>ENA-UERK01000168-UERK01000168.1-human-gut-metagenome-genome-assembly--contig:-NODE-168-length-62314-cov-37.224657_pt1 | contig 62314 bp, 56 predicted proteins | sample MGYA00242957_ERZ507957 | MGnify/ENA primary metagenome ERZ507957 (study PRJEB26167, sample SAMN06115538) | human gut metagenome | host: Homo sapiens | place: China:Heilongjiang | collected 2015-11-06...
AGCCTGCACACCATACACCTTGACGTTAGGATTCAATGACTTGATGGCGAAGGCAACGCCGGAGATCAAACCACCACCGCCTACAGGTACTACGACGGCTTCCACATCAGGCAGTTGGTCGAGAATCTCCAAACCGATGGTGCCTTGACCAGCGATGACATTCTCATCGTCGAAAGGATGCACGAAGGTATATCCGCGCTCATCTCTCAGTTCGAGTGCCTTCTGATAGGCGTCATCATAGACGCCTGGTACGAGACATACCTCAGCGCCGAGACGCTTGGTGGCCTCCACCTTGCTGATAGGCGCACCCTCTGGCAAGCAGATGAGGCTCTTCACGCCCATGGCGGTAGCACCGAGAGCCACGCCCTGAGCGTGGTTGCCTGCCGAACAAGCGATTACTCCCTTTGCCTTCTCCTCGTCGGTGAGTTGGGAAATCTTATAATAAGCACCACGAATCTTGAACGAACCCGTCTTCTGAAGACACTCAGGCTTCAGATATACATCACTTTCTGGGTTGATTCTAGGGGTGTGAACCAGCTCAGTCTTTCTGATTACTTTGCTCAGCACGAAGCGAGCCTTGTAGAAATTGTCTAGTTGTAACATATCTAACTGCTGTTTATTTTGTTTATTCTTACATTCCGAAGTGCAGCAAAGCCTCTGCCACGCCATCTTCCTCATTGGATAGCGTCACATAGTCGGCATCGGCTCTCACCTCAGGGGCAGCATTCGCCATCGCCACGCCCACGCCTGCCAGCTTGAGCATACTCAGGTCGTTGTAGCCATCTCCGAATGCTATCAGGTCGGCAGGAGTGAGGTTGATTTTCGCCAAGAGACGGAGCAGCGACTGCGCCTTGTCAATGCCCTTTGGCACCAACTCCAAGAAAAATGGGGCAGAGCGGAAGATGTCCATCTTCTCACCAAGAATCCCTACCAACTCTTCCTCAGCCTTGAGCATATCTGTAGGGTCGCCAGTCATGAGTAGTTTGGTAGGATGAGGCTCCAAGGTCTCCATGAGGTTATCCACCTTGCGAATGTTCATCTTGTTGATGCGAGACTCCTCCTTCACGTATGGGTCGTCAGGCATCTCGGTGATAATCTCGTTGCCGGCATATCCGAGCAAGGCGTGGTTCTTCTCCTTGGCATACTTATATAATATAGGTATCACGGCATCGGGCAAGAATTGGGAGAAGAGCTTCTCGCCAGTCTTGGCGTTCACGATGTTGCCACCATTGTAGGAGAGGATATATCCCCCTCGCTTTTCCAGTTCGAGGCATTCAGCCACTGGTACGATGCCATAAGTGGGGCGACCAGAGGCGAGGATGATGACGGTACCTAGCTCTTGAGCCTTGAGCAAGGCTTGACGAGTGCGAGGAGTAACCACCTTGTCGTGGTTGGTGAGTGTGCCATCTAGGTCGAGGGCGATGGCACGGAAAGGGAAATGCTTGGCTGTCCCTTGGTTTATCTTGTTATTGTCCATATCTAGTACGAATTGATTCTATCCATCTTTTGTCTTTGCTTATCGAGGTGCAAATGTAAGAAAAAAAACTGGTAAAGGCTAGGCCTAAATACATTTTTTAATGATTCGTGTTTAACTTTGAGCGATTTCTTGTCCTTTATCTGATAAAATAGTATTACTTTTGCAACGTCATCATGACAAATCAAGTACAAACATGTTTTCAAATGAATCATAACCTATAGTATTAATAAAGATATTCCTATGAAGAAGAACTTAGCAATTGTTAGCTTGTTGTTTGTGTCGATGGCTTGGAGCCTTCCTGCCTTGGCGCAAGCCCCCACCGTACCCAACCATTCTTATACAGGCAAGGGCAATCCTATCTTGCCCGACTTCCATGCCGACCCAGAGATCTTGTATTCCCACAAGACGAAGCGATACTACATCTATTCCACCACGGATGGTACTCCTGGATGGGGTGGATGGCAATATTATGCCTTCTCTTCCAAGAAACTGGGTAAGAAGATGAAGTGGCAGAATGAGGGGGTGGTGCTCGATGCCAAGAGCGACCAAATCAGTTGGGCGAATGGCAATCTTTGGGCTCCTGCTGCCGTCGAGGTGAAGCAGAAAGATGGCAGTTACAAGTACTATCTCTATTTCAGCGCACGTCCTAACGACAATGGTAGGAAGCAGATGGGAGTGGCTGTTGCAGATTCTCCTACGGGACCTTTCGTGGATCTCGGTCATCCTCTTTTGGCGAAGAATCATCCTGGCTGCCATGGTCAACTCATCGATGTGGATGTCTTCATCGACCCTGTTTCCCAAAAGCCATATCTCTATTGGGGCAACAGTTTTATGGCAGGTGCGGAACTCGAACCTAGTATGACTCAGATCAAGGACGAGACGGTGACCGTGATGACCCCAAAGGGTGGCACATTGAAGGATTATGCCTATCGTGAGGCTCCATACGTGTTCTATCGCAACGGCTTGTATTACTTCATGTGGTCGGTGGATGATACGGGTGCAGCCAACTATCATGTGGCATATGGTACATCGAAGAGTCCACTCGGTCCTATCGAGGTTGCCAAAGATCCTATCGTCTTGATTCAAGACCCTCAGCACGAGATATATGGCACGGCGCATAACTCCGTGATTCAGAAGCCAGGCACAGATGAGTGGTACATTGTCTATCATCGTATCAACAAAGAGTATCTCCACAATCAGCCTGGCGTGCATCGTGAGGTGTGCATCGACAAGATGGAGTTCAACGCTGATGGTACCATCAAGCGAGTGGTGCCTACGGATGGGATGAAATAAAAAATAAACTCGGATAAATTCGTATTTGTCCGTGTTTGTTTTTGAGGTGGAATATAAGCCTTGCCGATGTGTCAAACGAAACTTTTCTTTGTTAAATCTTTGGTGATATGGCATTTTCTTTGTAATTTCGCAGCGGATTATAAATAGATAACTATGGAAGAGATTAGAAAATACCCGGTGGGAATACAGACATTCTCTAAAATACGAGAGGGAAACTTCGTGTATATAGATAAGACGAAGTATATTGTTGAGATGTTGAAGAATGGTTCGCAATATGTTTTTCTGAGTCGCCCAAGACGATTCGGCAAGTCTCTCTTTGTCTCTACCCTCCATGCTTACTATGAGGGTAGGAAAGAACTCTTCGATGGTTTGGCTTTAGGCGATTACGAGAAGAACTGGATCAAGCATCCAGTTTTGCATTTCGATATGAGTACTGCCAAGCACATGGATGTCAATGGATTGTTGAGCGAACTGGATTTCAAGCTTACAGAGTATGAGCGCATCTATGGGTGCGACGAGAAGGCAGAAAATCCTAATCAACGTTTGCTGAGTTTGGTGAAACGAGCATGCCAGCAGACTGGACAGAAGGTGGTCCTTCTGATAGATGAGTATGATGCTCCTTTGCTGGATGTGGTACACGAGAAGGAGAACTTGAAACCTCTTCGCCAGACCATGCAGAACTTTTATAGTCCAATTAAATATCTCGATCCATGGTTGGAGTTTACCTTTATCACAGGTATCACCAAGTTCTCTCAACTAAGTATCTTCAGTGAGATTAATAACTTGGACAACATCAGCATGTTCGACCAATACTCAGCTATCTGTGGCATCAGCAAGACTGAACTTCTGACTCAAATGAAGCCTGATGTGGAGATTCTAGCCAAGGCTTTGGGTAAAACTTTCGATGAAACCGTTGAGGAGTTGAAGAATTTCTATGATGGTTATCATTTCAGCAAGAATTCAGAGGATGTGTACAATCCTTTTAGTCTGGTCAAAGCTTTGAGAAGTCAGGATATATCTGCCTATTGGTTCAGTTCTGGTACGCCTAGCTATCTCATCAAGACCCTCCAGAAGTATCATGTGGGAATCTTGGACATAGAGAAGAAGCGTGCATCAGTGGATGATTTCGATGTATCTCCTGAGCAAATGACATCGGCTATTCCTCTTTTGTATCAGAGTGGTTATCTGACGATCAAGAAATATAACCCCATCATGCAGAGCTTCCAGTTGGACTATCCTAACAAGGAAGTGCGTCTCGGAATGGTGAAGTCTTTGGCTCCTAACTATCTGTCGCCAATCCAGGAGAACAATAATGGTTTCGTCTTCGACTTCTTGGAACAACTGTATGATGGTACGATGGATGGGGCCTTGCAGAAGATGCAAGCTTACCTTGCCAGCATATCAAACCGATTGGCTAACAAGAATGAGAAGGATTTCCAGACGGTTTTCTACCTTATCTTCAATCTCTTGGGTGCTTATATCAAGGTGGAGGAGGATAGTGCAATCGGTAGGGCTGACGTGGTTCTTCACATGCCTGATACCATTTATGTGATGGAGTTGAAATATGACAAGAGTGCCGATGAGGCTTTGCAGCAGATAGATGACAAAGGTTATCTGATTCCTTATTCTGCAGATGGCAAGCGACTTGTGAAGGTTGGTGTCAATTATGACAGCGACAAGCGCACCATCGGGGAGTGGAAAATCGTAGAAGGCTAATATAAATGGCAAGAAATAGAAGAGGAGGGCGTGTCATAAGTCTGTGATGCGCCCTCCTCTTTGCTTATTCGGTCTTTTCTGTTTCTTCCTTGCTTTGCATCTGCTCGGCATATTCCTTGATCCCAATGCCATATTCCTTCTTGAAGCAGAGGGAGAAGTACCTTGGCGTGCTGAATCCTACACGGTAGGCTAACTCGTTGATGCGGAGTTCTTCCACCTTGTAGTCGGTCTGTGACTGGAACTTCTGGCGGATGCGTTGGCGATTGGTTATGATGCTGTCAATGCGCAGTTGCAAGTCTTCGAGCTTGAAAGGCTTGGTGAGATAGCATCTAAAGGTTCATTTCATTAGTCTTTGTTGAATATTTGCCTAAATATTGACGTATATTTCCCTTAGTTTAAAAGATTATTATGTAAATTTGCAGGCAAAAATGACGAGACAATAAAGAAAACAATGAAAAGGACAAGAATTTTGATGATGCTGTGCCTGCTACTTTCAATACTTCCAGTGTGGGCTAGGCGGAAGACGACAACCGTTCAGGCTTGTTTTGCTCCCTTCCCTAAGGCGGGCGATCAGTATTGGCGCAAACTGGTGCCTGAGGCGATGCGCAAGGACTATATCCGCTTGGGTGATAGTTGTGTAAACATGTCATGGGAGGCGATTCCCAATGAGGTGTTCGCAGAGTTCCGTACCACTGGCAATCGCACGCATTACGAGGAGATGAGCTTTGACATCCGCAAGCAGTTCGTCTGCTTGGTGATGGCTGAGATCATGCAGGGCAAGGGGCATTTCCTGCCTTCCATCTGCCGTGGCTTGCATTATTTCATGGAGAAAGAACCATGGTGGGGCATCCCGGCTCATTATCCGAAGGCAAAGCCCGAACGAGGCACGCAACCCGTGGACCTCTTCAATGCCGAGACTTCGGATATGCTTGCCTGGACACTCTATATGCTTGACAAGCAGATAGACAATAAAGAAAAAGGTCTTTGCGATAGTGTGCGCAAGGAGATAGAACGCCGTTTCCTACATCCTACCTTGTATGAGAAACAAGGCTGGAAGCACAATGCCAACAACTGGAATACTTGGATTACTGCCAACTGGTTGCAGACCGTGCTCATCTGTGGGCAAGCCCAAAAGAAGGGAGAAAATAGCCTAGATGGTGAATGCAAGGCTGCCTTTGAGGGAGTGAAACAATGTCTGCGTACTTTCCTCAAAGGCTATCCTGATGATGGCGGTTGCGAGGAAGGCGTGGGCTATTGGGACTGTGCTGGAGCCAGCTTCTTCGAGTCGCTCTTCTTTATGCAGTTCGCCCCTGAGGAGGCTCGCCTATCTCTTGATGCAGCGCAGCGTAAGAAGGTGGAGGCGATGGGCAAGTTTATCACCACCATGTATATCGACAGCCTCAACTTTGTCAATTTCTCGGATGCTCAGGCGCATAACGTTCCTAATATCAACATCCTCTTCCCTTACGGCGAGTATTTGGGTAATGAGCCGATGAAGCAGTTGGCTGCCTATGTGGGCAAGACGTTCGACTACCTCGAAAAGCCTTCCACGCTCTTCCTGCGTTCAGGCAACTATCCTAAGTTGGGACGAGAACTCATGCTCCTCTCTATGTTGGGCAAGTATCAAGCTACGAAGCCAGTGCAGCCTCATACGAGGGATGCCTACCTGGAGAACTCGCAGATCATGGTGTCAAGCAATCATGATTGGTTTCTTGCTGCCAAGGGTGGCAATAATGCCGAGAGCCATAACCATAATGACATCGGCAACTTCATCGTCTATTACCAGCTGAAGCCTGTCATCATCGACTTGGGTAGGGATACCTATACCTCGTTATCATTCAGCAACCGCCGTTTCGAGTTGATGAACTGCCGTTCGGCTTATCACAATGTGCCGATGATCAATGGCTTGGAGCAGAAGGATGGCAAGCAATATCGTGCAGAGCAAGTGAGCCACGTTGCCACGGAAGAGCAGTCTTCTTTCAGCTTGAACCTAGCAAAGGCATATCCCGATCAGGCATGCGTGAACGCTTGGAAGCGCACCATCACGCTAGATAGGGAGAAGAATGAGGTGGAGGTGACAGAGGAGTATCAACTGGACTCCATAAAGTTGGCAAACCTTAGCCAAAAAAAGGGTAGCCAAGGTCATCAAGCAAGCGACAATCAGATTGTTCTGATAGCCTACGGAAAACCCCAGATGCTGATGAAGAATACAACTTGTCAGTTGGGTCGCATTCTCTTGCAAGATAGTTCTGTAGGCTTGGAGTATGATGTCCAGCAACTATCAGCAAGCGTTGAGAAGGTGAAGATGGAGGATGGCATCATGAAGACCCAGTGGCACGACAATGTCTATCGCATCAAACTCTCGCTGAAAGAGAATGCACCAAAAGCAAGGATAAGCTATCGCTTTGTCAATGCCAGATAAGGAATGTTGACTACTTGTATTTGAGGTGATGACAATAAGGTATATTTGGGATAATAACAATAAAGGGAGTGTGGCATTTATTTGTGCCGCACTCCCTTTTCAGTTGTTATCTGACGGAAATCTCCTTACCAGTTCACTTTCTCGTTCAAGATAACGCCATCAGCTGCGTCTTCAGCAGTGAAGGTTTCGCTACGATACTGTACGCAGAGCATCAAGAGAGGTTCTGTGCCATTGTTGCGCACGGAGCGGCGACCTGCTGGTGCTACTCTTACCACGCTTCCCTCGCCTACAGGGAACACCTCGCCATCTACCTGGAATTCGCCTTTGCCACCGAGGAAGAAGTAAAGTTCTTCATGGTTCTTGTGGGTGTGGAGGAAGCCAGTTTCCGTGCCAGGAGCAAAACTCTGGAATGAGAACTCGCCGCCAGTGGCATTGACAGCCTGACCGCCGAATACCTTGCCAGGGATGGTAACCTCAGGACCCAACTGGAGGGTGTAGTCCTTGATTTCATTCAACTTACCGAAATCAACAGCAGTAAAGTTGGCTGCCTTTGTAATCAACTTTGATTCTTTCATCTTGTTCTAATGTTTTATGTTTGTTATACTTATTCTTATTTTCGGTTGCAAAAGTACAACAAATATTTCTTTCCCACAAGAAGGCACCAAAAGGTAAGATAGTTACTTGGAGGTAACTATTGCTGATATAGAGCGAGATGAAAAAATGAAGTTTAACCTACATTAACGATGGAAATTTGGAGATAAACGAAAAGTTGGTTACTTTTGTAGCCTAATATTGATAATGAAAGAATTAGAGACCGAAATAACGGACTCATATTCATCATCTCTTTGTTACCCATGCCCATACCGACATAAATATAAAAGACAATGGCAAAAGCAATTAAAGAACCGATATTTCCAGAGTGTCCGATACGTAATGTGTTGGCTCGCATTTGCGACAAGTGGTCGATGCTTGTCATCTTCATGTTGGAGAAACATCAGGCTGAGCCTCTCCGCTTCAATGCCCTGCGCAAGCTGATTCCCGACATCTCGCAGAAGATGCTCACCAGTACCCTGCGTACCTTGGAGGAGGATGGCTTAATCCTACGCCAAGTATATGCCGAGGTACCACCAAGAGTGGAGTATTCCCTTACCCCTCGTGCTCATTCCCTGATACCTATCGTGGATAATCTCGTAGATTGGGCTGCCGACAATATGGCGGCTATATTGAAAGATAGGGAGAAGAAGGTGAACTAAAGTTAGTTCTCATATATAAATCAAATCTTAGATGTTATGTCACAAACATTATTTATCGCACTTCTTGTACTAGTAGTTGCTATTTTCGTCTTCTTATACCGAAGAAAGAAAAAAGTGGAAAATAAAATGGGGGATGAATTAAATGCCCTCATAGAGTCTGATGATTGGCAGGGGGTGTGCCGTATCCTTCGTAAGCAACTTGTTATATGGGGTTGCGTGCTTGTACTGGTTGTAGGATTGATAGTAGCACGATTTACAATGGGGGAGCATACTTCTTATGTACCTATAATTGTTGCTGTGTTTATAGCTTGGAGATTCTTTAAGTTGGTAAGACTGTATGTGATTTCATATCATAACATGAAATTCATGAATACTGAAGAATATCTGCCGGAGCAACCTTCTACGGAACAGCCTTTATTTGAAGGCTACATTCACGGTTGCAAAATAACTCCAATTGATGAACGTGCAGCTGACATTAAACAATTGTGGTTAGATGCTTATGAGGAAGGAAAACTAAAGGGCTTTTTTCCTGTATTGATTGATACTGATACTTGCTTTTATGATAGTCTTGATGCGACTGCATGTTATGACGATGAGAAGTTTAACGAGTGGAAGGCTGAAATGTTGAGCAGAAACTATGATGATGGGCAGGCTTTTCTTCGTGAACGCTTCAACACAATCAAGGAAGATTATCAAGAAGATAATGATGATTGGCAAGATGAAGTGGTAGGTACCGAAGATGCGGTCAATCCAATTGATGATTTTGATTTTGCTGATGGGAGCAATATTTATCTTGTTGAGGTCCCGGTAAAAGAGCCATGGCAAGTATTTGCTTATATTCCTTTTGGTGATTGGAATGAATGCCCTGATGCAGGTGAACAGATGGCCGTGGCAAAGTATTGGTATGAGAAATATGGTGCAGTTGCTGCCCATTTCTCAAACAATATGATACAGTACTATGTGCCAAAACCAGTGACTGATAATACGATGTCTGTAGCAGAAGAACACATGGGGTATTGTGAGGATGCAGTATTGCAAGGAGACAACCTAACAACACTTGCAGCTACAATTAAGGAATCAACAGTATGGACTTTTTGGTGGGATTGAAATATATGAAGTGCATTTCTGGATAATGCCAAATATTTTGCAGAAAATCTTCTGATTATTTGCCAATTCTTCCTCATAAATAGGTATTTTGCCTACTATTTCTTGCTTTTATTGGAGTTTGAGGATTGTCATATCAATAAAAAAGGCTATTTTTGCAACGGATTCCTACTTTGGAGAATCCTGGTCAATGACAATAACCCCATTAAAAAGGTGAAATATGAAAAATCTGATAGAAATACTGCGCAATGAGGGAAAACCGAAGACATTCGGGGCTATCGACATCATCAAGAATATCGGACCTGGACTGCTCGTTACCGTGGGATTCATCGACCCAGGCAACTGGGCGAGCAACTTTGCCGCTGGTTCATCATACGGCTATGTGCTGCTCTGGGTGGTTACGCTCTCCACCATCATGCTCATCGCCTTGCAACATAATGTGGCTCACTTGGGCATCGTCACGGGATTGTGCCTCAGCGAGGCTACGGAGAAATATGCGCCACATTGGATAGGCAGACCGATATTGGTGACGGCTTTCATGGCAAGCATCTCCACTTCGCTTGCCGAAATCCTTGGGGCAGCCATCGCCTTGCAAATGCTCTTTGGCATCCCTATCGTATGGGGCGCACTGCTCTCTACGGCAGCCGTGCTCATCCTCCTCTTTACCAACTCCTATAAGCGCATCGAAAGGCTCATCATTACCTTTGTCTCGATGATTGGCTTGTCGTTTATCTATGAGCTCTTCTTGGTTAGGATAGATTGGCCTGCCGCCACGCAAGGGTGGATGGTGCCTAGCATCCCAGAGGGCAGCATGCTTATTGTAATGTCGGTACTGGGAGCGGTGGTGATGCCGCACAACTTGTTTCTGCATAGCGAGTTGGTGCAGAGTCGACAAATTAATAAGAAAGACAAAAACAGTATCGAGCGAGCCTTGAAGTTTGAACTTTTCGATACCCTCTTCTCGATGCTCGTGGGGTGGGCTATCAATAGTGCGATGATTATCTTGGCAGCCACTACCTTCTTCTCTTCTCATCAAGTAGTGGATGACCTCTCTCAGGCTCAGGCTCTCCTCACGCCTCTCTTGGGCAATAATGCCGCCAACATCTTTGCCATCGCCTTGTTCTTGGCGGGCATTTCGAGTACGATCACCAGTGGTATGGCGGCAGGTTGTATCTTCTCAGGAATGTTTGGCGAGCAGTATTATGCCAAGGATGCCCATTCCATTGTGGGAATCTGTCTCTCCTTGGGTCTAGCCTTGCTCGTCATCTTCTTCGTGGGCGATCCTTTCAAGGGTTTGCTTTATTCGCAGATGGTATTGAGCATCCAATTGCCTTTTACGATGTTCCTTCAAGTTTGGCTCACGTCAAATAGTCGAGTGATGGGTGATTATGTCAACCATCGTTTCACCAAGTGGTGGCTCTATTTCTTGTCGGCAATCGTTACGGTGCTGAATATCTGGCTGTTTGCCACGGCTTTCTAAGAAATCGATATCTTATAAAAATTATGATGATTTTTTGACTCGACTAATCATTATATTTTGTATCTTTGCAGCGTGAGCCATCCATGATGGCATTCATTATGAGGTGACTCACCATATTTATGAACTATCAACCTGATGAATTATGAATGACGAGAAGAAATTTAGAGTAGAGTCCGACCTCTTAGGCGAACTCAAAGTTCCTGCTGATGCACTCTATGGTGTGCAGACACAGCGTGGTATCAACAATTATCATATCTCACGCAAGACGATGGTTGACAATCCTGATTTCATCATCGCTATCGCTTACGTGAAGTTGGCTGCCATCGAGACCAACCATTCCCTCGGTGTCATCAATGACGAGATTTCGGGAGCCATCTCCCAGGCTTGCCGTGAGATCATCGACGGCAAATGGCATGAGAATTTCCCTATTGACATGGTGCAGGGTGGTGCTGGTACCACAGTCAATATGAATGCCAACGAGGTCATCGCCAACCGTGCCTTGGAAATCATGGGACACGAGAAGGGCGAGTATCAATATTGCTCTCCTAACGACCATTGCAACTGCGGTCAGAGTACCAATGATGTGTATCCTACCTCCATTCGCTTGGCGCTCATCCGTATGAACGCTCACTTGGTGGGAGCTTTGACGGGACTCATCAGCGCCTTCAGATATAAGGCTGACGAGTATGCCGATGCCATCAAGATGGGACGTACCCAGCTACAAGATGCCGTGCCTATGACTATAGGACAGGAATTCAATGCCTATGCCAACAACTTGGAGGAGGAAATCGTCAACTTGGAGCGCAACGTGAAACTCTTGCACGAAATCAATATGGGTGGCACAGCCATCGGTACGGGGTTGAATGCCGTTCCGGGTTTTGCCAAGCTTTGTGCTGCCAACCTGAGCAAACTCACAGGCGAGAACTTTGTCACTGCTACCGACCTTGTGGAAGCAACTCCTGATACTGGCGCTTACGTGAGCTATTCATCAGCTTTGAAGCGACTCGCCATCAAACTCTCCAAGATTTGCAACGACTTGCGCTTGATGGCATCCGGTCCTCGTTGTGGATTGAACGAAATCAATCTGCCTCCTAAGGCTCCTGGTTCTTCTATCATGCCGGGTAAGGTAAACCCAGTTATCCCAGAGGTGACCAATCAGGTTTGCTTCAAGGTCATCGGCAATGACACCACCGTCAGCTTTGCGGCAGAGGCAGGACAGTTGGAGCTAAATGTGATGGAACCTATCATCACCGAGAGCCTCTTCGAGAGCTTGACGTGGATGAAGAATGCCATCGAGACCCTTACCTCAGAGTGCATCTTGGGCATTACCGTGAACAAGGAGCGTTGCTATGAGATGGTGAAGAACAGCATCGGCATCGTGACCGCCCTCAATCCTATCATTGGTTATAAGAAAAGTAGCAAGGTGGCGAAAGAGGCGCATGCTACAGGTCGCTCGGTATATGACATCGTGATAGAACAGGGCATCATGAGCAAGGAAGAACTTGACAAGGCGCTCGACCCTAAGGAAATGCTCCACTCCCATAAGTTTACATTGAAGTAAATTTCAGAAATATCGATTATACCCTACAAAAAGAAGGTGTGCCCAGGATTGACCTAGACACACCTTCTTTCGTGTTTAGAAAAACCTCCCGATGAATTTCCAAAAACCTCCCGACGAATTTCCAAAAACCTCGGGACGAATTTCCAAAAACCTCGGGACGAATTTCCAAAAACCTCCCGACATTTTTTATCCTTTCTTCCTTGCGATAATCAGCGTGACACCTGCCAGGATGGCGGCGATGCCGATGGCAAGTTGGAAAGTGAAACTCTCGCCGAAGACGAATACACCGATGATGACGGCGGTGACTGGTTCCAAGGCTCCCATGATGGCGGCTGGCGTGCTGCCGATGAGATTGATGGAGATGGTCATGAAGAAGAGGGAGAGTACCGTCGGCAACAATGCCAACTGCAAGCCGCAGAGCCATTGTTTAGGGGTCTGGAGAAGTTGGAAACTCTCGCCCGATATGGCTGTGAAAATCACTACCGTGAGGAGCCCGAAGACCAATATCCAAAAGGTGAACTTCACGTTCGACATCGTGGTGTTCCATCGGTTTACTGATATGATGTAGAGCGCATAGAGCAGCGAGGAGGTCATCACGAGGGCAAAGCCTGCCGTGCTTAGTTTCTCATTGCCATCGCCCTGGTAGAGCAATCCCACGCCCGATACGGCGAGCAGGATGGCGAGGCTGGTCGTCCACGTCACCTTCTCATGGAAGAAGACGGTCATCAGCACCGCTGTCATGATGGGATAGACGAAGAGCAAGGTGCTGGCGATGCCGGCTGCCATGTAGTGGAAACTCACGTAGAGCGTGGTGGAGGAGAGGGCAAACATGCTGCCTAGGAAGGCGAGGCGGATGGCGTGACCCCACTTGATGCCGAAATGCTCTCGGCGAAACAACAGTACGATGGCAAACATCACCACTGCCAAGAGATAACGATAGGTGAGCACCGAACCAGACGAGAAACCGTCCTTGTAGAGTTCCAACGTGCCCAGTGGATTGGTGCCATAACAAACTGCGGCGATGATGCCAGCCGCAAATCCTTTCACTTGATTACTGCTCTTCATTTCCATTGTTGATTACTTTATCGAATGATTTCTTTCTCGTTCCTATTACGAATAGTCGATTTCTTTTCGGGCTGCAAAAGTAATAAAAAAACGGAACACTCCATCAAGAAAAGGGCGATAATTTCTGTAAATCGCATTTATTTTGCCGTTTTATCTCTTTATTTTGCCCTTTTTCTTTTGTCCTTCAATCGAAATATAGTAATTTTGCCCTCGAATTTCATTTTTGATAAAAAGATATGTATTATGGAACCAACTCGTAAAATCGAAAAGGTGGGTTTGCGTAACCTCCACATGGAGGATTACGACCAATTGGCTAAGTCGTTCAAGCGTATCTATGCCGACTCCGATGTCTTCTGGACTCGTGCACAGATCAAGAAACTCATTACTATCTTCCCTGAAGGTCAGGTGGTCATCATTGTGGATGACAAGATCGTGGGCTGCGCCCTCTCCATCATCGTCAACTATGATATGGTGAAAGGCGACCACACCTACGCCCAGGTCACGGGCAACGAGACCTTCAACACTCACAACCCTCATGGCAACATCCTCTATGGCATCGAGGTGTTCATCCATCCCGACTATCGTGGCTTGCGCCTGGCTCGCCGTATGTACGAGTATCGCAAGGAACTGTGTGAGAAACTCAATCTGAAGGCCATCATGTTTGGCGGCAGAATCCCTAACTATCACAAGTATGCCGACCAGATGCGTCCGAAGGAGTACATCGAGAAGGTGCGCAACCGTGAGATCTACGACCCAGTGCTCACCTTCCAGTTGTCCAACGATTTCCATGTGCGCCGTGTCATCCGCAACTACTTGCCTAGCGACGAGGAGAGTGAACACTGCGCCACCTTGCTCCAGTGGGATAACATCTATTATCAGCCACCTACGGACAGTTATGTGGATCGCAAGCCTACCGTACGCATCGGATTGGTGCAGTGGCAGATGCGTCCTTACGCCTCTGTCGATGACCTCTTCGAGCAGGTGGAGTTCTTCGTCGATTCCGTGTCCGATTACAAGAGCGACTTCATCCTCTTCCCAGAGTACTTCAATGCTCCATTGATGGCGAAGTTCAACGACCTCGGCGAGGCGCAGAGCATCCGTAAGATGGCGCAATACACGGATGAGATTCGCGACCGATTCCGTGAGTTGGCTATCAGCTACAACATCAATATCATCACCGGCAGTATGCCATACGTCAAGGAGGATGGTGCGCTCTACAATGTAGGCTTCCTCTGTCGCCGAGATGGTAGCGTGGATATGTACGAGAAGATTCACGTGACACCTGATGAGCAGAAGTGCTGGGGTCTGAGTGGCGGCAGCCATATCCAGACTTTCGACACCGACTGTGGTAAGATCGGTATCGTGATTTGCTACGACGTGGAGTTCCCTGAACTATCTCGCCTGATGGCTGAGGATGGCATGCAGATACTCTTCGTTCCGTTTATGACGGATACGCAGAATGCCTACTCTCGTGTCAGGGTTTGCGCCCAGGCTCGTGCCATAGAGAACGAGTGCTATGTGGCGATAGCTGGTAGCGTGGGCAACTTGCCTCGTGTTCACAACATGGATATCCAGTATGCTCAGAGTGCCGTGTTCACGCCTTGCGACTTCGCCTTCCCTAACGATGGCAAGAGATCGGAGGCGACACCGAATACCGAGATGATTCTCGTGTCGGATGTCGATCTCAATCTCCTGAATGAGTTGCATACATACGGTGCGGTGAGAAACTTGCGCGATCGTCGCAAGGACCTTTATGAAATGAAGAGAAAATAGAAATGTATAAGATTAGCATTTCGGAGCGTACGCTCCACTTTAAGCAACCTGCTGGTACGTCTCGCGGAGTCTATACCACTCGACATAGCTATTACTTGCATCTCACCTCGGATGAGGCTCCCGGTGTGGAGGGAGTGGGGGAGTGTGCCACACTGCCCGACCTCAGTTGTGATGCCAAGCCAGAGTATGAGGTGACGCTCAGACAGATATGCCAAATGGTGGAGCAGATGGGACGCATCCCTTACGATATGATTCGGGCGTACCCTAGCATCACCTTCGGACTGGAGACGGCTTTCGCTTCCTTCTTCGAGGCGGCTCGAAGCAAGCATCTGCTGGCTACCCATGGCGATGCTGCGGGGCAGGGCACCATTGCCGTGCCTGCTTGGGCTCAGAATCTCGCCTCGCTCTACGACTCTCCTTTTGCTTGTGGCGAAGAGGGTATCACCATCAATGGATTGGTGTGGATGGGCACTTACGAGGAAATGTTGGCTCGCTTGGAAGAGAAGTTGAAGGCTGGTTTCCATTGTGTCAAACTGAAGATTGGTGCCATCGACTTCTTCAAGGAACTCGACCTCATCAAGCGCATCCGTGAGGTATATAATAAGGAACAGGTGGAACTGCGTGTGGATGCCAACGGTGGTTTCTCGCCAGAAGATGCGATGAGCCGACTGGAGGCACTTGCCCAGTACGATATCCACTCGATAGAGCAACCCATCAAGCAGCACCAGTGGCGCAAGATGGCGGAACTCTGTCGGGAGAGTCCGTTGCCTATCGCTCTCGACGAGGAGCTCATTGGCGTCAACGTGCGCTCTATGAAGGAGGCTTTGCTCGATACCATCCATCCGCAGTATATCATCCTCAAGCCATCGCTCCATGGTGGAATGTATGGATGCCAGGAGTGGATACAGTTGGCTGAGCAGCGAGGCATCGGCTCGTGGATTACGTCGGCATTGGAGAGCAACGTGGGCTTGAATGCCATCGCCCTCTTCTGTGCCCGAATGTATGGTCCCGATGTCAAGATGCCGCAAGGCTTGGGCACTGGACAACTCTTCACCGACAACATCCCTATGCCGCTCGATATCAAGGGAGAGAAACTGGTTAGAAAATGACCGTCAATGATTTTTTGCAGGAGTGGAACTCGCCAAGCGAGACACTCCTCGTACATACCAGTGGTTCGACTGGCAAGCCGAAGCCGATGTGGGTGGAGAAGCAGCGAATGCTCAACTCCGCTCATATCACGTGCGATTTCTTGGGCTTGCGTCCAGGCGATTCAGCTTTGCTCTGCATGTCGCTCGACTATATCGCAGGCAAGATGATGGTGGTGAGGAGCATCGAGCGAAAGCTTCGTCTCTTCTCGGTGAAGCCTTCTGGTCACCCCTTGTCGGATGAATCGTTGGCGAAAATGGTCGAGATGGATTTCGACTTCGTGGCGATGGTGCCGATGCAAGTCTATAATACCTTGCAAGTGCCACAGGAGCGGGAGCGACTGAGCCGCATCAAACACCTCATTATCGGGGGCGGGGCGATCGACGATGCTTTGGCGGCAGAGTTGCGCCGTCTGCCGGGTGCGGTTTGGAGTACCTACGGCATGACCGAGACGCTTTCCCATATAGCCCTTCGCCGTCTGAATGGTGAGGAGGCGAGCGAGTGGTATCAACCTTTCGACTGTGTCGGGGTGAGCCTAAATGGTGAGGGATGTCTCGTCATTGATGCCCCCTTGGTTTGCAGTGAACCGCTTGTTACCAACGACATCGCCGAAATCAAGCAGCAAGAAACCTCATCCCATTCATCGGATGCATCCTCTTCCTTGAAAACCTCTTCCCCTCACGTCCTCTTCCGCATCAAGGGCAGGAAGGACAATGTGATATGCAGCGGAGGCATCAAAATACAGATAGAGGAAGTGGAAGACCTGCTCCGTCGGCATCTCAATGCTCCCTTTGTGTTGGCCAAGAAGAAAGATGAAAAGTTTGGAGAGATAGCCGTGCTCGTCACCGAGTCTAGCGACCTAGAGGATGTGGAGGCTATCTGTCGTCAAGTGCTTCCCAAGTACTGGGTGCCTCGCCAATATCTCCATTTCGACCAGTTGCCGATGACGGAGACGGGCAAGCCCAAGCGAGCCATCTTCTAATGTTGCTGAGCTCACGCCCACTTAACTTCTCTAAATAAATTGATGAATATGAAATACATTATATTTGATTTTGACGGAACGATAGGAGATTCGCAAGCGTTGATCGTGAAGACCTTGCAAGACACGATGCGCCAGCGCCATCTGCAGGTGAAGAGTGAGGCGGAGTGTGCCGCCACCATCGGACTTCGCCTGGATGAGGCTTTCGTGCAGCTCTTCGGCATGAGTGCCGAGGAAGGCATGGCATGTGCGGAGACCTATCGTGATATTTTCGAGGAGAACAAGCAGCACCTCATCGTGCAACCCTTCCCTCACGTCTTGGCGACCATCCATCGCTTGCATCAGGAGGGTTATGTGCTAGCCATCGCCAGCAGTCGTGGCAGCGACTCCCTTTTCGGTTATGTCAAGCAGATGCAGATAGAGAATTGCATCTCCTCGATTGTGGCAGGCGACAGTGTGGCGAACGTGAAGCCAGCTCCCGACATGGTGCTGAAGGCTTTGGAGAACATCCGTTGTCAAAGTGCTGAGGCGGGGCATTCCATCGAGTCATCCATGGAGCAGATGCTCGCCGATACCTTGGTGGTGGGCGACATGACGTATGATGTGGATATGGCTCACAATGCTGGTGCCAAGGCTTGCGCCGTCACCTATGGTAATGCCACTAGGGAGGAACTGAAGAATGCGGAATACATCATTGATGATTTTGCGGAGTTGGAGGAAATTGTAAAATAGCAAAATACTAACTATATAATAAAAAAGGTATGTGCAAACAAAAATAGGCACGGGTTACGCTCTGTAATCCGTGCCTATTTCTAATGTGCTTAAAGAATCAAATTATTCTTCCATCAACTTGCGATAGCGACCCTTCTTGATCTCGGTGTCGCCCAGTCTTCTTGCCTTGTTGATTTCATATTCCGAATAGCTTCCCTCGAAGAAGAATACCTCGCCATTGCCCTCGAAGGCTAGGATGTGGGTACAGATACGGTCGAGAAACCAACGGTCGTGGCTGATTACTACTGCACAACCGGCGAATGCCTCCAAACCTTCCTCCAAGGCACGCAAGGTGTTGACGTCGATGTCGTTGGTAGGCTCATCGAGCAACAATACGTTGCCTTCCTGCTTTAAGGCTAAAGCCAACTGCAGGCGGTTGCGCTCACCACCGGAGAGTACGCTACAGAGCTTGCTTTGGTCGGTGCCAGAGAAGTTGAAGCGAGATATGTAAGCACGGGCATTCACGTCACGACCGCCCATGCGAATCGTCTCGTTGCCCTGGGAAATCACTTCATATACCGTCTTCTTCGGGTCGATGTCCTTGTGCTGCTGATCGACATAAGCGAGCTTCACGGTCTCACCCACCTCGAAGGTACCAGCGTCTGCCTGTTCCAAGCCCATGATGAGGCGGAAGAGGGTGGTCTTGCCAGCTCCGTTTGGACCGATGACACCCACGATGCCATTAGGAGGCAACATGAAGTTGAGGTCGTTGAAGAGCACCTTCTCGCCGAACGCCTTCTTCACGTGCTGTGCCTCGATTACCTTGTTGCCCAGACGAGGACCGTTTGGGATGAAGATCTCCAACTTGTCCTCACGCTCCTTCTGCTCCTGGTTGAGCATCTGCTCGTAAGAGTTCAGACGAGCCTTGCCCTTTGCCTGGCGAGCCTTCGGTGCCATGCGCACCCATTCCAACTCTCGCTCCAAAGTCTTGCGACGCTTAGAGGCACTCTTCTCCTCCTGTTCCATACGCTTGGTCTTCTGGTCGAGCCAAGAAGAGTAGTTGCCCTTCCAAGGGATGCCCTCGCCACGGTCCAATTCGAGAATCCACTCGCTCACATCATCGAGGAAGTAGCGGTCGTGGGTGACGGCGATCACCGTACCCTCATATTGCTGCAAGTGCTGCTCCAACCAGTCGATGCTCTCGGCATCCAAGTGGTTGGTAGGCTCATCGAGCAAGAGCACGTCTGGCTTCTGCAAAAGCAAACGGCAGAGAGCTACACGGCGGCGCTCACCACCAGAGAGATTGGTGACAGGCCAGTCGCCCGGAGGACAGCGCAAGGCACCCATCGCACGCTCCAACTTGGAGTCGATGTTCCAGGCATCGGTAGCATCGATGATGTCTTGCACCTCAGCTTGGCGCTGCATCAACTTATCCATCTTGTCGGGATCGCCATAGTATTCCTCCAAGCCAAACTTCTGGTTGATTTCCTCGTACTCGGCGAGTGCGTCATATACTTTCTGCACACCCTCCATCACGTTCTCTTTCACGGTCTTCGACTCATCGAGTGGAGGGTCCTGAGGCAAGTAGCCCACAGAGTAGCCTGGGCTCCATACCACCTCGCCCTGGGTAGGCTGCTCCAGTCCGGCGATGATTTTCATCAAGGTCGATTTACCAGCGCCATTGAGACCGATGATACCGATTTTTGCTCCGTAGAAGAACGATAGGTAGATGTTCTTCAGAATCTGTTTCTGATTTTGTGGGATAATCTTGGATACTCCCACCATAGAGAAGATAATCTTCTTGTCGTCAACTGTTGCCATATAATATATTTATAATTTACAATTAATCATTTATAATTTCTGCAAAGATACATGAATTCTCAGAGAATGCTACATTATTTTTTAGAAAAAAAGTCAAAAGATGAAAATAATATGGAAGTAGATGGCGGATTTCGTGGAAAAGTCGTATTTTTGCACATATCATATTTCATCTAAAAGAAAGGAAATCATTATGGATGCAACTTATACAGAACTCACCATTCGCCTCTCGCTCGCCCTCATCCTGGGTGGTTCGATAGGCATCGAACGAGAATATCGTGCCAAGGAGGCGGGATTCCGTACCCACTTCCTCGTAGCCCTGGGCAGTGCCCTCTTCTGCTTGGTATCGCAATATGGATTCGGCATCGACCTCAAGGACTCCTCACGTGTGGCAGCCCAAGTGGTGTCGGGCATCGGATTCCTGGGAGCAGGTACCATTATCTTTCAGAAGAACGTGGTGAGAGGACTCACCACTGCCGCTGGTCTTTGGGTGACGGCGGCGATAGGCTTGGCATGTGGTACGGGCATGTATGTGGCGGCGGCTGTCACCACGGTGATGGTACTGTTGGGCTTGGAGGTGCTCAACGCCTTCATCCCTCAACTCGGCACCACGACCATCGAGTTGAGTTTCTCGGCTTCCTCACGTGATAGCGTGAAGGAACTCATCAAGCGCATCAAGCAAGACGGCATGGAGGTGCATTCCTACGAGTTGAAAGACCGACGCACCTCCAAGGAGGAGTTCCTGGAGGCTAACATCGAAATCAAGGCGAAACGTGGCAACTACACGTTGAAGATTCTCGACTATATGAATGAGTTCTCGGATGTCACGATTTCGACGATAGAGTAAAAGGCAATGAGGCTATAAATGAAAAATCCTCTCTCTCTGAATCATTTCAGAAAGGGAGGATTTTTTGTTTAGAACAAGTATAGCACGGTTGCCATACCTGCTGAATAGTGACTGGAGCAGATGTCGTGCCATTCCAAAGCGACATTCCAATGGGCACCCCACTGCTTGGTGAGCTGACCGGAGAGATAGACGTCCTCGCCTCGGCTCAGTTTGGCGCGACCGGTGGCGAAGATGCTCTGCACATTGAGTTTCATCTGCCATGGCAAGGTGAGGCGAGGGTTGAGGTGGAAGGTGGCGAAGTCGTTGCCATCGCCCTCGCAGAGATAGAGGTTGGCACCTGCCGAGAGGGCGAGGATGCCTGTGCGATAGAACATGGCGGCATTCAGTCGGCAGCGATTCTGCTCGTTCTCTATCATCTGATAGTAGGCGGCGAGCGAGAAGTTGAGATTGCGCAGGCTGTAGTTGTAGCCCAACTTGGTCTCGTCGATGTATCGTGCTACCAAACCCTGCTTGATGTCGAGCCAGTCTTCATACGACAGGTCTTGGTCGATGACGAAGGATGGGTTGATGAACTTGCGGTGATAGGCTGCCTGGGCTTGCGAATGCTTGCCAAGGGTGGAGATGGCGCTCACCTCGATATTGTTGCGTGTGTCATTACGCACCCATTTCTCGTCAGTGCTGGTTCTATCAGTGCTCTTGGCTCCTGGAGTGCTATAGTGATAGAACACCACACGGTCGCCCACGGTGAATCGCCAACTGCCCACTACGTAGTTGAACTGGAGGTAAAGATCGTTGTTGGAACTGGTGTATCGAGTGCGTAAATAGTCGCTCGTGTTGCCTTGTCCGATGTTTCTCTTGAAATGATTGTAGGAGAAGTCGCCTTCCCATCCCGCCATCATGTCGAGCCTCTTGGTGAGTGGGGTGTTGAGTTCCACGATGAAGATGGTGGCATCGCTTCGAGTTTGGGTCAGTGGCTCGTCACCATTCATATAGGTGGTGTAAGGGGTGTTGCCATATTGATAGTTGGCTACGAGCAGGAGCTCAGTGCCTTGGTCATTGAAAGTATGGAAATATAGGGCACGTGCCATAAGTTTCTCGTTTTGCACTTTCTCCTTGCCGCTGGCATCATACGATCTCGTGTTCTGATATTGTTGGGAGACGTAGGTCAGGAGGCGGTCCTTGGGCGAGAAATAGTTGGTCATGTGGGCGAAGAGATGCTGCTTCTGCGTAATGGCATCATCGAAGTCTTGATAGGAATACGAGGTGATGGCGATGACATCGGTCTTGGCGGCGTTGTCTCTCACCACGGCATGAGCATCGGCGAGATGGTCGGTTCCAGCCTCCACGCCAGCCAGTCCGTCGAGTCCCTTCTTGTCCTTGGCGAGGGTGATGTCAATGACACGTCCCAAGCCCACGGTACCCTTGGCGACGGCGGTGTTGTCACAGATTTGGATCTTGCTGATTTGTCTGGCTTTCAGTTGTCTGCACACGATGCGCATGTCGCCATTGATGGCTACGTTGTCGATTCTCACGTTGTAGCCCGACAGCATGTCGTCGAATCCGTTTTGCATCAAGTCGGGATATATCGCCAGAATGTCGCCCAGCGTCTCGTCTCCCTTGAGCTCGAGGCGTTGAGGATAAATCAGGGTGCGGTCGGCTCTCATCTCCATCGCTCTCTCTTGTGCCAGTGCTTGCGAACTGCATGCCAGCATCATGGCTACCAAAATGTGTTGTATCTTCATATTGATTTCTCCATTTAGGGTGTATGCTTATTAGAATCGTGTGCAAATATACGACAAAAAGTTGAGATAATCGCAGGATAGCTAAAGATATTTAAATAAAACCGCTTTTCTTTGCCGATGTTCCGAAAATCGCTATTTTTGCAGTATGATGATAGATCGCTGTTACATAGAAATCACAAATACTTGTAATCTGGACTGCCATTTCTGTCCGAAGCATCATCGGAAGAGACGGCAGTTGAGTGAGGAGGAGTTCGACCTTCTCACCGACCGCGTGCGTGGCAAGGTATGCTTTTTGTATTTCCATCTGATGGGCGAGCCGCTGCTGCATCCCCTTCTGCCTCAGTTTGTTACGATGGCGAGGGAGAAGGGATTCAAGACTGTGCTGACTTCGAATGGCACGCTCTTGCATCGGGCGATGGCGCTGCTCGACACACTTCCGCACAAGATTCAGTTGTCGCTCCATTCGCATGAGAGCAATGCCAGGGGCGAACTGTCGGAGTATATGGACCAGGTGATGCGCTTCTCGACACAGGCTGCCGGGAAGGGAACCTGCATGGTGCTGCGGTTGTGGAACCAAGGTGGGATGGACCGAGAGAACGAGGAGGTGATGCGCCTCATCGAAAAGTACGTGCCCAAGCCTTGGAAGGAACGCCCCGATGGCTTCCGGCTATGCGACAATCTGTACTTGGAGTTCGACCGGAAGTTCGAATGGCCTGGTGGGGGAGGAAAAGCAGCTTCTGATGATTCGGATGGGAAGCAGGAGGAATCGGATGGCAAGCTAGAGGCTTCGCCAAGCAAGTCGAAGCAGGAGTATTTCTGCAAGGCGCTGATTAAGCAAATCGGTGTGTTGTCGGATGGCAGTCTCGTCCCTTGTTGTCTCGACCATGATGGCGATGTCATCCTCGGCAATCTCTTCCATCAGTCGTTGGAGGAGATTCTCGCCTCGCCTCGTGCCCAAGCCTTGGTGGAGGGATTCCGACATCACGCAGCCACCGAGCCTCTCTGCCAGAGCTGTGAGTCGGCATTGGTCAACAAGAGCTTTAGGGGGAAGAAGAGGAAATGAAAACTACCTGTATGGTTAGAATCCAAAGGGGAGTGTGAAGGCTGTCATAGATGTGCAGTCTCACTGTTTCAAGCGAGCAGCCTCACTGTCTTAGGTGAACAGCCTATGCCATCTACTAAGGCGGATGCTGCTGGATTCCCAATTGTACTTTTCTATCTCACATCTCACGATAGCCTACCATATAAGTAGCACAATGAATATCCGTGTATCTAAGAGAGGATTGTAAGAATATACGTAAGTTATTCGTGAATAACACAAATATTGCTTTGCTATTTTTTAGTTAAAAGCTAAAAGCAAATCAAAAAACTTGAAAATAAAGAAGGAGAATGTATTCTTTTTGACTAAAAAATGAAGAAAATACGAATAGAATGTTAACTCTTATCATTTTGTACATATGATTTTGAGGAAAATAAAATATCAATGCAATATAAAAGTCGTACTTTTGCAGCACAGAAAATCAGTTTTAGTGATAGAGCGAATATCAACAGAAGCCAATGAATGTGCTTACTGAAGTGCAGAATGATGTATATGTAAGAGTGATGATTAGCGTTAAGTATGTTATCTGTTTACATGGATGCGACGAAGTACAAGTCGCATCCTTTTTCCTACACTCCACACAACACACCCATCAGTAAAGTTGCTCCCATATTCGTTAATATAAAAATGGTCTCAAGGGGAGTAAGAGATGCTAATTTAAGAAAAAACATGAATTTGAAAAAGAATCTTTTATTCTTATTTTTAGTGCTTGTTTGCTTTATGGGGGGGTAAATTAGCCTTTGCTGCCACCGCTTTCCCTGTAACGAAAAATGGAATAACGTATGATTTGTATAGTACAGAAGCGTTGCACTTTCTACAGGGCTGCGTGAGTGTACGTGGATTTGTTCCAGACGAATTGGTGGATGGAGATGGCAACAAAGACAACACCAAAGTGATTATACCGGAGACTGTTACGATAGATGGTACTACTTATACAGTCAAAGGGGTTGATATAGAAGGCTCTGATGTCTATCCCACTATCACTACTATCAAGTTGTCGTCTAAGGTAGATAGGTTTAGACTTTATAATCCTTTTTATACTGATAAATTTACAGATGAAAGTGGAAATAAAATAAAATACTATGATCATTCCAAAGGAGTTGTCAATTTGCCAAATCTTCAATATTTCTATGTAGATTCCAAAAACTCTTCTCTTTCTGAATGGCACAATCAGATTCTTTTATCCAAGGATGGTTCTAAGTTGATTTGCTGTCCACCTGCAGCAAAGTTTACTAACGTTGTTTTTGATGGTATTAAGAGTTTTGGCCCTTATGCTTTCTTTGGTTGCGGACTTACAAAACTTGTTGTTCCTGCAAGTCTCGAAACCATCGACGAGACTGCCTTCTGTGGTTTTTCTGGTCTTGCAGAGTTCCTCAATGCTGATTACTATAAACCAGGATCAGCAACGATCAACGAAAAGTTTGTTGCAAAAGACGGCCTTTTGTTTGAAATGTACAAAGATGGTGCTGGCAAATATACCAAGTACAAATCCCTTCTGTGTTTCCCTGATAATAAAGATACTGGAAGTAAATTAACTTATAGTCTCGATGGTGGAGGGAGCTTGCTCAATATAGCTCCTTATGCCTTTGATGATGTTAAAGGAACACAGACATTGTATATTAGTAATTGCGATGGTGCTGGTATCTCTATTAATAAGTATGCTTTTCAGAATAGTTCCATCAGTTTTGTTAATCTCCCTTCTGTCTTTGTTAACAATATTGGTTCTTATGCGTTTGCTAATACGGGATTGGTGAGATTAGATTTAGGCACACATGCATATGATGGAGGAAAGAATTGTCATATAGAAGGAAATGCCTTTTATAATTCAAGTATAAAGCAGATAGTCTGGCCTACCAATAATCCTCATAATTATATGTCGATCAGTCTCGATGACTATGCTATGGCAAATTGTCCCTCTTTGTTTGTTGTATCTTTCCCTAAATACACTTCCAATCCAGGAGCAGTATTGACTCCTTTAGGCAAATATGCTTTTTACAATTGTCCTTCTTTAGAGGAAGTTAGCTTTATTGGAGCAACACCAGGTGCTGGAAATTATGGTGTTCTGCCAGAGGGGCTGTTTAAGGACTGTAAAGGTCTGAAAAATGTAAAATTTGATGATAACAAGATTACTGAGATAGGCGACGAGGCTTTTAGCAATTGCAACTTGCAGAGCTGGGTTTTCAAGAATCAATCTACCAGCTTGAAGACAATAGGAAAATATGCATTTGCCAGATCCCTCAACGGTAAGTCTAATAATTTCGGTACAACCTTCGATTGTAAGAATTTCAAGGCTTTGACCTCCATAGGTGAGGGTGCTTTTCTTGCATGCAATATTTCTACAGAGAATGTATCTTTTTATTCAGAAAATGGCACGTCCAATCTTAGGACGATAGGTGCCTTCGCTTTCAATATAAATGGTTTTAAAACAATAACCATCCCAGAAGGCGTAACGGTGATTGGCAAATATGCCTTTCAGGGAAATCATACCCTTGAGACAATTAATCTGCCAAAAACCTTAGAGAAATTCGAATGGGCAGACAACCGTAATCCACAAGATTTTACAGCGGTATTTTCACCAGATACCCATAAAAGATTTGAATATAGTAATGGTTGTAACAACTTATGTCGTATAGTGCTCCGTAATGGCACAAATTATGAGACTTCCGACCGTGGACTGTTGTATGACAAGCGTACAATGGAGTTGATTCATTGTCCTGAGAATTTCAAGTATGCGACCACTAAAGGCTATGAATACCTCAATGTAAAAGGCTTGGTGGTGGAGAACGAGGTGAAGGGCATTAAGAGTCTTGGCCCTTATTGTTTTGATAATTCAGTCTTGGAGAAAGTGGTACTTCCTTCCACTCTTGAAAAAATCGGTGTCGGGGCATTCAGGTATGCTGCCGTAAACAGCCTTACCATACCAGCCAAAGTTACTTCTATAGGCTCGTATCTTTTAGGAGGTGGTGGCAATATGAGTAGAGACGGTGTCGACTTGTTCATGATGCCACTCAAGGCACCTACTTTCATCCCTGATGCAATAGGCCATACTGATTTGGGACTTCCTTGTAATGTCTACATCAAGAAGACTGCTTACCAAAATAATTATTACGGTAAAAAATGGAGCGAAGGCATGAAGTCATTCGGTTATAAGATTCCGGTTCCTGTGAGCAAGAAGAATCAGTTTTTCTCCATCTGTCGAGACTTTGATGCCAACTTCAGTGGAACCAATCTTGCAGCCTATGCAGTAACGAAATACAAGGATGGCAGCAACGGAAATAATGCCTTAGGGGTTACATTCAACCGTTATGTTCCATCTCGTATTGGTGCCAACAAAGACAAATATGTGGGAGCTATCGTGAGAATATATAGTGTGAAGGGTGACGATAATTATGTAGAAGATGGAAATTACTATTGTATCGGTGAGCATGATTTCTCGCATAATTCTCCAGTGACCAACGAAGACTTGATAGGAGTAGAAGGTGAGAAAAACTGGCTCGTAGGATGCCCAATACCTACTTATGTAAGACCCACCAATAGTAAAGGGGAACGCAAGCCCATGTACGCTCTCAAGTATAGAGAAGACATAGGAGTGAGCCGTTTTGCAATATACGTTTCTAATGGTATCGTTCCTATGAACAAGGCTTATCTCGACTTGACCGATCATCCTTATGTCGGTAGTTCTGCAGCCAAGGAACTCAGTTTGGTCTTCGAAGACGAAAGCGAAACTACAGGCATTGAGGATAGCCCCATCGTAGATGTTGATGCTCAGCAGAATGCTGCTCGTTCCCCTTACTACACCCTGAATGGTACCAAGGTAGACCGTCCTACAGGCAAGGGTATTTACATCCACAATGGCAAGAAGATCGTTATAAGATAATCGTTCATTCTTGGTTATTCAACAGTATTATAATAAAGATATTTTAAAGAACATATTGATGAAAAAGAAATACGTAAAGCCTACTACTAAGGTAGTGGGTATAGACACAGAAAAATCCTTGTTGTTAGGAATCTCAGGCACAACAACTCCTGAAAAAACAGAAGCAAAGCCTTTCGAATTTGGTGAAGACGACGAAGAGTCTTATGATCAGTTTTCAGAGTCTTGGGATGCTTGGGACTAATCTTTCTGTTTCATGTAATTTAGCATCTTTACTTGAAGAATCTTTTCAGGATTAGTAATCGAATCCTTATGGTATAGCGATACCATCCATCTATAATCGCAGCGATCATCCATAGCGATGGTCGCTGTTTTTTTGTACGATCGGCATGAACCTCATATTGATTATGTTTATACAAATGCGAAGATAATTAAAATATACGAATGTTGTTCTTGGGAGACTCTTTTTTTATGAAATGTTAGGAATAGAAAGCCTTAATTGCCCTTCCAAGTTCCGCCTTTGCCACTTCCGCAATCTTCTTAGCCTCTACATAGCAATCATCTATCTCATCGTATGTGTAGGCATTTCTTGCTTCAGCAATACTTTCTGTTGCAACCTCTTCGAGCATGTCGAAGACGATTTGCTCATTATTTTTATCTTTCATATCTCTTCTGTTTCTTTTGTTCGAGGACAACCCAAGTGCCAGCATTGTCTTTTCCTTCATGTCTGATAATACCTGCCTTTTGCATAGCCGACAAGTCTCTTTCTATGGTTCTGGAAGTCACCGACAAAGTCTCCGACATTTGTTTGGCGGTAACTGTAGGGTTTGAACTAATTATATTTTTTATAATAGTTTGGCGTTCAGATAGTTTGAACTCCGACACGTCTCCGACATTTCTTCCGATATTTTCTCCGACATTACCGCTACTTTCTCGTTCTTGTATGATTTCATCCACCGTCTTACGTTGTATTACCGCCATCACGCCACCACATTCTTCTTCTATCGTTGGCAATGGGAGCTTGGCTTTTTCGAACTCTTCGGCAATCTTCTTGAATCCACGTCCCCATGATTCCACAAAGCCAGCTTTGTAGAATGCGTTGGCGATGTTATGGTTTCTAGGGAAGGAAGAGTGCTTTTTCAACAGCTTGGCTTGTGTCAGCTCTTTTGGTAATAGGCCATAGTTCCATAGCTCGATGCTTTTGTCATAGATGCGCAGCTGAATGGCAGGACCGGTTAATCCTTGTGCGAGATGGCATTATATATGTTCTGACTTTCACTTTGCATGACTTTCTTTAATTTATTGACAAATATAGTGTAAAGTTTTGTATGTGTCAACTTTTAAAATGTGTTTTTAGCTTATTTTAGTACAAAAAAGCCTTGTATTGTAGTTAATTGCGATAAAGGCTATAGAAATAAAGATTGCTCATTTATTTTTGGGAGATTTATTTGTGTGTTTGCGTTTTTCTTTGTAATTTCGCACGGGAATCTAATATAATATTTAAATAAGGAGATAAAGATATGGGGAATTTGAAAACTTGGATGGTTTGTGGCTTGATGTTGCTGCCATCGCTCGGCAAGGCACAATCGGGCTTGATAGGAAACTGGCAAGGACAGTTGAAGGTGGGAATGACTTCATTAAACTTAGTGTTTCATGTCAGTGGGGAAAAGGCTGTCACAATGGATAGTCCCGACCAGGGAGCATACGGTATTCCAACTGCTGTGAATTATCTTTCAGCCGATTCTGTAAATATCAAGATGGATGCTTTGAAGGCGGTGTATGCAGGAAAGTTGAAGGATGATGGCAAGTTGCATGGTGTGTTTACCCAAGGCGGTTTTCCTTTTGCGTTGGAATTAACGAAAGGGGAGTTGACCAATAAGGTAATCCAAACGATCATGGCTCGCCGTTCCGTTCGCAAGTATCTCGACAAGCCTGTGGAGCACGAGAAACTGGCGTTGATAGCCAAGTGTGGCATCCATGCGCCTAGTGCGATGAACCAGCAGACTTGGGCTGTGAGGGTGGTGGAAAATCCTGACTTCATCAAGGGTACCACGGAGATATTCAAGAAGGAAAATCCTGAGCAGGTGAAGCGTGATGCCAACTTCAAGAATATGTATCGCAATGCCCCCAACATCATCGTCGTGGCTTGTCCGAAGGATGATCATTATGCCACGCTGAATGTCGGTTTGATGGGCGAGAACATGATGCTTGCCGCCCAGTCACTAGGGCTTGGCACTTGTTGCCTGGGCAGTGCCGCCATGTTCCTTCAGCGCAGTGAGGCATACAAGCCATTCATCGCTCAGCTCCGTCTTCCTGAAGGCTATGAAATCAGCTACATCCTCGCTGTCGGTTATCCTGATGAGACTCCAGCGGCGAAGCCAAGGGATGACAGCAAGGTGGAATATATCAAGTAAATTTCAAGACTTCCTTCTTCCACCTGATGAAGAGCTGTCATTGGATAAGCAATGGAAGGCATTCTGCCAGTTGAAGAAACAAAAAATAGGAGATAAGCAGCAACCTCTTGCTTCTTATCTCCTATTATTATTTTATCTCTTTATCTCGCAGAAATCTGATTCATGAAATCCGATTGACTCGAATAAGAATCTGCGTTGTCGGCGAAATCTGCGAGAGAAAACCATTTATGCCTTAAAGCTCTCCAAGTCTTCTGCCTTGAAGTTCTGGATATATGCGGAATGGCCGAGAACTTCTTCCTCTGCCATGCGAACATATACGTTGGCACTCTTCTGGAACATCTCTGGTGCCTTGGTAGCATCGTCGAGGATGAGAAGAGACATGACGATGTCACCAGTCATGTTGTAGAGACGGCGAGCCAAGAAGTCGTGAACTGCCTGGTCGTTAGCCTCCTTCACCTTGTTGATGGCAGCCTCGTAAAGCTCAACGAGCTTGCCTACACGCTCCTTCAATGCCTTCAAGTCGTCGCTTACCTCGCTCTCCATCATCTCCTTGATGATGTTGAGATAGGTACCGTTGGTGATGTAACGGATGGCAGCCACTACCTGCAACTGGGTGGTACCCTCGTAGATAGAGAAGATACGAGCGTCGCGGAACAAACGCTGGCTCTTGTACTCCATGATGAAACCTGAACCACCGTGGATGCTGATGGCATCGTAAGCGTTCTGGTTGGCATACTCGGAGTTCATACCCTTAGCCAATGGAGTGAAAGCATCGGCAAGACGAGTGTATTTCTTCATCTCCTGACGCTCCTCTGGAGTCAACTTGGTATCACGGGCGATGTCTTCCAAAGCCTTGTAGATGTCAACGTAGCGAGCGCAGCAGTAGAGGAGGGAACGACCAGCATCCAACTTAGCCTTCATTCTTGAAAGCATGTCATAAACTGCTGGGAAGTTGATGATCTTCTCACCAAACTGAGCACGCTCCTTAGCGTATGCCAAACCCTCATTGTAAGCTTCCTGCTCTACACCGACACTCTGAGCGGCGATACCGAGACGAGCACCGTTCATCAATGCCATCACGTACTTGATCAAACCGAGGCGAGTGCTACCGCAAAGCTCTGCCTTGGCATTCTTGTAAACCAACTCGCAAGTAGGAGAACCATGAATACCAAGCTTGTTCTCGATGTGACGAACAGTTACGCCACCATCACGCTTGTCGTAGATGAACATAGAGAGACCACGACCGTCCTTGGTGCCTTCCTCAGAACGAGCCAAAACCAAGTGGATGTCTGAGTCACCATTGGTGATGAAACGCTTCACGCCATTCAAACGCCATGTGCCATCGGCATCCTGTGTAGCCTTGAGCATCACACGCTGCAAGTCAGAACCTGCATCAGGCTCTGTCAAGTCCATACTCATGGTCTCGCCAGCGCAAATGCGAGGGATGTACTTCTGGCGTTGCTCCTCTGAACCAAACTCATAGAGAGTATCGATACAGCTCTGGAGTGACCAGATGTTCTGGAAACCAGCATCGGCGGCAGAGATAATCTCTGAAGCCATAGAGAACACTGCGTTAGGCAAGTTCAAACCACCATAACGGCGAGGCATTGACAAGCCCCAAAGACCTGCCTTGCGGGTAGCCTCCAAGTTCTCGAAAGTCTTGCTAGCATAAATCATGCGACCGTTCTCCAAGTGAGGACCTTCCTGGTCAACGCTCTCAGAGTTTGGCTCGATGATGTTACCAGCCACGTCGCCAGTAATATCAAGCAATCGCTTGTAGTTCTCGATGGCATCCTCGTAGTTGACAGGTGCATCTTCAAACTGGTCTTTTTCTGCGTAGTTGCGCTCCTTCAAGTCAACAACACGCTTCATCAATGGGTGATTGAGATGAAATTCAATCTCAGGATGATCACTATAGTAATTAGCCATTTTGCTTTTCTTTATATATAAATAATGTGATGGGTACTACAAGTGCTTACTTCGAGTTCTGCTTGTAGTACTTGATGAGCTTAGGTACAACTTCCTCTACGGTACCATTGATCACGTAGTCGGCAATCTTGTTGATTGGAGCATCTGGATCGCTGTTGATAGAGATGATGATACCTGAATCCTGCATGCCGGCGATGTGCTGGATCTGACCAGAGATACCGCAAGCGATATATACCTTAGGATGAACGGTAACACCCGTCTGACCAATCTGACGGTCGTGATCCACCCAACCAGCGTCAACGGCAGCACGAGAAGCACCTACCTCACCATGGAGCAAGTGAGCCAACTCGAAGAGCTGGTCAAAGCCTTCCTTGCTACCCACACCGTAACCACCGGCTACAACGATAGGAGAACCCTTCAAGTTGTGCTTGGCAGCCTCTACGTGGTGGTCGAGCACCTTCACTACGAAGTCCTCGGCAGGAACATACTTGCTAACCTCTGGATAAACTACTTCCTTCTTGCACTCACCCTCGTAGATGTGCTTCTGCATCACACCTGAGCGAACGGTAGCCATCTGTGGACGGTGCTCTGGATTGACGATGGTAGCCACGATGTTACCACCGAAGGCAGGACGAATCTGGTAGAGCAAACCATCATAGTGCTTGCCGCTCTTCTTGTCGTCGTAGTCACCAATCTCAAGCTCTGTACAGTCGGCTGTCAAACCACTGGTCAATGAAGAAGAAACACGAGGACCGAGGTCACGACCGATCACGGTGGCACCCATCAAGGCAATCTGTGGATTCTCCTCCTTGAAGAGGTTGACGAGAATGTCAGTATGAGGAGCTGAAGTGTATGGGAACAAACCCTCAGCATCGAAAACAAATAACTTATCTACACCATAAGGGAGGATTTGGTCTTCCACCTTACCCTTGATGCCAGTACCGGCAACGATGGCATGAAGCTCCACGCCCTGCTGGTTGGCGAGCTTACGACCCTTGGTGAGCAATTCTTGAGATACCTCGGCAACGGTTGTGCCTTCTACCTCGCAATATACAAATACGTTGTTCATAATTTCTTTCAAAAATTCAGATTGGGATTATCCAATAATACTTTCGTCCAACAATTCCTTTACCAAGCTGTCGATGTCCTCATCGCTGCCTGTCAAGGTCTTGCTCTCCTTAGCCTGGAACACGATGTTTTTCACAGCTTTTACCTTGGTTGGTGAGCCGCTCAAACCACATTGTGCAGGGTCGCCGTCAACATCAGCCACGCTCCACTGGTTCAGTGTCAAGTATGGGCGCTCCTCATAGAGCTTAGCCCAAGGCTCGTCACCCTTGCGCTCCATAGGGCAAGTAGCGTATTTGTACTTCATCACGAGTTTCACGTTGCAAGGACGGCATGGGGCTGCACTTCCGTTGACAGTGATGACCACTGGCAATGGAGCCTCTACAGTCTCTACACCACCGTCGATGTGGCGACGGATAGTAGCCTTGCCATTCTCCACCTTGAGGATTTCCTCGGCGTAGGTTACCTGGTTCAATCCCAACTTCTGAGCCACCTGTGGACCTACCTGTGCGGTATCACCATCGATAGCCTGGCGACCACCGATTACGATATCCACGTCACCAATCTTCTTGATACCCGTAGCGAGGGCGTAAGAAGTAGCCAAGGTATCAGCACCAGCAAAGAGGCGGTCGGTGAGCAACCATCCGGTATCGGCACCACGATAAAGACCCTGGCGAATCACCTCGCCAGCACGTGGAGGACCCATCGTCAAAATACCAACTGTAGAACCTGGATTCTGCTCCTTCAGACGAAGAGCCTGCTCCAATGCGTTCAAATCTTCAGGATTGAAGATAGCAGGAAGAGCTGCACGATTGACAGTGCCTTCGGCAGTCATCGCATCCTTACCCACATTTCTTGTGTCAGGTACTTGCTTGGCAAGTACTACGATTTTTAAACTCATATTAATTATTGGTTATTGTTATAATATTCTAAGTTTGTTAGTGCTCGGTGCTCAAGTTGTCCTCTGCAAGTTCGTGTAATTCGGACTTTCATTGTCCAATTTGGGACAAACACAGCCGCAAAAGTACCATTTTTTTGTCTTTTACCCAAATATTTCGGCATAAAATAGCACATTTTAGGAATGTTTGTGCGCAAAAGTGAATATTTGTGCAAGATTTTCTTGTGAGATTAGAATAAAAATTGTAGTTTTGTAGGCGAAAGAAACAAATTCTCATGAAGAGAATTTGCCAAATCAATAAGAAGCTTAAAAACAAACGATGAAAAAAGTATTTGTAAGTGGCTGCTACGACCTTCTGCATAGTGGTCATGTGGAATTTTTCCGCCAAGCATCCCAGTATGGAGACCTTTACGTCGGTATCGGCTCCGATGAGACCATCCTTGGCTATAAGCACCATAAGACTTTCTACCCTGAACAGGAACGTCTCTTCATGGTGAAATCTATCCGTTATGTCAAGGATGCCTTCATCAACCAAGGAAGCGGCATCATGGACTTCGTGCCAACGATAGATATTGTGAAACCAGACATCTTTGTGGTCAATGCCGATGGCAGCAGCGAGACCAAGCGCAAGTTCTGCGATGAGCGTGGCATCGAGTATGTGGTGTTGGAGCGCACTCCTGCCGAGGGATTGACGGCTCGCTCTAGCACCGACATCAAGGACTCTACTTGCCAACTGCCTACTCGTCTCGACTTGGCGGGTACTTGGATCGACCAACCATACGTGAGCTGTTTTGCACCGGGCTGGGCGATTACCATGTCGCTCGTGCCTACCTTCGAGGTGCGTGAGCGTTGCGGACTTTCCACTTCCACTCGCAATATGATCAAGAAGATATGGCCAGTGAAGTTGCCTGACATGAATCCGGAGATTCTCGCCAAGCTCGTGTTCTGTTTTGAGAACGACCCTGAGCGCAGCGATGGCATCGTGAGCGGTGCGCAAGACAGCATCGGTATCTGTATGCCGGGACTCTGCCGTCATTATTACAATAACCGTTTCTGGCCAGAGAAGTTTGAGACTTGCCACGATGACGAGGTGCTCGACTGGTTGGAGAGCCATCTCTGCATGATTCCGATGGAGCCTCGCCGCCCAGGTTGTTCTGTGGTGGATGGCAAGGACATCACCGAGCCAAAGGTGAAGGCATTGGCAAAGGCAGCCGACGACTGTTGGAATGCCATCCTCGCCAAGGATTTCGAGGCGTTCGCTTCCGCCTTCAAGGCTTCGTTCGATGCCCAGGTAGCGATGTTCCCAGCCATGATTCAAGGTTGCGTGCAAGGCTTCATCGACGAGTATTCCATGTTGCCTGAGGTGCATGCTTGGAAGATGCCAGGAGCCGGTGGCGGTGGCTATCTCGTGCTGGTAGTGGATGACGTGAAGGCGTTCCGTGAGAAGCATCCGGAGGCCATCGAATTGACGATTAGAAGAAAATAATGAAGATAGAATCTAGGAGTCTTTGTCTTGATGAGACTCTTGGATTTTCATGGTATAAATGATATGAGTAAGATAGTAGATAAGAAATATCTCTTTTCTTTCGCCTTGGTAGCCTCCTTGTTCTTCTTTTGGGGATTCGCCCATAGCATCCTCGACATCTTGAACAAGCATTTCCAGGACGCCTTGGTTATCTCCAAGTGGCGTTCGGCATTGGTGCAGGCGATGGTGTATGGTGGTTATTTCATCATGGCGTTGCCTGCTGGAGCCATCATCCGCAAGTGGGGCTACAAGGTGGGAGTCATCACGGGCTTGATGCTCTATGGCATCGGAGCCTTGCTCTTCATTCCGGGCGAGAGCCTGATGTCGTTTGAGTTCTTCTTGGCTTGCCTCTTCGTGATAGGTTGCGGATTGACTTGTCTGGAGACGGCGGCTAATCCTTATGTGGCTGTGCTCGGCGATGAGGCGACAGCCCCTTCACGATTGAATCTCGCCCAGTCGCTCAATGGCTTGGGATGGATTGTCGGTCCACTCGTGGGAGGACTCGTGGTCTTCAGTGGCGAGGATGGCAATAGCGGTTCGGTCTCTTTGCCATACGCCGTCATTGGTGTCATCGTGCTGATTGTCGCCTTTGTCTTCTCTCGCATCCAGTTGCCTGAGATAGTGGAACAACAACAAACTCCTATATATAATAAGGCAGAGCCATCCTTGTGGCATTCCTCCGTCTTCGTCTTCGGACTGGTCGCTCTCTTCTTCTATGTGGCAGCACAGACGGGCATCAATAGTTTCTTCATCAACTATGTGACGGAGAAGGTACCAACGGTATCTTCCAGAACAGCAGCCTTGTTGCTCTCCTTTGGCGGCATGGGCTTGTTCTTCGTGGGCAGATTATTGGGCAGTTGGCTGATGAATCGCATCCAGGCGAGCAAGGTGCTCTTGGCATGTGCCATCGGTGGCATCCTCTGCATGGCATACGTGATTTTGGGTTCAGGCATCTCGGCGTTGGTGGCATTGGTGCTCACCTATCTTTGTGAGGCGACCATGTTCCCTACGATCTTTGCCTTGTCGCTCAATGGCTTGGGCGTCAACGAGACAAAGCGAGGTTCCTCCTTCCTCATCATGAGTATCGTGGGAGGAGCCATCGCCCCAGTGTTGATGGGTGTGATAGGCGAGACCAACATGGCTATCGGCTTCATCATCCCGCTCATCTGCTTCATCGTCATCGCCTTGTTTGCTTGCAAGCTGCTGAGATAAAATCAGCTAAGCAGGCTTTATCGTGTGTCTTATTCAAAACTCTTCAGGCGAGCGATGTACTTGCCTAGGATGTCGAACTCGATGTTCACCATGGTGCCAACCTCGATGTTGCAGAAGTTGGTGTTTTGACGGGTGTAAGGGATGATGGCGACGGTGAAGGTGTTGTCGGTAGGTTCGCAAACGGTGAGTGATACGCCATTCACGGTGACACTGCCCTTATCGACGGTGAAGTAACCCTTGCGAGCCATCTCCTTGTTCAACTCATATTCGAAGGTGAAATAGGTGGAGCCATCGGCGTCCTTCATGGCGATGCACTTGGCGGTCTCATCCACGTGGCCCTGCACGATGTGACCATCCAGTCTGCCGTTCATCACCATCGAGCGCTCCACGTTCACCTTGTCGCCCACCTGGAGCAAGCCCAGGTTGCTGCGGTCGAGTGTTTCCTTCATCGCCGTTACGGTGTAGGTGCCGTCCTTGATTTCCACCACGGTGAGGCACACGCCATTGTGGGCAACGCTCTGGTCGATGCTGAGTTCATCTACGAAAGAACAAGACAGGGTGAAGTCGATGTTCTCTTTATCATGCTTGATAGCCACAACGGTGGCCATCTCTTCTACGATTCCACTAAACATATTATTCTCTATTAATGATTTGGCTGCAAAGTTATGAAATTTGCGCCAAGTCACCAAACAATTTAAATCACTTTCACCCTTTTCTTTCCTTTTCTTCCATCCACCACGATCTTTTCGAATATAATCGCTGGGTCGTGAGGTGTGAGTGTGAGCGTGTGGATGCCGTCTGACAATGCAGGCAACTCCAGCTCAATCACCTTGTCGATGATACGGGTGGCGATGGTAGGATAATAGAGGTTGTAGATGTTCTCCGGCTTCTCGTTCAAGTCCTTGTTGAAGTTGACTTGGATCGGGGAAGCACCATCTAGGCTGACACTATACGTGAGACCGCCCTTGTTGAGATAATCGAGGGTGGATTTTGTGATGATATGGATGCGAACCTTCTTGCCGGGCTGGCTGGATGCCTCACTATGAGATGCCTTGCCATGCGAGGAGGTCATCTTAAACTTATATGTGATGCTGGCTCCCTTCACGCTTTGGGTGTATGGCATCAAAGTCATGCCTGCGAGGCTCTTGCCCATGAATGGAATCTTCGTCCATTTCGCTTCTGCATCGGTCTTGCTGAAGAAATATGGAGCCTCGATGCTGACCACGCCGTTTTCATCCGCGATGACGTTGCCGCCTTCATCAGCCTTCTCTATGCGATGGAGTGGAGGACAGGTGTCTTTCTCGAAGTCATCGTTCCAAGAGGTATAACCGATGTGCTTCTGGGTCATCATGCCGTTCCATTTGCCATTCGACATCTTATGATTGTAGAAGTCGCAAAGCTCGGCATCTCGCTTGAAGAGACGCTCGCATTCGTCTGCCCACTCATTGGCTAGTGGATTGCCTTGCTCATAGTACTTGTGGTTCTGGGCTTGGGCGAAGTACATCTGATGCAAGTTGCTCATCACCTCGACTGGGAAGAGGATGAGTTGGCGATAGGCATCGTGGTAGGCGGTAGGGAGCGTGTTGTATTGGCGAAGGGCATCTGCCTCTAGCTTGAGATATTGGTTCACCACCTCCTGCCATTCGCCGCTCTCTAGGTCGTATGTGTCTTTGTCGAGCATCTCGGCGGTGCAACGACCATTGTACTTGCAGATGAGGTTGAGAATGCGGGCTGCCTCCTCGGCTTGCGACTTACCAAAATGATCGCTATCAGCTTTACCAAAATAATCGATATCAGCTTGCTCCTTCCCTAAGCCATCATTGCTTGAAAGTCTAGCTCCACCAAACTGCTGCATACAGAAGTCACGAGTGTGGTCGGTGATATGCTCCACGGAGTATTTGTGAGGATTCCACGCCATGTCCATGAATTGGCTGATAGGATATTCCATCGGTTTGAGGTCGCCCACGTTGAGAATCCAAAGGCGGTCGATGCCATTCTCGTAGGCGAGGGTGAGCTGTTCCCAAGGGTTCTGTACGGGTGTGACGTTGAGGAACTTGGTGTTGCGAGGAGCGCCTACGTAATCGACATGATAGTATAAGCCCCAACCGCCCTTGTGCTTGCGTTCCTGAGCATTGGGCACTCGGCGCACATCGCCCCAGTTGTCATCACATAACAGGAGTGTCACGTCGTCAGGAACCTTCATTCCCTTGTCGTAATAATCCAACACCTCTTTATATAAAGCCCAAACCTGTGGTGTCTCGCTTGCTTTCTTGCCGGTGACATTAGAGATGATTTGGCGTTGGTCTGCGATGATTTGCTGCATCAGTTGGGTGTCGGCATCCTCGCTCATAGCCTCGTCTCCATCGCCACGCATGCCGATGGTCACGATTTGTTCGGTACCCTTCATGCGTTCGATTCCCTCACGGAAGAACTTTTGCAAACCTTGCTTGTTCTTCTGATAGTTCCAAGCACCCCATCCCTCACGATTGCGTGCGTATTCCTGGTGGTTGCGAGCCATCGGCTCATGGTGGGAGGTTCCCATCACAATGCCCATCTCGTCGGCGGTCTTCTCGTTCTCAGGGTCGTCGGCATAGAAAGCCCATCCCCACATGGCAGGCCACATCATGTTGCCTCGCAAGCGGAGCACCAGTTCGAAAACTCGCTGGTAGAATCGGTGGTCGCCATATTCCGTGCCGTAGGTGTTCTTCACCCAAGACGTGAGGCAAGGAGCCTCGTCGTTGAGGAAGATGCCACGATAGCGCACGGCTGGTTCGCCATCCGTATAGATGCCCTTGTTGACGAAGATGGAGTCGTGGTGTTCGATAGGCACGTCAGCCCAGTCGTACCAAGGCGAAACGCCCATCTGCTGAGAGAGTTCGTAGATGCCATAGATGGTGCCACGGCGATCGCTTCCGGCAATGACCAGTTGACCGTCGATGAGGGTGATGATAAATTTCTCGTGCTTGCCTTGGAGCAGTTTGGCATCGATGCGACGCTGTTTGACGAGGCGGTCGATGGCAGATGAGTGCCCGATGGTACCTACGAGGATATTGGCTTTGGGGGCATTTCCTTTGTTCGATGCGGAGGTGCTCCCTTTGCTCGATGCGGTGTTGGCATCAGAGATGATGGAGGCAGGGCTTCCACTTACATTCTGTATGTCCTTGATGAGGGCTTGAACGGCGTAGCTCACCCCTCTGCAATCGTTATTGTCGAGGTAAATCTGTACCCGGTTGTCGGCATTGAGGAGCAGGTCGCCTTGGTGGAAGGAGACAAACTTATCGGCAGCGGAGAGGCTGAGCGATGAGAGCAAAGCCATACCGAGGAAAACATTCTTCTTCATATTGTTCAGACCAATCTTCTTGATGTTGTTCAGACTCATAGTTTATTATTTTTAGTAATCGTTGAGGATGAGAAGAAATCTCGATTGCAAAGGTAGCATAAAAGAATGAGAAACCTACTTTCTGACGTAACACTTTGTTTTCTTTTTGTTTCTTCAAGAGAAGAAAACGTGATTTTTGGAGTCTTTTCCGTCAAAAACGACAGAATCGGCTAGAATTTCTCCCTTTTCTTTTGTGGGTTCGTTGGAAAATTGTAATTTTGCAATCGGGTGTCATCATACACCTATTTCGCATGATGCGGAAGAATCTATTCAGTCATATAAATCTAACAATCAGAAAAAATGAAGAAGCAATTATCAACGGTTCTATTATCGTTGCTTGCGGTGTCTTCCATGCAAGCGCAGAATCTACAGAAAGGAAATTATGGTTATCTCTATTGCCACATGAGTGACAAGGGGGAATATACAGCTTTCGCCATTTCTCGTGATGGATACAATTATCAAGACATCAATGAGGGCAAGGCGATCTTCGACCCCAAGGAGCATGCCCGTATAGAGGGCGGAACTCGTGATGCCTATATCACCCGTGCCCATGATGGGAAGGGCTACCTGATGGTGACCACCGACATGTGTGTTGCCAAGAGCCACAAGTGGGACAACTATGGCATCGACTTGCTTCGAAGCGATGACTTGATTCATTGGAAGAGCGTCACCTTCGACTTCCGCAATGGTATGGCCAACTTCTGTGATGCAGGCAAGGCGGAGTCGCCTTACAAGAACTGGGAGACCATCAATCGTGTATGGGCCCCTCAGATATTTTGGGACCCAGACTTCGTGTGGGAGAATGGCGAGAAGGGCGGATATATGATTTATTACTCCATGCTCAACCGTCCGGAGGAGAAGTACGACCGCATGTACTATAGTCATGCCGACAAGAGTTTCACCAAGATTACGACCCCTCGCTTGCTTTTCGATTGGGGCTATGCCACCATCGATGCCGACATCAACTATCTGAAGAGCGATGGCTTGTACCACATGCTCATCAAGAAGGAGGGTGGCAAGCGAGGTATCTTCACTGCCACGAGCAAGTACCTGACTCATGGTTGGGGTGCTCCTGTGGATGACGACTACGTGAGCTTCGAGGGCAACAAGATGACTGAGGGCAGCAGCGCCTTCCAGTTGATAGGCGACGATACCTGGCGCGTGGCTTACATCCAATACAGCGACCATCCTAAGCATTATCGCATCTGCAAGGCAGACAAGTATCTCCGCAATTTCACCGACCCTGTCGATATCAAGGGCGTGACGGCTCCTCAGCATGGTAGTTTCATGCGCATCACCAAGAAGGAGTACAATCGACTCGTGAAGTGGGATCAGGAGTTGAAAGCTGGGAAGAAATAAAATATAGTCGCTCGAATGCCACGGCATTCGAATAAAAAATCGAATAAAACATCGAGTAAAATAAATAAAAACATTCGAATAAAAAAGAAGCCTGCTTATCCTTTCGGACGAGCAGGCTTCTTTTTTATTCGAGTTTCGTTTTGGGGAATTCTATTCCTCCATAAACTTCTTGGCAGCTCTGAGCTGGTGTCTCATCACGCTCAAGAACTCCTGGCTCTCTTGAAGTACGTTGAGATATACCAAGGAGATTTGCATCAAGGTGTTGCCCTTGGTGTGCTGGATGCGGTCGATGTGCTTCTTGCGCACTACGCTCAACTCGTCCTTGCAAGCATCTGCCTCGGCGAGAATCTCATGATAGTTCTCGTACCGGTCGGTCTCTATCTGCTCTGCCGTCATCTGCATCAAGTCGTTGATCTTCTGGCGGATTGGGGCAAACTCCTTCACGTACTCCTCTGGCAGAGGGTTGAAGTTGTTATCGACATGCTCCTTGATAGGGTCGAGCATACGACGAAGAGAGTAGATGAACTGCTGGTTGCTGTTGGCACCGAGGTGGAACCAAGTGTTGCGCTCGATGGCAACCTCCATTGGCGAACGTTTCAGTCCGAGCATCTCCTGGCGACGGAACTTCTTCAGCATGTCTTGCTCCTTCTTCAACTCCTTGTTGGCGTGGCGCAAGTCACGAGTGTTCTCGTTGGCAAGACCATCCATGATGAGGTTGAACTCCACGAGGGCGAAGCGGCACACATAGCTCTGGGTGCGAGATACCTGGCGGCGAAGCAACTCCCATACTATCTCTGGGTCGCGAGAACGCATCATGAGTTGGAAGGTGCTGCCCTTGCTCACTTCCTTCTGCTTCTTGCTATACTGGATGTTGCTGCGGATGAGCATGAAGATGACGAGGGCGATGAAGGCACTCTGAACCACGATGCCTCCGAAGTGCATGGCGAGACACACCACGGCACAAGCGAAGAATGCCACACCAGCGGTGATAAACCATCCACCGATCACGCTCAATACACCCGTAACACGGAATACGGCACTCTCACGGCTCCAAGCACGGTCGGCGAGCGAAGAACCCATTGCCACCATGAAGGTAACGTAGGTGGTGGAGAGAGGCAACTTGAGGTTGGTGCCGATGGTGATGAGCATGGATGCCAACACGAGGTTGACGGCTGCACGAACCACGTCGAAGGCAGCGCTCTCCTCCAGCTCCACATCGTTCTTGTTGAATCGGCTATTGATCCAGTTCTTCAAGTTCTGAGGCAAGAAGTGGTTGAGCCAAGAGTCGGCGTTCTGGCAGTTGCGTACGATGACACGAGCGGCAGAAGAACTACCAAACATCTCGTCGCCCTCGTCCTGGCGGCTCAAATCCACGGAAGTCTTGATCACGTTCTGAGCCTTCTTGGAGGTAGCCATGGCGATAATCATCACGAAGCCAGCGATGAGCAAGAACACTGGAGTGGTCTTGGCGCTCTCCATCAGTGATGTCATCATGAAGGCATCAGGAGCGGCTCCATTGGCATTCGCCATATAGTCTTGGTAAGAAGAGAGACCAGCGAGAGGCACACCGATGAAGTTGACGAGGTCATTGCCGGCGAAAGCCATCGCCAAGCCGAAGGTACCCATCAAGACGGTGAACTTGAAGATGTTGATGCGGCAGAGGTGGAGGAACTCCATCACGATGGCAGACACCACGAAGGTGATGACGAGGAGCATGCCGATGTTGTCGCTGATATAGTCACGCCACTCAGCAGGCAGGTAAGGACTCTTGCCCAAGCCCTTCATGAAGATGAAGTAGGAGAGGGCGGTGAAGGCGATGCCACCGAAGATGGCGATGGAGTAGCGGCTGTGCTTCTTATAATTGAAGGTGAATACGACACGTGAGATCCACATCACGATGACGCCGAAGAAGAAGGCGATGGCAACGGATGCGAAGATACCGATGATGACCTCCAATGCCTTGTCGCTATTGAGCAGCACACTGTAGTTGAGGCTTGGGTCGCCCCACATCTTCAAGGTAGAGAGGATGAAGGCACCGCCGAGCAACTCAAACACCAAGGACACGGTGGTGGAGGTTGGCATACCGAGCGTGTTGAACACATCAAGGACGATGACGTCGGTCACCATGACGGCTAGGAAGAGCGTCATCACTTCCTCGAAGGTGAAGTGGTCCGGACTCATGATGCCGTGCCGGGCGATGTCCATCATTCCCGATGACATGATGGCTCCTAGAACCACACCGCAGGATGCGATGATCAGCACCGTGCGAAACTTTGCCACCTTAGCACCGATGGCAGATTGCAGGAAGTTGACAGCATCATTGCTGACTCCCACGAAGAGATCAAACACTGCCAGACAGAGCAGGAAGATCACGATACAAAGATAAATCGTACTCATATTTTTCTTAATATATATTTCTCGGCTGCAAAGGTACGAGGTCTATATTACAAGCGATTTAAACAGATGTTACAATATTGTTAAAGTGAAGATGAAGAGAATTATGACATCGTTTTGTAACATCCGTGTCACGCAATAGAAACATCTTGTAGCTAATTTTGCACCCGAACTTTAAAGGTAACTACAAAAAAATGAAGAAGATGTTCTTGATAGCGGCACTCTTGATGGTGTCGATGGCATCAGTGAATGCCCAGGAAGAGGAAAAGGTGGACAAGACGCCTAAGATAGGCGGTACCATCCGCTCCAAGTATGAATACCAAACCGAGGAAGGGGAGGGCAGATTCGAGGTGCGCACGGCTCGTGTCAACGTATCGGGCAAGGTGACCTCTGCGGTGAGTTACAAGGCTGAGATCGACCTCTGCGACGAGGGCAGCATCAAGATGCTCGATGCCTATACCCGCATCACCCCATGGAAAACCCTCCAGCTGACCATCGGTCAGGAGCGTGTGCCATTCACCATCGATGCGCATCGCTCGCCTCATCAGCAGTACTTCGCCAACCGCTCTTTCATCGCCAAGCAGGTGGGCAATGTGCGTGACGTGGGTGCCGAGGTGGGCTACACCTGGAACGTGGGCTTCCCGATCGTGGTGAATGCCGGTGTCTTCAATGGCTCAGGCTTGACCCACCAGAAGGACTACTGGACCAAGGGCGTGAACTATTCCGCCAAGGCGCAGTTCCTCTTCCCTAACGTCAACCTCGTGCTGAGCACGCAGAAGGTCAAGCCATCCGATGTCACGGTCACGATGTATGACGCAGGCTTGACGTTCCATCGTGGAGGTTTCATCGCCGAGGCTGAGTACCTCTACAAGCATTACTCCAAGAATGCCTTCCACGATGTCCACGCCTTCGATGGCTTCGTATGCTACGACATCCCTATCGTGGCGAAGAAGTCATTGGTGAAGAAGGTTTCCCCATTGGCTCGCTACGATTTCATGAGCGACCACAGCGATGGCACTCGCTATGATGCCACCGATGATACTCCAGGCGCACTGAAGATCAATGACTACAAGCGACATCGTGTGACGGGTGGTGTCACCATCAGTCTCTCCAAGCCTTTCATCTCCGACATCCGCATCAACTATGAGAAGTATTTCTATCGCAAGGGTGGTGTGGCAAAGACTTCCGAGAAGGATAAGTTCGTCATCGAATTCATGACGCGCTTCTAGTTTTAAAAGTAAAAAAGTAAAAAGGGTAAAAGGGTAAATAGGTAAAAAAGTTAGGACTGAAAACGCTTTTAATATCGATAGTATAAATTTTCGGACGTGTCCCAATCTCTCTCTTCGGTCAGATTGTGGCACGTTTTTTTTGTTGCTTTCGGGAGAAAGTGTTACCTTTGCAAAATGAAACTAGATGGTTTTCAAATGAAACTAGATGGTTTTCAAATGAAACTAGATGGTTTTCAAATGAAACGAGTCAATATGGACCAATAGAAAAGAATGATAAAAATGGAAAAACTAGATGATATCAAGGCGATAGCCTTTGATGCCGACGATACGCTCTGGGCATTGCAAAACCACTTCGAGGACGTGGAGGATGAGTACTGCGACCTCTTGGCAGACTATGGCAGCAAGGAGGAAATCTCGGCTGCGCTCTTCGAGACGGAGTCGGGCAACATGGCTGACTTGGGCTATGGCGTGAAGGCCTTCATTATCTCGCTGGTGGAGAATGCCATCAAGGTGAGCGAGGGCAAGGCATCCGCTCGATTGATTGGCCGCATCGTGGAGGTGGGCAAGTCGTTGCTCCATGTCGGTGCCAAGCCTTTGGAGGGCGTGGAGAAGACATTGGCGAAGCTGAGTGAGATGAGGCTTTCGAATAACTCGGATAGCTCGGATGCTTCGGAAGCCTCGGATGCTTCGATTGCCTTGGATGCTTCGATTGCCTTGGATGCTTCGATTGCTTCGATTGCTTCAGATGCCTCGATTGCTTCGAAAGAGGGGGCAAGCGATAGAAAGTACCGCTTGGCAGTCTTCACGAAGGGCGAGCTGATGGACCAGGAAAACAAGTTGTGGCGTTCGGGCTTGCAACGATATTTCGATGTGGTGAGCATCGTGAGCGACAAGACCCCAGAGGCTTATCGCCATCTCTGCAAGGAGTTGGAGGTGAGTCCGGAGCAACTGGTGATGGTGGGCAACAGCTTCAAGAGCGACATTGCGCCCGCCCTGAAGATAGGAGCCTCCGCCATCCACATCCCGTTCCACACCATTTGGGCGCACGAAAAAACGGAGGAGTTCAACCATGAACGCCTCCGTCGCATCTCTCATTTTGAGGAAATCTTGGAGATATTGTAATCTACATGCAGCTGGTTACTCCCAAGGTAGTGGCAATCGCTGTTAAGATGGAGATGGCAATCTGCAAGATGGTTTTCCAAGTGTCTTTCTTCATAATTGTAGTTTTTTAGTGGTTAATAATAGTAGTTTTTAGTGGTTAATAATAGTTTTAGTGAGAAAGGAAGCCCCCTTTTCGGGGGCTATCCTTTAGTACTCCTTGACGTTGTCCGATTCGCTACCGCTAGAGCTGCCGCCACCCTGTCCGGTGTTGTCGCCCTTGTTGCCGCCACCAGTGGTGCTAGAGTCGCCGCCAGTGGTGCTAGAGCCGCCGCTAGGAGTGCTGCCGCCGTTGTCACCGCTAGGCTTTCCGCCGTTGTCACCGTTAGGAGTATCACCGCCGTCACCTTCCTCGGTCACTTCACTGCCAAGGGCAGTAATCTTACACATCTTGCGAAGCTCGGTGTTGCTCCAGTTCTTGGTGTTGCGCACGATGAGGTGTACGCCAGTGATGCTGGAAGCGTTCACCTTCTCGGCGTTGTCCTCACCACGAGAGGTCATGCCGATGGAGAAGAGACCCAGGTCGGCGAAGCGTACGCTCTTGCCATCGAGGATGAGTTCCTGGAGGCAGTCGAGGGTGTCCATCAGAACACCGTGTACGGTGCCACGAGAGTAAGGCGAGTTGTGCTCTGAGATGTGGGTCACGAAGTCCTCGAACTCCATGGTTCGGTCTTGTACTGCGGTGGCATAAAATTTCTTCTTGCCAGCATCCTTGCCTACCTGAGGAGTGCGGCTTACCTTACGGTACTTCAATGTTCCTTTCTTTGCCATAACATATTAGTCTTTAAAGGGTTAATATTAAATGATAAATGATAAATGATAAATCACAAATGATAAATGGGCTACGCCTTGAGGGCTTGATGTTTTTAGTGGTTAATCTAGTTTGAGCTAGAAGCCTTTGTCTGGCGATTTATGCGTTATTCATTGTTATTTGTCATTTGATTACGGTTGCAAAGGTACGACATTTTTCCCGTATCACCAAATTTCAGCGTGTGATAAGGGTCGATTTTCAGCAAGTGGGCTTTTCTAAATCTTAAATCATATTTTTCTTGCACGCTACCCATAGTTTTAGTCCTCGCAAGTCATAGTCTCATAGAAGCCCATCTTTTGTTTTTACATCCCCCATCTAAACTTATTCAGAGATATGATGTACCGATTTAGGGTAAAGAAGCGATGACAATGACAATTACAGTTCGATTTTCCGAGCCTATCCCCCAGATTGCGGGTCGGCAGAAAAGGGTAGAAGAAAATGTAAATATAATTTTATAATATATATATATTATAACTTTCTCTTTTAACCTTTTTCCTCAACTGTACACCCTGCGGAATTTTAAACTGTAATTGTCATTGTCATCGCTTTTGCCAAATTGGTGAACGAACGTTAACGACTTTCATACGAATGTTAACGCCAAGAAATACCTCCCGAAATATTTGCCGTTGTCGGATATTTGCCGTACTTTTGCAAAGTGCATAATATTGTGCGAAACTTTAAATTCCCAGATTTATGGCGGAATACATTAATCCACGTGTCGATTGGGCGTTCAAGCGCATCTTCGGCAGTGACGACACCAAGGAGTGTCTCATAACGTTCCTCAACGGAGTATTTGAGGACGAGTTTGTAATCAAAGACGTGAAGCATCTGAAAACAGAGCAGACACGTCATCAAAAGAGAGAGCGAGGAGTCATCTTCGATGTGGCGTGCGAGACAAGTGACGGACGGCACGTCATCGTGGAGATGCAGAAGAAGGAGCAGCGATATTTCGTGGATCGTGCGCTCTATTACTCTTCCAAGGCGATAGTGGAGCAAGCCCAGCCTGGCGAGTGGGACTTCCACCTGACACCAGTCTATACCGTGTGCCTCATGGACTTCATCGCCGAGACCGGCATCCCTTGCCAATTCAGAACCGACATCGGCTTCGGATTGCTCGAAGAGGAAGGTTCATCAGACAAAGTTGCTCGTGGGCATTCCGAAGAAGAAATGCATGAAGCTCAGGACGTCATCAAGTCGCAAGAACATCTTGGCTTTAAGCCGCAAGAGCAACTGATAGTGTCTGGCAAGAATCGCAAATCTCGCAAGGGAAAGACCGCAAAGCCCCCAAAAAGAAAAAAATGGCAACTTTCGGGCTTGCGATATGGCTTCGAGAAGATGAGAGTGGTGTTCTTGCAGTTGCCGCTCTTCGAGAAGAAGGAGCCTGAGTGTATGGAAATATTTGATTGTTGGATTTACGTATTGAACAATATGGAACATTTGAAAGAAATACCATTTTTGGACAAGTATCCCGTCTTCCGAAAGTTGGCGGCGATAGGCGACCTCCAGAAGCTCACTCCCGAGGAGCGTGAGTACTACGAGTACGACATCAAGGTGATGCGTGACCTCTATGCCACCGACAAGTGGGAGAAGGAGAAGAGACGCAGAGGCATGGAGAAAGCTTGGGCGGAAGGCATGGAGAAAGGCATGGAGAAAGGAAGAGCAGAAGGCGAAACACGCAAGAGCCTTGACATTGCCCAGAAAATGCTCTCAGCAAAAGTGCCTGATGCGCAAATCATACAGTTTACAGGCTTGACCCAGGAGCAAATCAATCGTTTGAAAAACTAAGCCTTGCCATTGTTTTGCAAGGCAATAACATAAAGAAGAACAAGCAAGAGAAAAAGGCACATTTCTCCCCCTTTTCTCTTGCTTGTTCCTTTTATTCCCCCTGTTGTCCTATCCATCAATCCAAACTCTGATGGCAGTGATGAGCTTGTATTTCTTGAATACCTCGCACAAGCTACGGCGCACGAATCCCAAGAATGAGCCATAGCTTTCCATCAAGATTTTGCCGTCAATGCTGAGAGACACGTTCTGAAAACTATACGAGAAGCAACGGTTGTCGAAGTTGTCGGAAGTGAGGAAGCTGAGGCTGCTCCCATCGATAATCTGAAATGCCTCGTCGTAATCATCGTACGACAACTCCATCATCTCTTTCAACTCGTCTAGGTTCTTGCACTCCTCCACAGCCTCCAAGGCATCCTCGTAATACTCCTTCTCCTGGTAGCGCAGAGGATAGAACTCCTTCAGGAACGGCAACAGCTCGTGCTCCACCAATTCGTCCTTCAACTGATACACATACGCATCCTTCGTCTCTGTTCGCTCGAACGCATCAAATAGAAGATGCGTCACCTCAAAATACTCAAGAAGTTCCTCGTGAGAATACTCATCCTTGAACTTGTCCAACCCCGACTTGGGCACTCTCACCTTGTTTTGAATGCCCACACAAACATATTGTCCCATAATCTTTAAGAAAAATAATTAATACTATTGTCTTATTAAATGCAAATATAAATAATACTATTGATATTATGAAATAATAAAGCAATAATATTGTTTTATTTAACTTTAGTTTGCAAATAATATTGTTTCAACATACATATTTTGATTATCTTTGCAAAAAACAGAAATGGACATATCAAATTTATTCAACCGTAATATGCAAGAATTAAGAATAAAAGAAATCATTAGGCAGCGTGGAATGACGATAGGTGACCTAGCTGAAAAATTAGGCGTCAGTCGTCAGGCTCTGAGCCGTCAGATACAGGGCAAGCTGCTTGTGGAGACTGCCGAGCGAATAGCCACGGCGCTTGATGTTCCTATATGGCAACTGTTTGTGTCTGAAGAAGATGTTCTAAGTGAGTCTGAAAGACAGCAAAAGGATACCACGTCCGATTTTTGCGCTTTTATGAAAATGGGTGAAAAAGTATGTTATGTATCGTCGTTAGAGGAGGCCAGGAATATATTGTCAGATTGGGAAAAATGATAAATATCCAGTCTTTTTCGTCCAAATATTTTGTGGTGTCAAATATATTGTGTACCTTTGTCGTCACGAAAAACACGAAACATCTTTTGCATTCTAATCAATGAATAGGTGCTCCGCAGTATCGCAAATATAATATTCAATTTAAAAAGATTAATGCCAATGGCAATCAATTATGAATTAGATGGAGTCGGTCAGCATTTGAGAGGATTCCTGTCAAAAAGACCTCCTGTAATCTTGAGTGACGAAGTGGGTGATACCCCTAACAGTGACGAGACCTTGAAAAACACTTTGATAACTCTATCAAAGAACTGTTACAATGGCTTTGTGAGAGGAGATGGTGCCAAGGTGTGCATTCATGAGGTGGCAAGGAAAATTACTTCTATGTCACAGATTGTTTATGCTACCTATTATTGGGATGAGGATTATTTTCACTATCACGAATTGCTGAAAATCCTCTTTACCGAAAATTTGATTCACATCGAAATGTCAGATATTAAAGATTGGGTACGTAAGCTTGATGAAGTTTTGGAGGAAACAACTTATGAGGAATATGTGCCTCGTGAGGATGAACACAAGCGTAACGTTCACATGATGCTCTTCTATTTGAGTGTATATGCAAAGGTGTCGATAGCTGATATATCTGAGTCGAAAAGACATGATATGTACCAGCAGTTGGCAAATGCCGACATTATGGCTGTGATAGACATCGTGGCTTCCATCTATTATGCCAACCCTCGTTTGTGTAGCGGCTATACAGACTTTACGGCAGTTGCAGGGGGACTTATTGCGAAGGTGAGAGAGCGTTATGTGACCTATTTCCTGACAGCAGAGAAATATGCTCGCCATGAGCGTGATTGTAAGTTCCAGTGGCATAGCAAGAAGAAATATTACTATAACGACATGGTTGATTGGTGGAGAGACAAACCGCAGAATACTCAGCTTGTAGGGCTATTGACGGTTATCTGGTCACACATAGATTGGGAACCAACCCACAATAGCTTTCATCTCAAGCGTGATAAGCGTCTAGGGGACGTAGAGGTGCCTACTCATATCAAAAACTACATCGATGATCAAGTCAAAAATGGTAAAGAAGAGGTGGATAAAAATTTGGAGTATCTGAACAGGCGCTTGACGGACGAGGTGGTAATCAATCACCAGGAGCATCTTGTGCTCAGTGAAAAATTGGGTAGAGCGAATGGTACGATCAATAACTATTATGGTAAAATCGAGCAACAAATAGGCTCTGCTCAGGAAGTATCTTATCAGGGGAGTCAAACAAAAATATAAGACATCATGGAAAATCAGAACAACAATGAAAACGATAAGCCTACGATTCAGCAGACTTTCAATTATTATGCCCCCATTGGGCAACAGATAGCGCACGTTGATAAGATAGTAGCGCATTTCGACAAGAACATGGGCATCCAGGTGGATGGACAGGACGTCATGCCCCAGCCGTCAGCTATCGACTCGCCTGATGAAGAATGGATAGACGAGATTGCTTCATGCTTCTTTGGCATGAAGGAGAATGCCTTGGAGTTTGTGAGAATGGCTAAAAACATGAAGTCGAAGCAAATCACCGACTTGGTGAATGGATGGCTGGCAATGGGCAAGATAAGTAAAATGAGTTTTAAGCGTGACTTGTGGAAACCATTGCACGAACATGGAGTGTATAAATGTACGGAGACAAATTGGAATGACCAAGTTCGTCTGCCTAAATAAGATAGGGTTTGCATAGTAGCATTTGGATATAGACGATTTTAAGGCATTGCTTATACATTCGTTTCACTTCTACTTGTGCAAACTTGTACAAAAACTTGTGTGGTGCTTGTAATTACTTGTATTTATTTGTACGTCAAGTAATTGCAAGCACTCTTTGATTTTTCTTCCTTGATTTCTTCCTATCTTTGCATCGTCATCCCAACGAGGTGACGATGAAACATTGTATCATTTTTAATTCAAAGAAAGGAACAAGAAATGGAAAAAGTGAAAGTAGTGAAGCTCCTTGACAAGAAGAGTGGTGTGAGCCAGAAGTCGGGCAAGCCTTGGCAGTCTCGTGAGGTCTATTTGGAGTCGGTGCAGAACGTGATGCATCCTGAGAAGTACTTGGCTCGACTCTTCGGTGATGCGGTCGATAAGTTTAATGCCAAGGAGGGAGACGTGATAGGGGTTGTTATCCACCACTTCGTCAACGAGAAGGATGGGCGATACTTCAACGAGTTGAGCATCGTGGACTTCGAGAGCAATATACGATGAATCAATGAATAATGTACAAGGAATAATGTATAATGTGCAATGAATAATTTATAATTGGGCTTGCGCCTTAAAACTAGAAAAATTATGAACATTGAACTACAGATTTCGGACGAGGTATATAAGAACCTCTTGTCCAAGGGAAGCAGAGTAAGCGGCACCATCGCCCTGGTAAGCCCGAAGGAGGGCAACTTCAATGCTTGGAAGTCGCATCAAGACAAGCGTGAGGTGAGAAAGTTTATCAAGTTGCCGCATGGCAGAGCTAGCATCGGCAAGGAGAACGTGCGACTCACCCTCCGCATCGACCGAACAGAAACTGATGTGATGCCCGACTACGTGATAGCGAGCGAGAGCCAGAAGGCGAGTGATTTCGTTGTGAGCAACATCTGAGCCTCGCTCACTGATGTGATACGGCTCATGCAGATTTATATTCATTATTAATTCTAAGTTGTATAAATGTTTGGAATATCAAGAAGTGTAAGAAGTCGGGAGGTGCAGGTTTGCACCCCCGAACTTTTCCACCGAGCCATCAAGGGCAGCAAGGTGAGTTTGATTTGTGCCGAGATCGAGGATGCGCTGGAGAAGTTGCGCCGAGGGGAGTTGAAGAAGGAGGAGTACGAGCGGATGAAGACCCAGTTGAAGTCGCAGCTTCCCATCCTCACCCCTCACGCCACCTTCAAGAATGGTCGCCGCCTCAATGCCGATGCCATCCCGAGCGGTCTCTCCATCTATGACAAAGACCACATCCCCAACCCAAGAGGGTATTGGGAGGAGAAACAGAAAATCCTCGCCCAGAAGTCGGTTCTCGACAGCATTTGCCTCGTCCATGTCACTCCATCGACCGAAGGTTTGCGTTTAATCTTCAAGATTCCCAAGGGAATGACTTTGGCAGAGGCGCAGAAGTGGATGTCGGAGCAGCTAGAGGACAATGACTACGACTCTTGCGTGAAAGACTTGGCTCGACCATCCTTCCTCGTCCCCGAAGACTACATCCTCTATATCGACGAGGCGAAACTCTTTGAAGTTGCAAATACCTCTTTAAACATCAAGGAAGGCGGCGCAAGCGAATCGAAAGACCTCAAGCAAGGCAGCGCAAGCGAATCAGAGGACCTCAAGCAAGGCGGTTTACACCGCACAAACAATCGCAACTCTGTTGCGTCAAATGATAAAGGCGAGGGCTTTGATGCCCCGCCTACCTTAGAGCGAAGCGGTTCAGAGCGACGAGTAGGAGCGGTTTCCCCCTCTCCCCTGAGGGGAGAGGGCAGGGGAGAGAGGTGGAGCCCTCCTTATGAAGGAGGGACGGGGTGGTTGGAAAAACCTTCCCTGGAAGGAGAAGGAAAGCCAGCGGAAACGCAGTTTCCTCAAGAATACAATGGCATTCCCTATGCCACGCTCGTCACGAAGCTCGTGGAATTGCTGGGAGGCGAACCCCAGCACGGTTCGCGCAACACCTTCATTTTCACTCTCGCCTGCTACCTCCGCTACATCTGCGACGACAACGCCGATTGGGTGAAGTCGGTGATCCCCATCTTCGGCGAGGAACAGAAGCGAGCCTTCACCACCGTGGAGAGCGCTTGCTCTCGCAAGCAGAGCCACGTGATGCCGGGCATCGTGCGCAAAGCCATCAAACTCTGCCAGGACGAGCTGGAGAAGGGGCAAGGCAAGAACTATGAGGAGGCTGACTTCGGTGACATCGGCAACCCCAACTCGTATTTCTATCACGTCAACGAACTGCCCCCAAAGCTGCCTCGCCTCATCAAGCTCCTCGTCTCGAAGACGCCGACGATGTATCAGCCAGCCGTATCGCAAGCCGTCTTCCCACCACTTGCCGCCCATCTCTGCAGCACTCGCTTCCGATATATCGACAATGTGGAGCATGAGGCCACGCTGATGTCTATCCTCTGTGCGCCAACGGGTTCGGGCAAGGAGTGCGTTTCGGAACCCATCAACCACATCATGGCTGACATCCGAACACGTGACGCAGAACAGAGAGCGAGAGAGAAGGCGTGGAAGGACGAATGCAACTCGAAGGGCTCCAACAAGGACAAGCGTGAACGCCCAGAGGGACTGGTAATCCAAGAGGTGAACATCGACATGACCAACCCAGCCTTCGTGCTCCGCATGAAGGAGGCTGAGGAACATTTCCTCTACGCCAAGGTGAACGAGCTGAACCTCTTCGATGCCCTCAAGGGCAAGACCAACCAGCACTTCCGCATCATGGAACTCGCCTTCGACCTGGGCATCTATGGTCAGGACCGTGTGGGTGTGCAGAGCGTGACCGAGACGGTGAGGGTGAGGTTCAACTGGAACGCCTCTTGCACCCCGAAGAAATGCCGTGATTATTTCAGAAAGGTGGTGACGGATGGTCCGGTGTCACGTATCTCTTTCTCGACCATCGACCGCCGTCCTTGTGGCTCGGAGATACCGGTGTATGGCTCGTATGACGCTACCTTCGATGAGGAACTTCGTCCGTACATCGACAACTTGGTGAAGGCACGTGGCTTGGTCGATTGTCCGCAGGCTTTCAAGCTCGCCCAGAAGTTGGTGGGGGAGAATGCGGAGTTTGCCCGGTTGTCGCAAAACTATGTGTTCGAGAACCTCTCCTTCCGTGCCAATGTCATCGCCTATCTGAAGGCTTGCGTGCTGTATGTGGCGAATGGGATGAAGTGGGAGAAGAGCATCGAGGACTTCGTGAGATGGAGCGAGCGATACGACTTGTGGTGCAAGTTGAAGTTGTTTGGTCAGATGATATACGAGGCAGACAACGAGCAGGCGAAGACCGACAAGGAGTTTGTGTCGGGTCCGAAGAATCTCTTGCGGATGCTTCCCGATGAGTTCACGCTGGAGGATTATCTCAAGCTCCGTCGCCAACAGGGTTTCGAGGGGGATGACCGGAAGCGTGCCATGAATGCGATTAACCAATGGGTACATCGTGGATATGTGGCTCGGTTGACCATGGTGCCACCCTCTATGGGAGTCGCAGCAGAACAAGTTGATGACAATGACAATTACAGTTCGATTTTCCGCAAGTTGAAATTCCTCAATTCTTAATTCTTAATTATAAATTATTAATTATCATGGAGATAGTAGTAAGACGCATAGCTAAGAAGAAAACCTATACGATAGGTCGCCTCTACATCCTGGAGGATGGGGAGGTGGAACGCAGGGTGGGTCCAGGCAAGCATCAGGAGGACAAGCGCATCATCCGCCACGACTTCGATACTGGGAAACTTGATGAGGCTCATTACTTCTGCGATACGCTGGAACCTACTTGGCGCAACCTCTTGGGCATCGAACTTTCGCCCCAGGAGGTGGACGCAAGATACAGCCGAAAGTCGGGTGAGAAGGCACGCAAGGTGCCTGGCAAGACGGCGATTCCTGAGGGAACTTATCCCGTGTTGGTGTCGTGGTCGCCTAGGTTCAGGCGCTGGTTGCCTTTGGTGCAAGGCGTGCCGGGCTTCGAGGGCATCCGCATCCATGCAGGCAATTTCCCCGATGATACGCAAGGCTGCATCCTCGTGGGCATGAACAAGGTAGTGGGAATGGTAGTGGATTCTCGCATCTATCTCAAAAGTCTCATCGGCAGAATCTTGGAGGCGAGAGAAAAGAGAGAGGAGGCGATCTGGATTACCATCATCTAAATGATTACCATCAGAATGATTCTCATCTGAATGATTACCATCAGAATGATTCTCATCTGAATGATTACCATCAGAATGATTACCATCAGAATGATTATCTGAATGATGAACATCAGAATGCCCATCATCTAAAAATACCCCCTTCATTACGAGGCTCAAATCTCGAATGAAGGGGGAAATTTTTATAATTTATCATTTATAATTTATCATTTACTTCAGCTCTTTCTTCATCTTGTTGGCAGCCTTCATGGCGGCTGCACGGGCGGCGGCATTGGCAGCCTGGGCATTCGCCTTGCGATGGTAGCCCTGGACGTTGCCACGGCTGTCGCGAAGGGCTAGTGAGTCGCCCTTCATATAGACGAAGGAGAGGGTGTCGTAGGTCGTCTTCTCATTGAAGACTACACCATTGAACTCCTGTCTTCCCTTGACGAGGATGAGCTTGCCGTTGTAGGCGTGCCACTCCGTGTATTGAGGTACCTCAGGATATTCCACAGGGCTATCGTCCTCCACCGAGCTATTCGCCATCACGAAGCCTACCGAGCGAGCCTCGCTCATTCGCTTCAAGGTAAAACCATAGTCACGAGGAATCATGTAGGACTCCACGATGCTATCGGGCATGTTGGCGAGGATGCGAGCCTGCTGGCGCTTGGAGAGGTGGGTGACATCACGCAGATGAGGCATCACCGGATAGGTCCAGGTAGCCTTGAGCTTGTCGAGGTCGATCACCATGTCGGCACCATTCTTGTCATCCTTGTCGGTGCAAGGTATCACGCAAATCCAGTCGCCAATCTCGATGTCGCCAAATACCTGATGGTTGCGGGTGGCATCGAGGATGTTGTAACGGATAGGGTCGCCGCCTCCATTGGGAAGCAGGACGACGGCGGTGTCGGAGCAGCCCATGCATGCCAAACCATATATCGCCTTGTCGCCCTTGGCAGGCTTCGACATGCTGATAGGCAGGTTGGTCTTCACCCTCTGTGGCTTCGGACCATGATGGCAAGACAGCATGGCAAGAGATGCCATGGTTATGATTAAAAGAGTCTTAATTTTCATTTTTGTCTTTTTATTTCTTTGGCAAAGGTACAACAAAATGCGATAAATACAAAATAAATCCCAAAAAGATTTTATTCTTTGAGAGAAAAATAGTACTTTTGCACAAAATAACAACAACAACTTAAAAAAGATATCATAAAATGCTGAGCAAGGATAGTAAGATTTATATTGCTGGTCATCATGGATTGGTAGGTTCCGCTATCTGGAACAACTTGAAGAAACGTGGATACAACAACCTTGTGGGTCGTTCTCACAAGGAGTTGGACTTGACTGACCAATATGCCGTACAGAAGTTTTTTGACGAGGAGCGCCCAGACGCAGTCGTATTGGCTGCTGCCTTCGTGGGTGGCATCATGGCCAACTCGCTCTATCGTGCCGACTTCATCATGCAGAACATGAAGATGCAGTGCAATGTAATCAGCAACGCCTACAGCCATGGCGTGAAGAAACTCCTCTTCCTCGGCTCTACCTGCATCTACCCTAAGGATGCGCCCCAGCCTATGAAGGAGGACGTGCTCCTGACTTCTCCGCTGGAATACACCAACGAGGAGTATGCTATCGCCAAGATAGCCGGACTGAAGATGTGCGAGAGCTACAATCTCCAGTATGGCACCAACTATATCGCCGTGATGCCAACCAATCTCTATGGTCCTAACGACAACTTCCACTTGGAGAACAGCCACGTGATGCCTGCCATGATGCGCAAGATCTACTTGGCGAAACTCATCCACGAGGGCGACTGGAAGAGCATCGAGGTGGATATGAACAAGCGTCCGATCAATCCTACCGACAAGCTTCGTGCCATCATCGGCGAGGGCAACGTGGATGGTAACAACGACCACGAGCGCATCTTGAAGGCACTGGAGTTCTATGGTATATATAATAATAAGGTGGTGCTCTGGGGCACTGGCAAGCCTTTGCGTGAATTCCTTTGGAGCGAGGACATGGCGGATGCCAGCGTTCACGTGCTCTTGAATGTCGATTTCAAGGACATCATCGGCATCGAGAAGTACTCTTCCGTATTCTATGGTGCCAAGGTGGATGGAGCCGTTGACCGCAACAACTCTGAGGGTCGTGGTGGAGCCATCCCTTCGCTTGGCGAGATACGCAACTGCCACATCAATGTGGGCACAGGCAAGGAGTTGACCATCCGTGAACTCTCCCAGCTCATCGTCAAGACCGTGGGCTTCGAGGGAACCGTGGAGTTTGATGCTGCCAAGCCAGACGGCACACCTAGAAAGCTCATCGACGTGAGCAAGCTTCACTCGCTCGGTTGGACCCACAAGGTGGAGATCGAGGACGGCGTGGAGAAACTCTATGAGTGGTATCAGCAGAGCCTGAAAGAGTAAAAGGGTAAATGAAAGACAAAAGTCTTATTCTAAGATAATAGAAAAATGGAAGTAATCAAGACTGATATAGAAGGAGTATTGGTGATAGAGCCTCGCATCTTCAAGGATGCCAGGGGCTATTTCTTCGAGAGCTTCTCGCAGAGGGAGTTTGACGAGAAGGTGGTGCCTATCTTGGGGCATCAGGTGAATTTCTGCCAGGACAACGAGAGCATGTCGTCCTACGGCGTGATGAGAGGTCTGCATTTCCAGCGTCCACCTTTCACCCAGAGCAAACTGGTGCGTTGCGTGAAGGGTGCGGTGCTCGATGTGGCAGTTGATATCCGCAAGGGTTCGCCTACCTTTGGCAAGCACGTGGCGGTGGAACTCACCGAGGACAACCATCGCCAGTTCTTCATCTCTCGTGGCTTCGCCCATGGCTTCGCCGTGTTGAGCGAGACCGCCGTGTTCCAATACAAGTGTGATGAGTTCTATCACCCAGAGGCAGACGGTGGCATCTCCATCCTCGACGACAGCCTTGGCATCGACTGGAAGATTCCTACCGACCATGCCATCCTGAGCGAGAAGGACACCAAGCACGACTTGCTGAAGGACTTCGATACGCCATTCGACATCAATGTTAGCTTGTGCGAATAATTGAACTTCCGTACAACGAAATTTGTATTAAAATCATCAGAGAAAATGAATATACTAGTGACAGGTGCCAACGGTCAGCTCGGCAATGAGATGAGAATCGTTAGCCAAAATACCACAGACCACTATATCTTCACGGATGTCAACCAGGTGGAGGGGCTTGAGACCACTTACCTCGACATCACGGATATGGATGCCATCAGAAAGATGGTGAAGGAGAATGATGTCAATGTCATCGTCAACTGTGCCGCATGGACCAATGTGGATGCTTGTGAGACCGATGAGAAATTGGCGGCGCTCGCCGAGAAACTGAACGCCGATGCCCCTGAGAACCTCGCCCAGGCGATGAAGGAGGTGAACGGATTGCTGGTTCAGATTTCCACCGACTATGTGTTCGGCAAGGAACCCTACAATGTGCCTTGCAGTCCGGAACAGAAGGGCACGCCTACGGGCGTATATGGAACGACCAAGCTGCATGGCGAGCAGAAGATCATCGCCACGGGATGCAAGTATGTCATCATCCGCACGGCTTGGCTGTACTCTGAGTTTGGCAAGAACTTCTGCAAGACGATGCTCAACTTGACCGCCACCAAACCACAGTTGAAGGTGGTGTTCGACCAGTGTGGCACGCCTACCTACGCCCTCGACCTCGCCAATGCCATCGTCACTATATTAAATAAGGTGAAGGAAAGCCAGTCTTCTGCTGACGGCAATGCTTCTTCGGAGGGCAATGCTCCTGCTGGGGCAGATGCTGCCGAGAAATACGTGGGCGTTTATCACTTCTCGAACGAGGGCGTTTGCTCTTGGTACGACTTCACGCAGATGATAGCGAGAATCGCAGGGCATACCGAGTGTGACATCCAGCCATGCTATAGCTCCGAGTTTCCTTCGCCAGTGACTCGTCCGGCTTACTCCGTGCTCGACAAGCGCACCATCAAGGAGACTTTCGGTGTGGAAGTGCCTTACTGGATTGACTCGCTGGAGAAATGTATCGCCAATCTGAAGAAGACTTTTTAATTAGTAACAATCAAGACATTTCGAAATATGGCAAAAAGAAATATCGTTATCACAGGCGGTGCGGGCTTCATCGGCTCACACGTTGTTCGCCTCTTCGTGAACAAGTATCCTGAGTACAACATCATCAACCTCGATAAGTTGACCTACGCTGGCAACCTCGCCAACCTGAAGGACATCGAGGACAAGCCAAACTATAAATTCGTGAAGATGGATATCTGCGACTTCGATGCCTTCTATCAGTTGATGCAAGACGAGCACGTGGATGGCATCATCCATCTTGCCGCCGAGAGCCACGTGGATAGAAGCATCAAGGACCCTTTCACCTTCGCACAGACCAATGTGATGGGAACCTTGTCTCTGCTCCAGGCAGCCAAGACCTATTGGGAGAGCCTTCCTGAGGGTTACGAGGGCAAGCGATTCTACCATATCTCTACCGACGAGGTGTATGGCGCCTTGCAGATGACTCACCCAGAGGGCGTGCCAGCTCCGTTCACCACCAAGGCTTCGAGCGACAAGAACCATGAGGCTTATGGCGAGGAGTTCTTCTTGGAGACCACCAAGTACAATCCTCACTCTCCATACTCAGCCTCCAAGGCTAGTTCCGACCACTTCGTGCGTGCTTTCCACGACACCTACGGAATGCCTACCATCGTGACCAACTGCTCCAACAACTATGGTCCATATCAGTTCCCAGAGAAGTTGATTCCTCTCTTCATCAACAACATCCGCCATCGCAAGCCATTGCCAGTGTACGGCAAGGGTGAGAACGTGCGCGACTGGTTGTATGTGGAGGATCACGCTCGTGCCATCGACATGATTTTCCACCATGGCAAGATCGCCGAGACCTACAACATCGGTGGTTTCAACGAGTGGAAGAACATCGACATCATCAAGGTGGTAATCAAGACCGTGGATCGCTTGCTCGGCAGAAAGGAAGGCGAGGACATGGACCTCATCACCTACGTGACCGACCGCAAGGGACACGACATGCGCTATGCCATCGACTCACGCAAGTTGCAGAAAGAACTCGGATGGGAACCTTCCCTACAGTTTGAGGAGGGCATCGAGAAGACCGTGAAGTGGTATCTCGACAACCAGGAGTGGATGGACAACGTGACGAGCGGTGACTATCAGAAGTATTACGAGAACATGTACAAGAACAGATAATAACATTTCAATCTCAGAAAGAATCAAAATAACAGTTATAACTTCAATATCAAGGATGACAAACAAAAATGCACATCATCTGCCAGCGTGGGCAGAAATCGAATATACGGCGTTATGCAAAAGCCCTTATCTGTCAACTCCATTCTTCGTGCCTAAGGAGTCGAAAGTGTTCCTTTGCAGAGAGGATGGAAGCAGAAAAGAGGCGAGAATCTTATACCTGGTCTTCAAGCCAGCCGATGCACCTGAGGACGCAGAGTGGGAAGACGACCCAGTGCCAGGTGAAATCCTAGTGTCGGTCTTGGGCGATGATGACGAGGAGGTGGAGCCAGTCAAGGCTGTCTTCCTCGACCAGGATGTAGAGGACTTCATCCAGGTGGTGGAGGAGGATGATGCTACCATCACCTTCGACATCGATTGGGACTATGGTGAGGTGAAAGTGGAGAAGTCGGAGAAGACTCGTGACGGATTCGTCTGCAAGAAGGAGGACTTCGGCGACGAGGGACTGCTTGTCACCTTGACTCCTGATGAGGGCGCACCTTTTACGATGCGCTTGCAGATTCCATACCTGGGCTTCTCGCTCTACGACAAGGATGGCAACAAGGTGCACGGAGACGTGGTCGTGCCTCACGACAAGGTGAACGACTATAGCTATGACTTCGTGGGCGATGACAACAACGACCGCTTCTCGCTCCACTTGGACAATGACAAGCTCATCTATACTTGTGTGCTCCGTCCTCACGAGGCGAAACTCGTGGTACGTGACCAAAGACAGAAGATGGCGATCGTGGATGAATTGCCATCAGAGGGCAAGTTGACCGACTTGATGATGAATGCCCACGAGATTCTTGTGAAGAACAAGAACTATCGCTGGCGTGTCACCCTGAGCGGCACTTCCCTGGAGTCGGAGAGCGAAAGCGAGTTTGAGCTGGAGCCTACTGCCTTGGGCAACTATGCTTACGAGCAGTTCCAGAAGGCAGCTGGAAATATCGACGAACTGGGCGGTCATCTGATAGCCTTGGAACAGAAGTATGCTTTCCAGTGGTTCTGGTTGAAGGAGGAGGATTGGCGCCACGACGATGCCATGTTCGATATGTTCATGAAGCAGTTGGTGGCATTCTCTTATGTCAGTCAGAAGCCTATCCAGGGCGACCAGTTGCAAGCACGCAACAACAAGCGCAAGATACGCCGTTGTGCCAAGATGATTTTGGCGCATCAGGCTGGAGAGCAGAGTCTCTGGGATGAGGATGAGGAGGCACGCAAGGAAATCCTCTATCTCTTCAGTACATTCCACAAGGAATTTACGGAGGCATTGGAAAATTAAACATTAAACATTATTAATAAACGCCTAGTATAGGGGTGAATTCGGATTTTTTTCCCTAATTTTGCACCTTGGTAAATTATGTATTGTAAAATCTGAAGAAAATATACAATAAAAATAATGAAGAAGAAAATTCAGTTCAGTCTCGTCTATCGAGACATGTGGCAGAG
>ENA-UERK01000177-UERK01000177.1-human-gut-metagenome-genome-assembly--contig:-NODE-177-length-60457-cov-7.608430_pt1 | contig 60457 bp, 58 predicted proteins | sample MGYA00242957_ERZ507957 | MGnify/ENA primary metagenome ERZ507957 (study PRJEB26167, sample SAMN06115538) | human gut metagenome | host: Homo sapiens | place: China:Heilongjiang | collected 2015-11-06...
GTGTTCGTGGACATCGGCGGCGTGGATGGTATGGTACATATCTCCGAGCTGTCCTGGAGCCGTATCAAGAACCCCGCCGAGGTCGTCTCCGTGGGCGATACCCTGGACGTGTACGTTATCTCCTTCGATCCCGAGAAGCACAAGATCTCTCTGGGCGTGAAGGACCGCAGCATGAATCCCTGGGATAAGTTCATGGCTACCTACCATGTGGGCGATGTGGCCAACGTGCGTATCGTGAAGCTGATGACCTTCGGCGCGTTCGCCGAGGTCGTGCCCGGTGTGGACGGCCTGATCCACATCTCCCAGATCGCGGATCGCCGCATCGAGAAGCCCGGCGACGTGCTGACCGAGGGCGAGATGGTGGATGCCAAGATCACCGCCATCGACGAGGAGAAGCAGAAGATCTCCCTGTCCATCCGCGCGCTGCTGGCTCCCGCCGCTGACGAGGACGCCGACGAGGAGTAATTAGATCGTAAAACACCTCCGCTGCCCCACAGGCAGCGGAGGTGTTTTTGGTTGTTTTCACAATGGCGTGCAGGGGAAAATATCTTGCGACCTTGCGGAGAGGCATGGTACAATCGAGGTGGGCAAGAGAATTTAAGAGCATTGTGCTGAAGATAGAACGGATCAATTGGAATTTGACAGGGGGAGCGTGATCGTATGAAAAAGTTGATGGCATCAGTGTTAGCGTTGGTTTGCGTTGTTGCTATGGCGGGCTGCGGAAAGTCGAATGTTGGGGACTATCCTGCGACGATAATGGTAAATGGGATAAATTACTATTCGACCGATAATGCTGTTCCCGTTGAAGTAGACGAGAGTGTTATTCAGTACACCACGTCGTATGCGGAGGATGGCGTTCCCCGAAAAGATGGTGAGGCAAACTTCAACAGAGACCTGGGGACTCCGTATGCTGTTATTGAGGAAGACTTGGTAGTTGTCCTTATGGACAATGAGTGGATAGAGTTCAAGGCAAAGTAAGAGCGATCTCGGGTCGCGAAAGAGCGGGACGATGGGAGAAGCGTGCCGTACGAAAGGGACGGGGGATGAAGCGGGGGAAAAGAAAAATAATTTTGGGAGAGTTGCCTGTTTATGGGCAACTCTCCCGGTTTTTTGGCATAGGGGCAGAACCGGATCGCAGGAAGGGGGGAGCGCATATGAAAAGAGCAGACGTGAACTGGGGAGAGGTAAGGCGTAAGTATGAGTCGGGAATGTATACCTATCAGCGATTGGCAAGGGAGTACCATGTGTGCACACAGACGGTGTGGAGACATGCGATCAAGGGACAGTGGCAGATCGGCCGGGAGGAGGCGGAAAAGCAGATACTCCGGCGATGCCTGATGGCCACGGCAAAGCTGCTGGAGACGGCGGCTGCCGGGGCTACGGAACGGCTGGAAAGCGGAGAGGGCAGCCTGAAGGAGGTCAAGGAGCTGGGAGGTATCCTGCAGGCGCTGGTGGGGACAGCGGCAAAGATGTGCCAGAGCGAAAAAAACAACGACACGGCGGTCAACGAGATACGGGTGATCATGTCGGAGGAGGTAGAGGCGTTGAGCGGATGATATCCATGCCGGACCTGTTCATTTTTGCACAAGCATTCCCGGGAATTCTTGTGGGTTTCGTCAATTTCCCCGCGGGCTGCATTGTGGTAAAATTAACAATTAGAAAATTCAGCCTTCGTCGGAAGGGATAGGAAAGAACAGGGAGGAACAGGACATGGCTTTTGCTGATTTTCAGGCGCTGTACAAGCAGAAACTGACCACCGCGGACGAGGCGGTGAAGGTCATCAAGTCCGGTGATTGGGTGGACTACGGCTTCTGCGCCATCCACCCCCGGGTGCTGGACGAGGCGCTGGCCCGCCGTGCACCGGAGCTGGAGGATGTGAAGGTCCGGGGCGGTATCAGCCTGTGGAAGCCGGCGATCTTCGACATCGAGGATCCGGTGCACCATATCATCTTCAACTCTCACCACATGAGCAGTGTGGAGCGCCATCATATCGCCAGCGGCGCCGGGTTCCACGAGCCCATGCGGTACTCCGAGCTGCCCCGGTACTACTACGACCACATCACGCCGCCGGACGTGGCCATGTTCCAGGTGGCCCCGATGGATAAGCATGGGTACTTCAACTTCGGGCTGTCGGCTTCGCATGTGAAGGCGGTGTGCGAGATGGCCAAGGTGGTCATCGTGGAGGTCAACGAAAATATGCCCCGGTGCCTGGGCGGCTTTGACAACTGCATCCATGTCAGCGAGGTGGACATGATCGTGGAGGGGCGCAACGACCCCATGGGCGTCCAGCCCAGCGGCACGGCCACGGAGGTGGACCGGGCGGTGGCGAAGCTGATCGTGGAGCAGATACCCGACGGGGCCTGTTTGCAGCTGGGCATCGGCGGTATGCCCAATACCGTGGGCGCCATGCTGTGCGAGTCCGACCTGAAGGATCTGGGCGTACACACGGAGATGTATGTGGACGCCTATGTGGATCTGGCGATGGCGGGGAAGGTCACATGCATGAAGAAGAACATCGACCGGGGCCGGCAGGTGTTCGCCTTTGCCGCCGGTACCCAGAAGCTGTACGACTATCTGGACGACAACCCGGCGTGCATGGCCGCGCCCATCAGCTACACCAACGACATCCGTACCATCGCGGCCATCGACAACTTTATCTCCATCAACAACGCGGTGGATGTGGACCTGTACGGGCAGGTGAACGGTGAGACGGCGGGCACCAAGCAGATCAGCGGCGCCGGCGGTCAGCAGGACTTTGTGCTGGGCGCGTATCTGTCCAAGGGCGGCAAGAGCTTTATCTGTCTCAGCTCCACCCACGCGGACAAGGACGGCACGCTGCATTCCCGCATACGGCCTACCCTGCAGAACGGCTCCGTGGTGACGGATACCCGGGTGAACACCATGAATGTGGTGACGGAGTACGGCTGTGTGTGCCTGAAGGGACTGACGGTGTGGGAGCGCGCGGAGAAGCTGATCTCCATCGCGCACCCGGACTTCCGGGAGGAGCTGATCCGCGAGGCGGAGAAGCAGAAGATCTGGTATCCCCACAACAGAAGATAACGAAAAAGAGCGCCGGAAGGCGCTCTTTTTGCATGAAAGAGGCGGTATCCGCGCAAGCTACGGCAAAAAGGAGGCGCGGATATGAGCAACGACGAAAACCGGGAAAAGAATGAGGAAAAAGCGGCGGTGCCGGTACAGCCGATCATCGACATGGGCAGCACTGTGGTGAAAAACAGCCGGGGGACGGTGCATTGCCTGACCATCGTGGGGCAGGTGGAGGGACACACGCTGCTGCCGGACAATCTGAAGAGCACGAAGTACGAGCACGTACTGCCGCTGCTGGCGGCGCTGGAGCAGAGCGAACAGGTGGACGGCGTGCTGCTGCTTCTGAACACCGTGGGCGGCGACATCGAGGCGGGACTGGCCATCGCGGAGCTGGCGGCGGGCATGACGAAGCCAGTGGTGACGCTGGTGCTGGGCGGCGGGCACTCCATCGGCGTACCGCTGGCGGTGTGCGGAAAGGAGACGTTCATCGCGCCCACGGCGTCCATGACGGTGCACCCGGTGCGGATGTCCGGGACGGTCATTGCCGCGCCGGAGACGTACAGGTATTTTGAACGCCTGCAGGAGCGCATCATTCAGTTCGTGGCGGCCAACAGCCGCGTGACCGCGGAACGGTTCCGGGAGCTGATGCTCTCCAGCGGCGACATGGCCAATGACGTGGGGACGGTGCTGTACGGCGAGCAGGCGGTGGCAGAGGGAATCATCGATCGGATCGGTACACTGGGCGATGCGCTGGAGGCGCTGTACGGACAGATCGCAAAGGGGCGGAAGTAAATAAATATCCCCCGGCGGAGCCGGGGGATATTTATTTGTGCGGGCGCGCGGTTTTTCTTGAAAAACGGGGACTTCCATAGTATACTATCTTAGTTAAGGTATGCCAAAGTATAAGAGGTGACGCAGTTGTACTTAAAAGCACTTGAGATACAGGGGTTCAAAAGCTTCCCCGACAAGACGGTATTGAATTTCGGCGAGGACATCACCGCTATCGTGGGACCAAACGGGTCCGGCAAGTCCAACATCTCCGACGCCATACGCTGGGTCATGGGCGAGCAGAACAGCCGCCAGCTTCGCGGTGCCAAGATGGAGGACGTGATCTTCGGCGGTACGGAGAAGCGGAACCAGATGGGCTTTGCCCAGGTGACGCTGGTCATCGACAACACCGAGCATATCTTCCCCACCCGGGAGGAGGCAGAGGTGGCCGTGACCCGGCGGTATTACCGCAGCGGTGAGTCGGAGTACTATATCAATAAGCAGTCCGTGCGGCTGAAGGACGTGAACGAGCTGTTCATGGACACCGGTATGGGCCGGGAGGGCTATTCCATCATCGGACAGGGCAAGATCGACGAGATACTGTCTGTGAAAAGCGGCGAGCGCCGGGAGATCTTCGAGGAGGCCGCCGGTATCAGTAAATACCGGCACCGCAAGGAGGAGTCCGAGCGCAAGCTGGAGCGCACCGAGGAAAATCTGGTGCGTATCAACGACAAGATCGCCGAGCTGGAATTGCAGGTGGAGCCGCTGCGAGCACAGGCGGAGACGGCGAAGAAGTATCTGGTGCTGCGGGATGAGCTGCGGGTGCTGGAGATCTCCGTGTGGCTGGAGCAGCTGCAAAACCTGCGGACTGCCAAGCTGAAGCTGGAGAGCGATACGGCTCAGGCCAAGGAGGCCTGTGACCAGGCCCAGGCGGCGCTGGACGAGGCCTACGCCCAGGGAGAGCGTTTTACCGAGGAGATGCGGCAGAACGACGTGGCGGCTGACGCGCTGCGCGGTCAGGTGACCGAGGCGGAGTCCGCCGCCGGCGAGGAGTCTGCGGCCATCGCGGTGCTGCAGACCTCTGTGGAGCACAACAACGAGTCTCTGCGCCGGCTGGAACAGGAACTGACCAGCACAGACCAGCGGCGGGAGAATTTACAGGGACAGATCGACGGACAGCTGGCGCGTATCGCGGACATCGACCGCGACGCGGCGGTATTGGAGACGGCGCTGAGTGAGCTGCTCTCTCGGGCGCAGGCGCTGGCTGACAGCGCAAAGGGCGCGGCGGACGAGGCCGAGGCCCTGCGGGCGCAGGAGGCCATTGCTGTGGCCGAGGCCGCAGACGGGCGCGCCGCGCTGTCCGCCCTGCAGGCGGGTCTGGACGAGGCCGGACAGCGGCGGATTACGGTGCGGCAGGAGCTGTCCGAGGCACAGCGTAAGCTGGAGGAGAGCGAAAAGGACGCAAAGACCAATCGCCGGGCGCTGAACGATGCCAGGGAGGAGGCCCAGGCGGCGGAGAATATTATTCAGGGTCACAGCCTGCGGATGGACAGCCGCCGCCAGAAGGCGCAGAGCGCCCAGGACGCAAAACAGGAGCTGACCCGGCAGGTGAACGCCCAGGAGGACCGCATCCGTCTGCTGACGGAGATGGAGAAGGAGTACGAGGGCTTCAACAAGGCGGTAAAGACCGTGATGCAGGCGGCGGAGAAAAACACGCTGCGGGGCATTCACGGGCCGGTGGCCGGACTGATGACCACAGAGCAGGCCTATGCCGTGGCGCTGGAGACGGCGCTGGGCGCGGCACTGCAGAACATTGTGGTGGAACGGGAGGAGGACGCAAAGGCGGCCATCCAGTTCCTGAAGCAGCGGGACGGCGGCCGCGCTACCTTCCTTCCGCTGACGGCCATCCGGGGCGACGAGCTGCGGGAGAACGCTGCGGGAGAGTATGGTTTTGTAGGCATCGCCAGCCGTCTGGTGCGGTACGACGCGCGATACGACCATATTTTTAAAAATCTGCTGGGCCGGACGGTGGTAGTGGAGGACCTGGACAGCGGTATCGCCATGGCGCGTAAGTTCCGCAATGCCTTCCGCATCGTGACGCTGGACGGACAGATCATCAACCGGGGCGGCTCCATGACCGGCGGCTCCGCCAGCCGATCCTCCGGCGTGCTGTCCCGGGCCAATGAGCTGGAACGGCTGAAGGCGGCACAGGGCGCCCTGCACGGTAAGCTGAATGAGGCCGCGCAGCAGGCCGAGGCGGCCCAGAGGGAGCTGCAGAAGGCTGAGTATGAATTGCAGGTGGCCAAGGACCAGCAGCGCAAGGCGGCGGATGAGGTGCTGACCTTACAGGGACGGCAGGACCACTATGACATCCTGTTGGAAAGCCTGCGCCTGAGCTGCGAGACTATGGAGCAGGAGTTGTCCGGCCTGGACCGCCGGGAGACGGACGGCCGCGGGCGCATGGCCGGGATACAGGCGGACATCACTGCGGCAGAGGACCGCGCGGCCGCGCTGCGGCAGGAGATGCGGGACAAGCTGGCCGGCCAGACCGATCTGACGGAGCAGACCAACCAACTGGCCCAGGCCGTCAGCGACAAGAAGGCCGATCAGGCGGCACTGAGCGCGGAGAAGGACAGCGTTCTGCGGAGCGTGGAGGACCTGCGGGGCTTGCAGGCGGATATGGTATCCGACCGCGCTGAGCGCGACCGGCGGGTGCAGGAATACCGGCAGGCCAACGAGAAGGCGCTGGCCGATATGGCGGGCCATCAGGCGGCGCTGGAGGAGAAGAACGCCCGTGTGATACAGCTGCGGCAGCGGCTGGAGGATCTGGCCCAGGCCAAACTGGCGCTGGAGCAGCAGCGTGACCAGAACGGCCGCGACAGCCGTGCCTGCAACGATACGCTTTTGCAGACCATGCAGGCGTACAACAAATTGCAGCAGAAGCTGGAAAACAGCGGCATGGAGGAGGGGCAGATCCTGGAGAAGCTGTGGGAGCGCTACGAACTGAGCCACAGCGACGCCATGGAGCAGCGTATCGAGCTGGAGAGCGTGCCCAAGGCCACGCGGCGCATTGCCGAGCTGAACCGGGAGATCAAGGGGCTGGGCACGCCCAACATCGGCGCCATCGAGGAATTCGACCGGGTGAACACCCGGTACACCTATCTGTCCGAGCAGCGTAGCGATGTGGAGCAGGCCAAGGAGGAGCTTCTGGGTATCATCGACCAGATCACCCAGCAGATGACCAGCATTTTTGCCGAGCAGTTCCGGCTGCTGAACGAGAGCTTCCAGGAGACGTTTCTGGAGCTGTTCGGCGGCGGCAAGGCCCGGTTGGAGCTGGAGGACGAGAACGATATCCTCAACTGCGGCATCGAGATCAAGGTACAGCCCCCTGGCAAGCAGCTGAAGACCATCACGCTGCTGTCCGGCGGCGAGAAGGCCTTTGTGGCCATCGCGCTGTACTTCGCCATTCTGAAGGTACATCCCACGCCGTTCTGCGTGATGGACGAGATCGAGGCGGCGCTGGACGAGGCCAATGTGGTGCGCTACGCCCGGTATATGCGGCGGATCGCCGGAAAGACGCAGTTTATCGTCATTACCCACCGGCGGGGCACCATGGAGGAGGCGGACGTGCTGTATGGCGTGACCATGCAGGAAAAGGGCGTCAGCCGGATACTGACCATCAATCTCAACGACATGGCCAAGGAGCTGCACATCAAATAAGGAGGGCTTGTTATGGCAATGGGCTTATTTCAAATACTGAAGGAGGCGTTCACCGCTGTTCCCACCTTCGACGACCTGAACGACGAGTTCTACGACGGACTGGAGGAGGCGCTGATCCTGGCCGATGTGGGTGCTGACACCGCCGCTGATACCGTGGCTCAGCTGCGGAAGCGGGTGAAGGAACGCTTTATCGGCCGGATGGACGAGGTAAAGGACGCCCTGCGGGACATCCTGAAGAGCAAGCTGGAGGTGGGTGACAGCGCGTTGGTGCTGGAGGGCAAGCCCGCCGTGGTGCTGGTCATCGGCGTCAACGGCGTGGGCAAGACCACGTCTATCGGCAAGCTGGCCAAGCAGCTGAAGGACCAGGGCAAGAAGGTCCTGCTGTGCGCCGGCGATACGTTCCGTGCGGCGGCCGCCGATCAGCTGGAGATCTGGGCGGGCCGCGCCGGTGTGGATATCGTGCGGCAGCATGAGAGCGCGGATCCCGGCGCGGTGCTGTTTGACGCCCTGCAGGCAGCCAAGGCACGGAGCGTGGACGTGGTGCTGTGCGACACCGCCGGACGGCTGCACAACAAACAGAACCTGATGAACGAGCTGGCCAAGCTGCGGAAGATCATCGACCGGGAATGCCCCAATTCCAACTGCGAGACGCTGCTGGTGCTGGACGCCACCACCGGGCAGAACGGACTGATCCAGGCACGGACCTTCAAGGAGACGGCGGGGTTGACGGGTATTATCCTGACGAAGCTGGATGGTACCGCCAAGGGCGGCATCGTCATCGCCATCGCCCAGGAGCTGGGTGTGCCGGTAAAGTTCGTGGGCGTGGGCGAGGGCATCGACGACCTGAAGCCCTTTGACCCGACTGCCTTCGTGCAGGACATGATATAAGGAGGGCGCAGCATGACGAGAGCAGACGGACGGGCATTTGACCAGCTGCGCCCGGTGGAGATGACACCCGGCTTTACGAAATTCGCCGAGGGCAGCGTGCTGATCCGCTGCGGCGAGACGGTGGTGCTGTGCAACGCCTCGGTGGAGGAGAAGACACCGCCCCATGTGGCGGAGGGCTGCGGCTGGGTGACGGCAGAGTATTCCATGCTGCCCCGGGCCAACCGGGAGCGCAGCCGCCGAGACGTGGACAAGCTGAAGCTGTCCGGCCGCAGCGCAGAGATACAGCGGCTCATCGGCCGCAGCCTGCGTGCGGCGGTGGATATGGCAGCCCTGGGGCCCCGGACCATCACCGTGGACTGCGACGTATTGCAGGGCGACGGCGGGACGCGGACGGCATCCGTGACCGGCGGGTTCGCGGCGCTGGCGCTGGCCTGTAAAAAGTTGGTGGACGACGGTGTGATCGAGAGGCTGCCGCTGCTGCACTATGTCACCGGTGTGTCGGCGGGCATCGTGGAGGATGTGCCCCTGCTGGATCTGCAGTACAGCGAGGACAGCCGAGCGCAGGTGGACCTGAACTGCATGATGACGGAGCAGGGACAGCTGATCGAGATACAGGGCACCGGCGAGGGGCGACCCTTTACCGTGGCCGAGCAGCAGGCGCTGGTGGCGCTGTGCGCCAAGGGGTGCGGCGAGCTGCTGGCGAAGCAGAAGGAGATACTGGGAGAGATACTATGAGATTTGTACTGGCATCCCACAACAAGGGAAAGCTGGCCGAGATGCAGGCCATTCTGGGCGAGCTGGGCGTGGAGGTGGTCATGCCCTCCGACGTGGGCGTGGACGTCGACGTGGAGGAGACGGGGACCACCTTCGCGGAGAACGCAGCGCTGAAGGCCAACGCCATCATGGCGGCCAGCGGCCTGCCGGCTATCGCGGATGACTCGGGACTGTGCGTGGACTGGCTTCAGGGCGCGCCGGGGGTGTATTCCGCCCGGTACGGCGGGCTGGACAGCGACCCGGAGCGCTGCCGGCTGCTGCTGAGCAATATGCGCGGCGCCACGAATCGGGCGGCGCATTTCCACACGGCCATCGTCTGCGCCTTCCCCAACGGGGACACGCTGACGGCGGAGGGGGACTGCGCCGGGACCATTGCCTTTGCGCCTATGGGCGACGGCGGGTTTGGGTACGACCCTGTGTTCTTCGTGCCGTCCCTGCGAAAGACCTTCGCCCAGCTGACGGCGGAGGAGAAGAACGCCATTTCCCACCGGGGCAGTGCCCTGCGGGCCTTTGCCGCGGAACTGAAAACGTATTTGGAGAAGCAATGATATGGAACTGACAAGCAAGCAACGCGCGCAGCTGCGGTCCCTGGCCACCAATCTGGACACCATCGTCCACGTGGGCAAGGACGGCATCGGCGACAATCTGATCAAGCAGGTCAACGACGCGCTGGAGGCCCGGGAGCTCATCAAGGGCCGGGTGCTGGAGAATTCGCTGCTGACCGCCCGCGAGGCGGCGGAGGAACTGGCGGTGGCCGCCCGCTGCGAGGTGGTGCAGGTCATCGGCAGCAAGTTCGTGCTCTACCGGATGCAGCACGACAAGAGCAAGCGGAAGATCGAACTGGTCAAGGCGAAGAGAAGCGTATGAACATCGGTATTTACGGCGGCACCTTTGATCCGCCCCATATCGGCCATGTGACGGCGGCCAGGGCCGCCATGGAGGTCCTGGGGCTGGACAAGCTGGTGCTGGTCCCGGACGCGCAGCCGCCCCACAAGGCGCTGCCGGAGGGCAGTGCTGCGCCGCGGCAGCGGTACGACATGGCGGTGCTGGCCACAGCGGCGCTGGGGAAGCGGGCGGAGGTCAGTGACATGGAGCTGCGCCGCAGCGGCGTCAGCTATACCGCGGACACGCTGGCGGCGCTGCGGGCGCAGTATCCGGATGACACGCTGTATCTGCTGATGGGGTCGGATATGTTTCTGAGTCTGCACAACTGGCGCAGACCGGAGGCGATCATGGCCATGGCCCATATCGCACCCTTCAGCCGGGAGGCGGAGGACGAGTCCACCGCCTTTGCCGCGCAGAGCGTGCGCCTGGAACGGGAGTTCGGCGCGCAGGTGACCGTGGTGCCCAACCCGCAGGTGGTGGATATATCCTCTACCGAGGTCCGCGCCGCACTGGCACAGGGCGGGGGAGAGGACCTGCTGCCGCCGCCGGTGTGGGGCTATATCCAGCGGGAGCGTCTGTACGGCACCCACATGGACCTGACGCACCTGACCCCGGAGGAGCTGCGGCCCATCGCGCTGAGCTATCTCAAGCCCAAGCGTATGCCCCATGTGCTGGGCACGGAACAGGAGGCGGTGCGCCTGGCAGAGCGATACGGCGCGGACGTGACAAAGGCGCGCATCGCCGCGCTGCTGCACGATTGTACCAAGAAGCTGGATATGGACGAGCAGCTGGCGCTGTGCAAGAAGTATCACATTCCGCTGGACGAGCTGGAGAGAAAGGCACTGAAGCTGCTGCACAGTAAGACCGGCGCCGCCATCGCACGGGATGTGTTTGCCGTGGACGACGATGTGTATAACGCGATCATGTACCACACCACCGGTAAGCCGGATATGACGCTGCTGGAGAAGATCATCTATCTGGCGGATTATATCGAGCCCACCCGGGACTTTCCCGGGGTGGAGGCGCTGCGAAGGACGGTATACGAGGATCTGGACCGGGGCCTGCTCATGGGTCTGACCATGACCATTGATGAGATGGAGGAGATGGGTAACCCCGTCCACCACATGACCCGCGACGCGCGGGACTATCTGATGAAAAGAGGGATATCATGAAAACACCGAAAGAACTGGCGCTGCTGGCCGCCCGTGCCCTGTCCGATAAGAAGGGCAAGGAGATCCGTGTGATGGAGATCGCCGAGCTGACCACGCTGGCGGACTATTTCGTTCTGGCCACTGGTGCCAGCAATACCCAGATCAACGCACTGGTGGACAATGTGGAAAAGGTACTGGCAGAGGAGGCCGGTGAGCAGCCCCTGCACCGGGAGGGCTATCGCGGCGGCACGTGGGTCCTGCTGGACTACGGCTGCATCGCCATCCATGTGTTCAATCAAGAGGCCCGGGCCTTCTACGGCCTGGAGCGTCTGTGGCAGGACGGCAAGAGCGTGGACATCAGCGGCATTGTGGAGGAGCACGACTGAGTTTCCGCGCCGAGTGGCGCGTACAGGTGTTTTTCCCGGAAAACGGGGTTGACATTCGGCAAAAATGCGCTAAAATAGACTTCGATATTGTCAGAAGCGATGAAGGGAAAAAGACAGAGATCATCCACCCGAAGAGAGCCGGCGTATGGTGCGAGCCGGCGGGGACGCTCTGTTGTACTGGTCCCGGAGCTTTCCGCCTGAACAGGGCGGGACGGGTGCGCGCCGTTACAGCGTCGTCTTTCGTAAGAAAGACACGGAGCGCCGCGGAGCGATCTGCGGCGGAAGCAGGGTGGTAACACGTCTATAACGTCCCTGGCTGCGTAAAGCAGCCGGGGATTTTTATTTGCGAAAACAAAATTCACATACAAGGAGAAGCGAGCATGAATTACGATTTTGCGGCCATTGAGAAGAAATGGCAAGCTAACTGGGAGAAGACAAAGCCCTATGCCGCCATTACCGGTGACAAACGACCCAAGTTCTACGGGCTCATCGAGTTTCCTTATCCCTCCGGCCAGGGCCTGCACGTGGGGCATCCCCGCCCCTTTACGGCTATGGATATCGTCACCCGCAAAAAGCGGATGCAGGGCTATAATGTATTGTTCCCCATCGGCTTCGATGCTTTCGGTCTGCCCACGGAGAACTATGCCATCAAGAACCACATCCATCCTGCCATCGTCACGAAGAACAACATCGAGAATTTCACCAAGCAGCTGAAGATGCTGGGATACGGCTTTGACTGGGACCGCTGCGTGGACACCACCGACCCCAAGTACTACAAGTGGACGCAGTGGATATTCCTGCAGATGTTCAAGCACGGCTTGGCCTACAAGTCCACCATGCCCGTCAACTGGTGCACCAGCTGCAAGTGCGTGCTGGCTAACGAGGAAGTGGTCAACGGCGTGTGCGAGCGCTGCGGCAGCGAGGTCATCCGCAAGGAGAAGAGCCAGTGGATGCTGAAGATCACCGAGTATGCCCAGCGGCTGATCGACGATCTGGATGATGTGGACTATATTGAGCGCGTGAAGATCCAGCAGCGCAACTGGATCGGCCGCTCCACCGGCGCAGAGATCACCTTCGACACCAATGTGGGCGACCAGGTGACGGTCTATACCACTCGTGCCGACACCCTGTTCGGCACCACGTATATGGTCATCTCTCCCGAGCACCCGCTGCTGAAGAAGTGGCAGCCCCTCATTAAGAACTGGGATGCTGTGGCAGCCTATCAGGAGGAAGCGGCCCATAAGTCCGACTTTGAGCGCGGCGAGCTGAACAAGGAAAAGACCGGCGTGCGGCTGGAGGGTATCGAGGTCATGAACCCGGTGACCCACAAGCCCCTGCCCATGTTCGTCTCCGACTATGTCCTCATGGGCTACGGCACCGGCATCGTCATGGGCGTGCCCGGCCACGACCAGCGCGACTGGGAGTTCGCCAAGAAGTTCGGCCTTCCCATCATCGAGGTGGTGGCCGGCGGCGACGTGACCAAGGAGGCCTTTGTCGCCAAGGACGACAGCGCTGTCATGGTCAACTCCGGCTTCCTGAACGGCCTGACCGTCAAGGAGGCCATCCCCGCCATGAAGAAATATGTGGTGGAGCAGGGCTTCGGCAAGGAGAAGGTCAACTACAAGCTGCGCGACTGGGTGTTCTCCCGCCAGCGCTACTGGGGCGAGCCCATCCCCCTGGTGAACTGCGAGAAGTGCGGCTGGGTGGCCCTGCCGGAGGAGCAGCTGCCCCTGGTGCTGCCGCAGGTGGAGAGCTACGAGCCCACCGACGACGGCGAGAGTCCCCTGAGCAAGATGACAGACTGGGTCAACACCACCTGCCCCTGCTGCGGCGGCCCGGCCAAGCGCGAGACGGACACCATGCCCCAGTGGGCCGGCTCCAGCTGGTACTTCCTGCGGTATATGGATCCCCACAACGACAAGGCACTGGCCAGCAAGGAGGCGTTGGACTACTGGTCCCCCGTGGACTGGTACAACGGCGGCATGGAGCACACCACGCTGCACCTGCTGTACTCCCGCTTCTGGCATAAGTTCCTGTACGACATCGGCGTGGTGCCCACCAAGGAGCCCTACGCCAAGCGCACCAGCCACGGCATGATCCTGGGCGAGGGCGGCGAGAAGATGTCCAAGTCCCGCGGCAACGTGGTCAACCCCAACGACATCGTAGCCCAGTACGGCGCGGACACCATGCGCCTGCACATCATGTTCATCGGCGACTTCGAGAAGGCCGTCAGCTGGAGCAACGAGGCTGTCAAGGGCAGCAAGCGCTTCCTGGACCGCTGCTTCAATCTGCAGGATATCGCCACCGCTGAGGAGTCCATCTCCGCCAAGAACGAGTCCATCGTCCACAAGACCATCAAGAAGGTCAGCCAGGATATCGACGAGCTGAAGATGAACACCGCTATCGCCGCCATGATGACCATGGTCAACGAGTTCTACGCCAATGGCTGCTCCAAGGGCGATGTGGAGATGCTCTGTCTGCTGCTCAGCCCCTTTGCCCCCCACATGGTGGAGGAGATGTGGGAGAACATGGGCTTTGCCGCCAAGTACGGCAAGATGGCCATGCAGATGGATTGGCCCGAGCACGACGAGGCCAAGACTGTGGACAGCCACGTGGAGATGGCCGTGCAGGTCAACGGCAAGCTGAAGGGTACCGTCACCGTCCCCGTGGACAGCGACGAGGCTGCTGTGGTGGCCGCCGCTATGGAGAGCGACAAGGTGAAAAAGGCCACGGAGGGCATGAGTGTTGTCAAGACCATTCTGGTCAGGAACAAGCTGGTGAACCTGATCGTGAAGCCCGCGAAATAAAGCGTTGTATCCCCCGGTGCAGCCGGGGGATACTTTTTCTGGCGGGCGGACCGCCGGGACGCACACTTTTTTGCCGTTTTTGTAAAAAAACGACTTGACAAGCTGTGTTATCCCCGGTATAATACACCCGTTAGTCATGTAAATGGCTCTTAAAGAGCACCCAGGATCGAGCCGGGTGTATCGGAGGGAGGGAAACATAAATGTCCGAAGTCCATGTTAAGGAAGGCGAGTCCCTGGACAGCGCTCTGAAGCGTTTTAAGAGAAGCTGCGCCAAGGCGGGCGTCCTGGCCGAGGTGCGCCGCAGAGAGTGCTACGAAAGCCCCAGCGTTAAGCGCCGCAAGAAGTCCGAGGCTGCGCGCAAGAACCGCAACAAGCGTTACTATTAAGTGACAAAGAAGCCTGAGAACATAGGTTCTCAGGCTTCTCTTTTATCTATCCTGTCAGGTCCCGCAGTATGTCGGCGCACTCCGGCAGGGTCAGCAGGCCCCGGTGTATGCCCAGGCGCTCGCCCAGAGCGATTTTTCTATGCAGGGTGTCACCATCGTCCAGCAGGACGAACCGTGTCTCGCCGCCCCGGCGGTACGTGAAATACCGGGCGCCCAGCTCCCGGGAAAAGAATATCTGGCGGCCTGTTTGCAGGGCGGCTAGCTGTTCATCTGTCAGCGGTATGCCCTCACCAGTGGGACAGGGGAGAGGGAAGTCCATCCGCAGGCGCTGGAGGTCCAGCACGATACGGTCCGGCCCGAAGGCACGGCAGCAGGCGGACAACCGGTTTTCGATATCCCCGCCGGACAGGGCGGTGCATACCAGTACCCGCGCGCCGGGAGCCGTGTGGGCGCATTTCTCGTGGATCCACAGGGCGATGCCGGACCGGTGCAGGGGCTGGGCCAGCGCCTCCGTCAGTTCTGCGGCGGGGAAGGGGACGATCACTGTGCCGTATCTCCGGCGGCGGCACTCCTGCACCACGCCGGCTGCCGTTTCCGGGCTGAAGGGTCCCGCCGCGCCGGTGAGCAGCATGGCACCGCCCCGCAGGGCAGGCGGCATGGGCAGGGCACACAGCACTCCGCTTTCTATCCGGTAGGCCGCGTTGGCGATGGGCAGCTGTGTGCCGCAGGCCATCTGGCGAAGCGGCGGTGCGGCGGCGATCATCAGCTGCATAGGCGTACCCCCTTGCGAGACCACGATGTCCGTGGTACAATACTGCTGTACTTTATGAGAGGAGTCGGATACCTATGCCCATTTCCATGACGCCCTACCGGGTGTTTGACAGCTACCGCAGCATCACGCCCGCGTTTTTTATGCGGCACGGCATCCGGCTGCTGCTGTGCGATCTGGACTATACCCTGGCGCCCAAGTCCCAGCCGGAGCCGGACGCGGACCTGCGCCGCTGGCTCTCCGATGTGCGGGCGGCGGGTGTGGAGGTCATGATCCTGTCCAACAACCGTAGCCCCGTGCGAGTGGAGCGATTCTGCCGCGATCTGGGGATCACCTACGAGGGCCATGCGGGCAAGCCGTCCGTAAAGGGCTTTCGCCGGGCCATGGTGCGCTGCGGCGTCACCCCGCGGGAGACGGCCATGCTGGGCGACAAACTGCTGACGGATATGCTGGGGGCCAACCGGGCTGGCGTGCTGCCGCTGATGGTGGAGCCGCTGGGCGGGCCGCGCGGCGCGTGGAATAAGGTGCTGCATGGCCTGCAGAGGCCGTGGAAGGCCGCCAGTTTGAAAAAACATCCGGAACGGTGACTTTTTTACGCGGAAACACTTGCCAAACAGCAGGTTATCATGTAAAATATATGAGGCCGATTTTGGCTGATATTATTTATTCAGAGGGAATGGAGATATTCCCTCATACACAATGGGAGGAATATCAATATGGCAACTATTACCGCCGGTGATTTTAGAAACGGCAAGACCTTCGAGATGGACGGCAAGGTCATGCAGGTCGTGGAGTTCCAGCACGTCAAGCCCGGCAAGGGCGCGGCTTTCGTCCGCACCAAGATGCGTAACGTGGTGACCGGTGCTGTGACCGAGACGTCCTTCAACCCCACCGCCAAGTTTGAAGAGGCCTTTGTGGACCGCCGCGATATGGCCTACAGCTACAACGACGGCGATTTGTACTACTTCATGGATCAGGAGACCTTTGACATGGTACCCCTGAACAAGGAGCTGCTGGGCGATGCGTTCCGCTTCATCACTGAGAACACCGTGTGCAAGGTGCTGAGCTATAAGGGCAGCGTCTTTGGCCTGGAGTGCCCCAACTTCATGGATCTGGAGGTCACCGAGACTGAGCCCGGTCTGGCCGGCAATACCGCCACCAACACCCTGAAGCCCGCCACCGTGGAGACCGGTGCCGAGGTGAAGGTGCCCCTGTTCATCAACATCGGCGACAAGATCACTATTGACACTCGTACCGGTGAGTATCTGAGCCGCTGCAAGTAATTTGACAACCAACCGACCGTACAGAAAGGAGCCGAACATGGAGATTTCTGAAAAGGTAGCGTATCTGAAGGGCCTGGCCGAGGGCCTGAACCTGGACACCGACAGCAAGGAAGGCAAGCTGATCGCCGCCATCATCGATGTGCTGGACGACATGGCCGAGAAGTTCGCGGAAGTGGACGACGAGCTGTGCGATGTGGAGGACGGCCTGGATGCCGTCAGCGACGACCTGAGCGATGTGGAGGAGACGCTGTACTTTGCTCTGGACGACGATGAGGATGACGACGAAGACGACGAGGAAGAGGAGTGCTTTGTGACCACCTGCCCCGAGTGCGAGGAGGAGGTCTACTTCGACGAGACTGTTCTGGAGGACGGCGAGGTCGTCTGCCCCAACTGCGGCGCCAAGCTGGAGTTTGATCTGAGCGACCTGGCGGCCGCCGCTGAGGATGGCGAGGACGAGGAGTAATTCCCATATATAAGCATATCCCCCGGCATTGCCGGGGGATATTTCTTTCTATTTACGCATTTGCTCAAAAATGCCGGGAAATGGCGGCGGGGCTTGCCTTAACGGGAGAAAAGCTGTATAATAAAAATACTACACTTTGCGCCACGCGCAAAGACCGATTTGAGGTATACGAATGAAAACTCAGGAAAAGCTGAACATGACCATGCTCTATGACTTCTATGAGCTGACCATGGGCAACGGCTACTTTGAGGCCGGCTGCAAGGAGCGCATCACCTATTTCGACGTGTTTTTCCGCAAGGTGCCCGATGGCGGCGGCTTCGCCATCGCGGCAGGTCTGGAGCAGCTGATCGACTACATCGAGAACCTGCATTTCACCGAGGAGGACATCGCCTATCTCCGCGGGCGAAACCTGTTCTGCGAGGAGTTTCTGGACTATCTGCGGAACTTCCGCTTCACCGGCGATATCTACGCCATTCCGGAGGGTACGCCTGTGTTTCCCAAGGAGCCGCTGGTGGTGGTCCGCGCCCCGGCTATCGAGGCGCAGCTGATCGAGACGTTCACCCTGCTGACCATCAACCACCAAAGTCTGATCGCCACCAAGGCCAACCGTATCGTCCGGGCCGCCAAGGGCCGCACGGTGCTGGAGTTCGGCTCCCGCCGTGCCCAGGGGGCCGACGCGGCCATTGTCGGTGCGCGGGCGGCTTATATCGGCGGCTGTGCCGGTACGGCCTGCACCATCTCTGACGAGGTGTACGGCGTGCCCGCCGGCGGCACCATGGCCCACGCCTGGGTACAGATGTTCGACAACGAGTACGAGGCATTCAAGACCTACTGCCAGACCTATCCCACCAACGCGACCCTGCTGGTGGACACCTATAACACGCTGAAGTCCGGTATCCCCAACGCCATCAAAGCGTTCAACGAGGTGCTCAAGCCGCTGGGCATCACCAAGTGCGGCATCCGTCTGGACTCCGGCGACTTGGCGTACCTGACCCGCAAGGCGCGGGAGATGCTGGATGAGGCCGGCTGGACAGAGTGCAAGATCTCCGTGTCCAACTCGCTGGACGAGTACCTCATTCAGGACATGCTGCTGCAGGGCGCGCAGATCGACCTGTTCGGCGTAGGCGAGCGGATGATCACCGCCAAGTCCGAGCCGGTGTTCGGCGGCGTGTACAAACTGGTGGCCATCGAGGAGCCGGACGGCACCGTTATCCCCAAGATCAAGGTCAGCGAGAATGTGGAGAAGATCACTATTCCCCACTTCAAGAAGGTCTATCGCCTTTTCGGACGGGACACCGGCAAGGCCATCGCGGACTACATTACCGTGCATGACGAGACGGTGGACGACACGAAGGGCCTGACCATCTTTGACCCCATGGCCACCTGGAAGCGAAAGGACGTGTATAACTTCGAGGCCCGGGAGCTGCTGGTGCCGATCTTCAAGAACGGCAAGCGGGTGTACGATTGCCCGCCGCTGGAGGAGATCAAGGCATACTGCGCCCAGCAGGTGGATACCCTGTGGGATGAGGTCAAGCGCTTTGACTATCCCCACAAGTACTATGTGGACCTGTCGGACAAGCTGTGGGATATCCAGCAGTGCCTGCTGCGGACCTCGCAGCTGTGATGACCATCTGAAATAAAAGAAAAGGGAGGAGGATCAACAGTGAAAAAGCCGAGAGTCCAGCAGCGGACAGAGCGACGGATATCCGCTGCGCTGCGGCTGGTGATGGTGGCGGTATTGCTGTTGGCACAGATCGCGCTGGTGATCGTCCTCAGCGACCTGCTCAAGCAGCGCATGGCGCTGGCCTATACGGTATTGCAGCTGCTGGCCGGTGTGGTGGCCATGCGTATCTGGTCCCGCCCCGGGGCCACCAGCTATAAGATGGGCTGGATCATCCTGGTGCTGTTCGTGCCGGTGGTGGGACTGATCCTCTATCTGCTGTGGAACGGCGACCGGCCGTCCAAGCGCCTGAGCCTGAAGAAGCCGGTGTCCATACAGGAGCCACTGGCCCAGCAGGAGATCGCCCGCACCAATCTGGAAAAGCTGCGCCAGACCGCGCCCCAGTGGTATCCGCTGGCAGCGTATCTCAGCGGCAAGGGCTTTGACCTGTACCGCAACACGGCGCTGCGCTATCTGCCCACCGGCGAGGCGTATCTGGAGGATATGCTCACCACACTGGATACGGCCCAGCGGTTCATCTTCCTGGAGTACTTTATCATGGCCGAAGGCGAGATATGGGATCGGTTGTCTGATATCCTCTGCCGCAAGAGCCGTCAGGGCGTAGAGGTCAAGCTGATCTTTGACGATTTCGGCAGCATGATGCGTATGCCCAACGAAAAAATAGACGCGCTGCAGGACGCCGGGGTGGAGGTCAGGGTATTCAACCCCGTGCACCACTACGTCAACCGGCTGTACTTCAACTACCGCGACCACCGGAAGATCACCTGCGTGGATGGAGATATTGCCTACACCGGCGGCGCCAATATCGCCGACGAGTACGCCAACCTGATCGAACGCTTCGGCTATTGGAAGGACTGCGGTCTCCGGCTGGAGGGCGAGGGCGCCTGGGGCCTGACCCGGGAGTTCCTGCAGATGTGGCAGCGGATGGACGGTCAGCTGTACCATGAGTACGACTATTATCGCCCCCTGCACCACCCCCTGGAGCAGGGCTTCTGCCAGACTGTGGTGGACGGCCCCGATGACAACCCTAACAACGCGGCGGAGGATCTGTTCCTCCAGATGATCGGCCGCGCCCGGCGGGAGGTGTATATCACCACACCCTACCTGGCTATCGACGAGCCCATGCTCAAGGCGCTGTGTCTGGCCGCGGAAAGCGGTGTGGATGTCCGCCTCATCATGCCCGGCATCCCGGACCACAAGTTTGCCTATCTGGTGGCGGAGAGCTACTTCGACCAGCTCATGGCGCATGATGTTAAGATATATACCTTTACACCTGGCCTTGTCCATGGAAAAACCGTCCTGACTGACCGCGAGACGGCCTTTGTAGGCTCCGTCAATATGGACTACCGCAGCTTCCAGCTGCACTTCGAATGCGGCGAGGTGTTCTATGGCACGCCCGCCATCGAGACGCTGCTGGAGGATATGGACACCACCATGGCCCGCTGTGCGCCCATGACGCCGGAGCGTATGGCGGAGCGCCCGTTTTGGCGGCGGGCGATAGGGACGATATTACGGCTCTTCGCCATGTGGATGTAACCCTCGTCTGGTATATTTCCGCCCAGGCTGCGTCGAATATCCAAGAAAGGAATTACCCATGGCCTGCTTTATCATCGGCGCGGGCAGCTTTTACGGCCTGCCTGTGTCTGTTCAAAGGACCGATATGGTCATCGCCGCCGACGGCGGCTGGCATACCTGCCGGGAAAATGGCATAACGCCCACGCTGCTGGTGGCGGATTTCGACTCGCTGGACGCCGCGCCGGCGTTTGACCACATCCTCCGCTTGCCGGTGGAGAAGGATGACACCGACATGATCCGGGCAGTCAAGGAGGGCTTCGACCGTGGTGAGAGGGAGTTTCATCTCCTGGGCGGCATGGGCGGCCACCGGACAGACCACACGGTGGCCAATATGCAGACGCTGGCCTACATTGCCCGCCGGGGCGGGCAGGGCTGGCTGTACGGAAACGGTGAGCGATTCACCGCCATCTGCGACGGGGGCGAGATCACACTCACCGCAGGGCAGAACAGCGTTTTCTCCGTGTTCTGCCTGGGCGCAGACGCGGAGGGCGTTACCATCGAGAACGCCAAGTATCCGCTGACCGACGCCGTGCTGACGGCGGATTTTCCTCTGGGGGTCAGCAATCATTTTATAGGACGGGCGGTGCGCGTCGCGGTGCGGCGTGGCTGCCTGCTTATAGGGATAACAGATAAGGAGTAACGAAACATGAAAAACACCATGAAAAAGCTGCTGGCGCTGTTGTTGGCACTGGTGCTGACCCTGGCCCTGGCGGCCTGCGGCCAGAAGGAGGAAAACAAAACTGATGACCAGACCAACGACCCCGCGATCACCGATCAGGACAACGCCGCTGATGAAAAGGTGACGCTGCCTGTGGCGGACGGCGCGGTCATCGGTCAGGGTGCCGTGGCCTTCACCGTGGAGGTGCAGGGTGCGGACGGCAAGACCGTCACCTTTACCGTCAACACCGATGAGGAGACGGTGGGCGCAGCGCTGCTGAAGCTGGGCGTTATCGCCGGCGATGACTCCGAGTACGGCCTGTACGTCAAGACCGTCAACGGCGAGACCGCTGACTACGATGCCGATGGCACCTACTGGGGATTCTACATCAACGGCGAGTACGCCATGACCGGTGTGGACGCCACTACGCTGGAGGCCGGCGCGACCTACGCTTTCCGTGTGGAGAAGGTCGAGGGCTGACAGGTATAAAAAAGAGACGGCGCAGCCGTCTCTTTTTTATACCTTTTCCAGTGACTGCACCACATCGCCCAGCAGATACAGGGAGCCGCAGCAGACGGCTGTGCCATCGGGCGGCGTGTCCGCCAGCATTCGGGACACACCCTCCCGGATGGTGTCGCAGGCCGTTACCGGCTTGCCATATCGCCGCAGGAAGGCCGCCAGTTCTCCGGCGTCCAGCGCACGGGGATTGTGGGGGGTTACAGTGATAAACCGCGCGGCCAGCGGAGCCAGCTGGTCGTACATTTTTCCATAGTCCTTGTCCGCCAGCACACCGGTCAGCACCGTTACCGGCTGGCCCGGCAGATACTCCCGGATGGCCGCCGCCAGCGAGACCATGCACTGGGGGTTGTGCCCTCCGTCCAGAATGATCGTGGGCTGCCGCCGCACCACCTGAAACCGTCCCGGCCACGCGGTCTGGGCCAAGCCCTGACGGACGGCACTTTCATCAATGTGCCAGCCACGCTGCCGCAGAACATCAATGGTCGTCAGCGCAACGGCGGCGTTTCGCAGCTGGTGGCCGCCCAGCAGGGGCAGCCGCAGGCCCTTATATGGGCCGTAGTTGAATATCTGCCCCTCCAGCGTGTCGCAGACTGAGGAGAGGGCATCGAAGTCCGCCACAGTCAGCGGTGCGCCTGCCGCGCGGCAGCGCACGGCCACCACCTCCTGCACGGAGGGGGCACAGGGGTACAGGACGGCATGACAGCCGGGCTTGATGATGCCCGCCTTGGTGGCGGCGATGGCCTCCACCGTATTCCCCAGCACGCTGGTGTGGTCCAGACCGATGTTGGTGAGCACGGCGGCCTCCGGTGCGGGGATCACGTTGGTGGCGTCGAATTCGCCGCCCATGCCCACCTCGCATACCACAATATCGCACATCTCCCGGGCAAACCAGGTCAGACCGATGGCTGTCACCAGCTCAAACTCCGTGGGGGGATCCGCCATGCGGTCAGCCAGCGGGCGCAGCTCCTCCACCAAGGCGCACAGGGTATCGTCCGGGATAGGTGCGCCGTTGATCTGCATACGCTCATTGAAGCGGAAGATGTACGGCGAGGTGTACAGCCCCGTTTTATACCCGGCGGCGCGCAGCACGGAGGCCAGCATGGCGCAGGTGCTGCCCTTGCCGTTGGTGCCGGTGACGTGGATATACTTTACGTGCCGCTCCGGATGGCCAAGCAGGCCCAGCAGCGTATCGATACGGCTGAGCCCGGGCACGCTGCCCCGCCAGTCCACCTTGTGGATGTACGCCAGCACCTCATCCAGCGTCATGGCCGTCACCGCCCTTCGTCTTTATCCGCCGCAGTACCGGGGAGAGTGCGTTCCGCCGCATCAGCAGCCACACCAGCAGCGCGTCGATACAGCCGGTGATGGCGAACTGAACGCTGCGGGCCGCCAGCCGGGTGAGGAAATAGGGCCATTTGGCTGCACCACCGTACACCAGCGCCAGAGCCATGCTCTGCCAGAGCACGGAACCGCATACCGCCGCAGGAAATACCGCCAGCGCCGCCCGCCAGAGGGTAGGCCTGCGCCAGACATACCGGCGCACCAGCCCCGCCCACAGGCCGTATAGAATGGGCGGTAGACAGAAGATCGGGTTGTAGCCAAAGGGGGAGAACAGGCAGCCGATAAAGTCGGCGGCAAAGCCCACCGCGGCGCCGGGCAGCGGCCCGAACAGCAGTCCGGCCAGGAGAATGGGCACTGCCTCCAGAGAGAAGCGGCTCACTTCGCTGGGAATGATGGTCAGCAATCGGGCCAGCACCACGCTCAGCGCGGTCAGCAGAGCGCAGACCGTCAGGGCATAGGTGTCGAGGACCGGTACGGGGACGACGTAAAGTTCTTTTTTCTGCATAAAAAAATACCTCCTTATCCTTGGGATGGGAGGTATCACCATATAGATAACGACACAAACTGCCCGTGGAAGCTGGAATGGTATCGCGGCGCAGATGCACCTTCGTCCGGCGGCAGCCTCCCATCCGTCCGGCACTTAACGCACCATCCCTACACGGAACTGCTCACAGTATATACGTATTCCCACGAAAATGCAAGAAAAATAATTCCACAAGATATAGACCCGACAGTTGACTACATTCCACAGGATGATGTATAATGGTCGTGAATACATACCGAGATGCGGCAAGGAGGACACAGCATGGCTTTTGACTTTGAAAACGGTTCCTACACCGACGCTGCCGGGCGCACGGTCCTTGATCCTGCTGTTTACAAGGACTGGCAGATCGGCGCGGCGGCGGAGCAGGCCCTGCCCCCGGTGGACTGGTTCCGCCGGAAGCTGGGTCTGTTGCCAGAGGAGCTGCTGCCCTATGGCAAGACCCCCAAGCTGGACTTTCTGCGGATCATGGAGCGCCTGAAGGACCAGCCGGACGGCAAGTATATTGAGGTAACGGCCATTACCCCAACGCCCCTGGGCGAGGGGAAGTCTACTACGTCTTTGGGCCTGATCGAGGGACTGGGACGTCTGGGCGCCAACGTGGGCGGCTGTCTGCGCCAGCCTTCCGGCGGCCCCACCATGAACGTCAAGGGCACTGCCGCCGGCGGCGGGAACGCCCTGCTCATTCCCATGACGGAGTTCTCCCTGGGCCTGACCGGCGATATCAACGACATCATGAACGCCCACAATCTGGCTATGACCGCCCTGAATGCCCGTATGCAGCATGAGCGCAATTATGACGACGAGACGTTGGCCAAGCGCGGCCTGCGGCGGCTGGATATCGATCCGGAGCGCGTGCAGTGGAGCTTTGTGCTGGATTTCTGCTGCCAGGCCCTGCGAAAGATGCGTATCGGCCTTGGCGAGGGGAAGATGGACGGCTATCCCATGGACACCTGCGCCAACATCGCGGTCAGCTCTGAGCTGATGGCTATCCTCTCCGTGGCCCGGGACCTGGAGGACCTGCGCCGGCGCATCGGCAGCATCGTGCTGGCCTATGACAAGCAGGGAAGGCCCGTTACCACCGAGGACCTGGAGGTGGCCGGGGCCATGACCGCCTGGATGCGGAACACCATCAACCCCACGCTGTGCTACACGGTGGAGCATCAGCCGGTGCTGGTCCACGCGGGGCCCTTTGCCAACATCGCCATCGGCCAGTCCTCGGTCATCGGCGATCGTCTGGGGCTGAAGCTGTTTGATTACCATGTCACCGAGTCCGGCTTCGCCGCCGACATCGGCTTCGAAAAGTTCTGGAATGTCAAGTGCCGCCTGTCCGGGCTGAAGCCGGACGTGTCGGTGCTGGTGGCCACCGTCCGCGCCCTGAAGATGCACGGCGGCGGCCCGGAGGTCATCCCTGGACGACCTCTGCCGGAGGCGTATACACGGGAGGATCTCGCCCTGCTGGAGGCAGGCTGCGCCAATCTGCTGCACCACGCGGCCACCATCCGCAAATCCGGCGTCACCCCTGTGGTGTGCATCAACAAGTTCTATACCGATACCGACGCGGAGCTGGAGCTGGTGCGCCGTATCTGCGCGGAGAACGGCCTGCGCTGCGCCGTGTCCGATCACTGGCGCTATGGCGGCGCGGGCGCCGAAGAGCTGGCCCGCGCGGTCATGGCTGCCTGCGACGAGCCCTCGGCGCTGCAATTCCTCTACCCGGACGATATGCCTCTGCGTGAGAGGGTGGAGCGCATCGCCCGGGAGGTCTATGGCGCCGACGGGGTGGACTGGTCGCCGCTGGCGCTGGAAAAGGCGGCACGGTTCGAGTCCGACCCCAGGTACGCCGACTACTGCACCATGATGGTGAAAACGCACCTGTCCCTGTCCCACGACCCGGCCCGAAAGGGCGTGCCTACCGGCTGGCGTCTGCCGGTGCGGGATGTGCTGGAGTACAGCGGCGCACGGTTTTTGTGCCCCGTGGCCGGCAGCATCTCTATGATGCCCGGTACCGGCTCCGACCCGGCCTACCGCCGCATCGACGTGGACACCGCCACCGGCGCGGTCCGCGGCCTGTTTTAAGGAGGGCACTATGGACGACACCAACAAGACCTGCCGCGAATTTGTGGCCGCGCTTGCCTCGTCAGCACCGACGCCCGGCGGCGGCGGTGCCGCCGCGCTGTGCGGCGCTGTCGGCGCGGCTCTGTGCGGCATGGTGGCCAGCCTGACCACCGGAAAAAAGAAGTACGCCGACGTGGAAAGCGAGATACAGCAATTGCTGAAAAGCACAAACACTTTATATAATAAACTGCTGGACCAGGTCCGCGCGGACGCGGAGGGCTTTCAGCCTCTCAGCCGCGCCTACGCCATTCCCAGGGAGGATCCCACCCGTGCGGCGGTGCTGCAAAGCGCTGCTGAGACGGCCTGCACCGCGCCGCTGGAGATTATGGCTCTGTGTGCCGCGGCCCTGTCCGCCGCCGGACGTCTGGCGGAGATCGGATCCCGGCTGGCGGTGTCCGATGCCGGCTGTGCCGCCGCCATACTGCGCGGTGCGCTGGAGGCTGCGGCCCTGAACGTGCTGGTCAATACAAAGACTATGACTGATCGGTCGGCGGCCGACCATCTGAACGCCCGGTGCTTCGCTCTGCTGGATCAGGGCAGGACCGACGGCGAACGTATTTTCTGCGCGGTGCGCGATCAACTTGTCTGATAAGGAGGGACGTGCATGGCCGTTCTGCTGACCGGAAAGCCTGTGGCGGATGCGATCTCCGCCGATATCCGCGCCCGGGCCGAGGCGCTGCTGTCAAAGGGTGTCCAGCCCCGTTTGGTCCTCCTGCGCTGCGGCGATAACGAGGCCGACGGTGCGTACATACGCGGCGCCGTGAAGCGCGCTGCGCTTTGCGGTGTGGCCGCGGAGCTACGCACCCTGCCCGCGGATGCCTCCGCCGATGTGGTGGCGGCAGCTATCGACGCCGTCAACCGTGACCCTGCCGTTCACGGCTGCCTGCTGCTGCGGCCTCTGCCGCCCCATCTGCGTGGGGAGGAGGGCGCCCTCTGCGCCCGCCTGGCGCCGGACAAGGACGTGGACGGTATGACGCCCGAGAGCGCTGCCGCCGTGTTCACCGGACAGGGAAGAGGTTTCGCCCCCTGCACCGCCCAGGCCTGCATGGCGTTGCTGCACCACTACGGCATTGCCCCCTGCGGCAGGCACGCTGTGGTCATCGGCCGTTCCCCGGTGGTGGGACGACCGGTGTCCATGCTGCTCCTGCGGGAGAACGCCACCGTCACCGTTTGCCATACAAAGACACCGGATACGGCGGCGCTGACCCGCCAGGCGGATATTATCATCACCGCCGCCGGCGCGGTCAACAGCCTGACCGCCGCCCATGTCCGACCCGGCCAGATCGTGCTGGATGTGTCCATGAACTGGAACGGCACCGCCCTCTGCGGCGATGCGGACTTTCCGGCGGTGTCGTCCATTGTGGAGGCTATTACCCCTGTGCCCGGCGGCGTAGGGGCTGTTACCTCCGCGGTGCTGATGGCCCATACCGTCCGCGCGGCGGAATATCTGACAGGGGAGGGCGGCACATGAACGTCTTTACTCCCGCCGAGACAGCGGCCAACTATGCTGCCGCCGGTGTCCTCAAGACCCGGCAGCCCTTTTTGAAGCTGTTGCTTCTGGGCATTGCCGCCGGAGCGCTGATCGGGTTTCCGGTCTGCGTCACCAACATGGCTACCTATGCCATCACCAACGCCAGCGCGGTCCGTATCATCGCCGGCGTCCTGTTTGCCTTCGGCCTGGGCATCGTGGTGCTCACCGGCGCTGAGCTGTTTACCGGAAACACCCTCCTGGTCATCAGCCTGCTGGACAGGCGCGTGACCTGGTGCGCCATGCTCCGCAACTGGGGCGTTGTGTATCTGGGCAACTTTTTGGGTGCGCTGACCCTGAGCTGGATCTGCGCCCGCTTTGGCTGGCTGGACGCGGGAGACGGCGCGCTGGGCGCTTATACCATGCAGCTGGCGGTAGGGAAGATGACCATGCCCTTCGGCAAGGCCTTCTTCATGGGCGTGCTGTGCAACATTCTCGTCACGGTCGCCGTGCTGGCGAGCCTGTCCGCCAAGGATGCCGCCGGCCGTATTCTGGGCGCGTGGGCGCCGGTGATGTTCTTTGTGGTGGCCGGCTTCAGCCACTCCATCGCCGACATGACCTATTGTGCGCTGGCGCTGTTCGGCAAGTCCGCACCGGCCTGCGCCGCCGCGGCACAGGCCGCCGGCGCGGACCTGTCCGTCCTGACCTGGGGGCGCTATTTCCTGGGGAATATGCTCCCCGTCACGTTGGGAAATACGGCGGGCGGCGGGCTGGTGGGCCTTGCGGCCTGGTACTGCTATCTCCGCAAGAAAGGATAACGTTCCATGAATATGTTTTTGACCCTGGCATATCTGTTCTTCATCGGCTCCACCCTGGGATGGGTGGCTGAGCTGCTGTACCGCCGGTTTCTCTCCGGCGCAAACCCGGAGCGCAAGTGGATCAACCCCGGCTTCTGCGTGGGGCCCTATGTGCCCCTGTACGGTTCGGGCCTCTGTATTCTTTATCTGTTGGCCTCCATCGGTGAAAAAAACGGTGTGGATACGGTGGGGGAGAAGCTGCTGCTCTTTGCGGGCATGGCCCTGAGCATGACAGCTATCGAATATATCGCCGGTATCGTCAGCCTGAAGTTCATGCACATCCGCCTGTGGGATTACAGCAAGCAGTGGGGCAATATCCAGGGCCTGATCTGCCCGGCCTTCTCCGTCCTTTGGGCGGCGGTCAGTGCCGTGTACTACTTCTGCGTCCATCCTTATATCCTGGACGCGCTGGATTGGCTGTCCCGCAACCTGGCCTTCTCATTTGTCATCGGCTTTTTCTTTGGCGTGTTTACCATCGATCTGGTCTATTCCGCAAAGCTGGTGTCCCGCATCCGTAAGTTCGCCGACGAGCACGATGTGGTCATCAAGGTGGAGAACCTGAAGGCCCACATCCGCCAGCGGCAGGAGGAGCGCCGCGAGAAATACAGCTTCCTCTTTGCCTACCGTTCCCGCAGCGAGCTGCTGGAGCATCTGCGCGAGGCGCAGGAGACTTGGGAGGAAAGACGCCGCAAGTGATATTGCTTTACAGGAGGCTGCCCGATGCATATGACTGTCTTGTTTGCAAGTCCCCGAGGGGCGCACAGCAATACCCGCGCCCTGTTGGTGCCTTTTCTGGAGACCTGGCGTGCCGCCGGCCACATGGCGGAGGTGTTTTCGCTCTTTGATCTGCACATTGAGCCCTGCCGCGCCTGCCGCGGCTGTCAGATGGACTGGGAACATCCCGCCTGCGTTCTGGCGGATGATATGCCCGCCATATTTGATGCCGTCCTCCGCAGCGATATCCTGCTGCTGGCCGCGCCCATCCACTCCTGGTTCTGCCCCGCGCCCATGAAGGCCGCGCTGGACCGCTTCGTCTATGCGCTGAATAAGTACTACGGTCCCCGCGGCCGCGGTCCGTCTCTGCTCTCCGGCAAGTCTCTGGCCATTCTGACCACCTGCGGCTACCGGCCGGAGAAGGGCGCAGACCTGTTCATCGAGGGGATGCGCCGCTGGTGCAGGCACACCGATATGCGCTATGTAGACGCATTGACCGAGCGGCACCTGGGCTACGATCACACGTTCATGGACGCGGAAAAGAAAAACCGCGCCCGCGCCTTTGCCCGGTCGCTCATGCAGGCATAAAAAACGGCCTTCGGCTTTATGCCGAAGGCCGTTTTTTACGTTAATGGAGATCCTGCTGCTTCATCCATACATCCATGACCACGCTGTGGGGCAGCAGCTTCGTCAGCCCTGCCTGTACCCGGGCCACAAAGCCGTACTTGCACACGTCCTTGCCCCGCTTGGCGTCCCGCCAGGTGCGTGCTACAATGTCGTCCGGATCGTACATGGCCGCGTATTTTTTCACAATGGGCGTCTCATCCGACTTGATGGCCCGGTCAAAGAACGCCGTCTTTGTCCAGAAGGGGCACACCGCCATAACGCCGATACCGCGGCTTTTCAGCTCCCGGTTCAGCGCCCGGCTGAAGCTCAGCACAAAGGCCTTTGTGGCACCGTAGATATCGATATAGGGGATGGGCTGAAAGGCCGCCACGGAGGCGATGTTGATGATCTGGCTGCCCCGGGGCATATAGGGTGCGGTGATCTGGCACATGGCCACCACCGCCTGGCAGTTCAGGTCCGTCATGTTCAGATTCACCGCCAGCGGCGTGTCCAGCACGGCGCTGAACTTGCCGTAGCCGCTGCAATTCATCAGCAGGCCTACCTCCACCGGCGTCTCCGCCAGCGCCGCGGCGTACACATCGAAGCTGCTGCGGTCCGTCAGGTCCAGCGCCAGCACGCGGACGGGGAAGGGGACCGTGGCGCGCAGGGCCTCCAGCTGTGCCTCGTGCCGCGCGATGGCCCACACCTCGTCAAAGGTGCCGTACCGATCCACCGTCTCGGCGAACCGCTTGCCCATGCCGCTGGACGCGCCTGTGATCACTGCGATCTTCTTCATACGATAGCCCTCCCGGTCTTGTTATATCCCTACTGTATCCCATTTTTGGGCGGCCGTCAACCGGTTTTCCCCGCCTGCGGCACAAAAAAAGAACACGCCTTACGGCGTGTTCTCTCGGCGCTTTTGGTTACGCGGCGGCGTGTGCGGGCTTGTTCTCGTGCTTCTCCTCGCGGCTGCGCTCCAGCAGCAGCGCGCGGGTGGTGGAAGCGGTGAACACCACAGCCCAGAACAGGGTGATATACTCGCCGATCAGGCGCATACCCGCCTCGGGAGCCGTCATCAAAAAGGCGGACGCGATGACCAGCACCAGGGAAACAACGGCGATAGCGACGTGCGTAGAAATGTTTTTCATGGTAACATCCTCCTTGAAAAAATTTTATGTTAGTTTTGTTGGATTTTCTGTTTCAGGCTCTTGCCTTCCTGTTGATGCTATAGTAGAATATTTCACAGGAAAAGTAAAGCTGTACTTTGTTATAGTGCTTGTTAGAAATACTAATAGCTTGAAAGGAGGAAAAACCATGGAGACCGCCCGCTGCCGCGCCTTTCTGGCCGCTGCCGAGACCGGCAGCTTTTCCCGCGCCGCCGAGATGCTGCGCTACACGCCCTCCGGCGTCAACCAGCTGGTCACCGCACTGGAGAAGGAGATCGGATTCTCTCTGTTCAGCCGCAGCACCAAGGGCGTGGCGCTCACGGCCAACGGCCAGCTGCTGCTGCCCGTTATCCGCGAGATACTTCACCAGGAGGATAAGCTTTTCGAGCTGTCCGCCCAGATGAACGGCCTGCTGATCGGCACCGTCACCATCGCCGCCTATTCCAGCATCGCCACCCATTGGCTGCCCGCTGTCATCCGGGATTTTCAGGAGAACTACCCCCACGTGGAGATCAAGCTGATGGAGGGCATTTGGCAGGAGGTGTCCCAGTGGCTGGAGGAGCGCACCGCTGACATCGGCTTCCTAAGCTACCAGGAGAATATGCCCTTCGAGTGGATCCCACTGGCCGAGGACCCCATGCTGGCGCTGCTGCCCCGGAATCATCCTCTGGCCGGTGCCGACTGCTACCCGCTGAAGCGGTGCGAGCAGGACAGCTTCATCATGCCCGCCCTGGGCTGTGATGACGACGTGGAGGCGCTGTTTGCACGCAATCACGTTGATCCCAACATCCGCTATACCACCATCGAGAACTTTTCCGCCATGTCCATGGTGGAGCAGGGCCTGGGTGTCAGCGTGATGAACAAGCTCATCACCGAAAAGCGTATCTGCGATGTCGCCATGATCCCCATCGACCCGCCGGCCAGCATCACCCTGGGCGCGGCACTCCACTCCCGGGCGGACGCCTCGCCGGCCGTAAAGATGTTCCTGAAATACGCCGTCCGTATGCTGACAAAGAGCGCCGTCTGAGCCTATCGGAAAATCTTATATCCATTCAGTGTTCCCCGCTTGCGGATACCCTGTGGAATAGGGTATACTTACTTTAAATAACAAAAGGGAAGGAGTGCCCCTATGGATAAGCGCATTCTCGTCATCAACCCCGGCTCCACCTCTACCAAGCTGGCCCTCTTTCAGGGTGAGCAAAAGCTGTTTGACGCCGCCGTGCGTCACAGCAAAGAGGACCTGAGCCCCTTCTCCTGGGTCATGGAACAGGCAGATTTCCGCCAGGCCGCCATTGAAAAGGAACTGTCCGCCCACAATGTGGACCTGACCACGCTGGACGCCGTCTGTGCCCGGGGCGGTCAGCTGCCCTACTGTGCCGCCGGTACCTACTTGGTGGATCAGGACATGGTGGACTTCATGTACACGGTCCGCGATGCGGCCCATGCTTCCAATCTGGGCTGCGTGCTGGCCCTGCGTATCGCCCGTCCGCTGGGTATCCCCGCCTTCATCTGCGACCCCGTCACCGTGGACGAGATGACCGATGAGGCCCGGATATCCGGACACCCGATGCTGCCGCGTATGATGACCGGCCACGCCCTCAACTGCCGCGCCATGGCCCTGCGCTGCGCCGAGACCGTCCTCCACAAGCCCCTGGCCGATTGCCGCCTGATCGTCCTGCACCTGGGCGGCGGCGGGTCCGCCCGCCTGTTTATCGGCGGCAGGATGGTGGACGGCGTCCGCGATGATGAGTGGATGTTCGCCCCGGAGCGCATGGGCGGCGTCAGCCTTCAGCCCCTGGTGGCCATGTGTTATTCCGGCGCGTACACCAAGCAGGACATCATGGACCTCATCCGCGGCAAGGGCGGCCTGATGGCCCACCTGGGCACCGCCAATGCCCAGGAGGTGGAGCAGCGCATTGTCGGCGGTGATGTGCACGCCAAGCTGGTCTATGACGGTATGCTGTACAGCTGCGCCCGGGCCATCGGCGGCCTTGCCGCCGCGGCGGATGGCCGCGTGGACCGCATTATCCTCACCGGCGGACTGGCCCACTCCCACTATGTGACCGGCTACCTGACGCAAAAGCTCTCCTTCATCGCCCCGGTGGAGGTCATGGCCGGCGAGTTTGAGTTGGAGGCTCTGGCCGCCGGCGCAAGCCGTGTCCTCAATGGGCAGGAGCAGCCACGCCGCTTCGCCGACATCCCGCAGGCATAAAAAAACAGCCCCGGCCGCCGCCGGGACTGTTTTTTTATGCTCTTTTTCTTCCGCAGACCTGGTACATCTCCCCATTGGAGATCATCGTGTCCACGTCCAGATACGGCGCCATCAGCGCCCGGACCTCGTCCTCGTGCAGCAGACCAAGAGACACGGGCTTCGCGCTGCCGCTGTGGTGGGCGTCCAGCGCCGCCCGGCTCATGCCGTGGGCGATGGACAGCCGCCCGCCGGGCCGGACCAGCTCTGCCAGCGTCCGGATCAGCCCCGCCGGATCGGGAAAGTGCGGGAAGGCGTTATAGACCATCACCACGTCGTAGGGCCGGCTTTCCCGCACGGCGGCGCTATCCTCCACATCGCCGCATACCACCGTGATCTGCGTCCCGGTGGCCTTTTCCGCCGCCCGCGCCGCCATCTCCGGCGACAGGTCGACAGCCGTTACCCGCGCCGCGCCGCGCTTTACATAGTCGCCGAACAGCACGCCGGTGCCGCAGGCCACGTCCAGTACCGTGCAGCCCTCGCATACCCCGGCGTTATCCAGTATCCGGGCGATGACCGCCTCATTCCGCACTATGCCCGCGTCCCAGTCCGGTGCCAGCCGGTCAAAGAACGCCTGTACATCCCGCTTGTCGATCATGCCGCCGCCCTCAGCTGAAGAAGGTGGCCGTGTCGATCTGCTGATAGCCGCCGAAGCTGTTGGGCATCCGATAGATCTCCTCCGCAATGCCCTTGCCCAGGAAAGCGCCGGTGATCTCGTTGAGCTTCTCGGTCATGTCAATGTCTGTGAACTGCTCCGGATAGACGCACTTGGCGGAGAACCAGGCATTGGCCAGCGCGATCTCATAGTTGGTGTAGTAGGCGTTGTACGCCATCTGCAGATACACCTTGCCCTCCTGCCACGCCTTGCAGCTGTCAAACAGGCCGTTGTCCTCCGCGTACAGGGGCTTGATGTTTTTCACCGCCGCCGCGTCGATGAGCATGATGTCCATGTCCGGTCCCAGTGCCGTGAACTTCTCGGCTTCGATGGGCTGTACGCCCTTGGCGCTCAGCCCGCTGACGGTGTTCTTGATGTTCGCCACGGTAAACGTGCTGTAGCTCTCTATGGTCATCAGGTGGTTGGTGGTGCCCCAGTTGCCCAGCCCGCAGATGTACACCGCCGGCTTGCTGTCCTCGGCGATACCCGCCGTCCGGGCCTGAATGTCCGCGGTCTCCGCGCTGACAAAGGCCAGCAGCTCCGAAGCGCGGGTCTCCTTGCCGAACACCTGACCCAGCAGGGTGATGGAGCCGCTGAAATCCTCGCTGAACACGCCGTCCACGCCGGTCCGCAGGGTGATGACCGGCACACCCACCTGCTGCTGCAGGGCTTCGGCCTTATCTGTGTCCTCATACTCGGAGACAATGATATCCGGCGTACAGGACAGGATCTTCTCCGCCTCCGCCGCCTGGGCGTTGGGGCCGCCCACGCCGCAGGAGGGCAGGGCGGCGAAGGTATCGCCGTACACCATCACATAGGGACGCGCCACACCGTCGAACATCTTGGGACGCTCCTCCAGCGTGGTGTTGTCGATGTCCTCCACACCGCACAGCAGGCTCACGTCACCCACATAGCTGTATAGCCGCAGCGCGCCTGCGCCGATGCACGCCACCCGCTGGTAGCTGCCCGGCACGATCTCCACCTGGCGGCCGATCATATCCGTTATCGTCACGGTTTTCGGTGCGTCATCTGTGCCATCCTCCGCGGGCTTCTCGCCGCAGCCGAACAGCGTCAGGGTCATCATCAGCGCCAGCACCAGGGCAAAAACTCTCTTAGTATTCATCTTCGTTTACTCCTATCAGTATTTTCTGTCCGTCGATCTCCGCCGCGCGCACCCGCGCACCGAATATATCCCACACCGTCTCCGGGGTAAGTATGTCCCCGTTTCCGGCGTATCGTACCTGTCCGTCCCGCATGAGGAACAGCCTGTCACCATAGGCCATGGCCTGGTTCAGGTCGTGCAGGGTGCACAGCACCGTCATGCCCCGTGTCCGGGCCAGCCGCCGCGCCTGCCGCAGGATCCGCTGCTCGTTGGCCACGTCCAGGTTGCCTGTGGGCTCGTCGAATACCAGCAGCTTCGGCTCCTGGGCCAGCGCCCGGGCAATGGCCACCTTCTGCCTCTCGCCGCCGGACAGCGTCTGCACATTCCGTTCCGCCAGCGCCGTCAGGTCCATGTCCGCCAGCGCGGCCTCCGCCGCCGTACGGTCCGCCGCACCGGGCTGTATGCCGAAGCGGCTCACCCGCCCGGCCAGCACCGCGTCGTATACCCGCAGCGCGCCGAATTGCAGCTCCTGGGGCACGTAGGCCGCCACCTGGGCCCGCTGCTGCCGTTTCATGGCGCCCAGCGCCTGTCCGTCAAAGAGGATCTGCCCCTGCTCCGGTGTACACAGCCCCAGCGTTGTTTTCAGCAATGTGGTTTTGCCGCAGCCGTTGCGGCCCAGCAGAACACCTACCTGTCCTGTTTCCAGTGACAGACTGGCGTCCCGCAGTACTGGTGTGCCCCGCCGTTCATAGCGGAAGGTCACGTGTTCCACCTTCAGCATACACCGCCCTCCTTTTTTCCAAAGATCAGCGTCAGGAAAAACGGCGCGCCCAACAGGGAGGTGATGGCCCCCACCGGCAGGGCGGAGCCGCTGCCGATACTGCGGCTCACCGCGTCCGCCGCCAGCAGCAGCGCGCCGCCGCACAGGGTCGCCGCCGGCAGCGCCCACCGGTGGTCGTGGCCCACCAGTCGCTTGACCGCGTGGGGACAGATGATACCCACAAAGCCGATCATCCCCAGGAATGACACGCACACCGCCGTGATGAGCGATGCCAGCAGCAGGGATACCCACCGCAGCAGCGCCACGTTCACGCCCATGCTGCCCGCGGCATCCCCGCCGCTGAGCAGCGCGTTGTACCGCCAGGCCAGCGCCGCAAAGACCGCGATCCCCGCCGCCGTCACCGCCAGCATGATCCAGTCGGCCCGGTATGTAGCGCGGCCCAGGTCGCCGAAGCTCCAGATCACCGCGGCGGAAAGTCCCACATCCGTGGCGTAGAACTGCAAGATCGTGGTGGCCGCCGTCCACACGGAGCCAAGTGCGATACCCGCCAGCACCACCACGTTGGGGGAGAAGTCCCGCAGCCGGCACAGCGCCAGCACCACCAGCACAGAGCCCGCCGCAAACACAAAGGCCAGCGCCGACGTGGCAAAGGGGTCTGCCCCCGCCGTATAGCTGGTCAGGTTGTTGCCGGTGGACAGAAATCCGCCCGAGAGCGCGATGATGGACAGGTTCGCGCCGAACACCGCCGCGTTGGACACGCCCAGCGTGGCGGGGGAGGCCATGGGATTGCCCAGCACCGTCTGCATGATAAGCCCGGATACGGATAACCCCGCACCGGCAATAACGGCGGCCAGCAGCCGCGGCAGACGGATGTGCTGCATGATCCGCACCGCGGCGCTGTCCCCACTGCCGAACAGCGCCGAAACGCACTGCCGCACCGACATCCCGGAGGACCCCACCAGCAGCTCCAGCAGGACCAGCAGCAACACCGCCGCAGCCAGCGCCGCGACCACCGCTATTTTCGTTTTCCGTGCCCCGTCAGCGCCCATGTTCTGCCTCCCGCGATTATATATGGTGTATCATACCTCAATTTTCTCCACGGCGCAACCCGGGTAGGGGGTTCCGATCATGCCGATATCTCATATTTCTCACCGAATTCGTCCACCCAAACCGTGCGGTCCCTCTTGACAAACCACCTGCCCTGCGCCATAGTATACCTATCAGTTTTCTTTATAGGTGGTGCCGCCATGGATATCCAGAAATTACAGGCCCTGGCCGTCATTCAGGAGGCCGGCAGCTTCTCCCGCGCCGCAGAGACGCTGGGCTATTCCCAGGCGGGATTGACCTACATGATGAACAGCCTGGAAAAGGAGATCGGCCTGCGCTTGCTGGACCGCAGCTACAGCGGCGTCCGCCTCAGCGAGACAGGCAAGACCCTCATGCCCAAGATCCACCGGCTGCTGCAGGTCTACGATGCCCTGAACGGCGAGATCAACGCCTGCAAGTGTGCCCAGCAGGCCACCCTGCGCCTGGCGGCGCTGGATACCGTCTCTACCCGCTGGGTGCCCCGGGCCGTGGCGGCGCTGAAGTCCGAGTATCCTCAGATCACCGTCAGCGTTATTTCCGGCAGCCCCATGCAGGTGGACAACTGGCTCCGCGACGGCAGTGTGGAGCTGGGCGTTACCGACAAGCGCTTCACCGGCACGGATATGGACTGGATCAGGCTCTGTGACGATCCTTTCCTGGCCGTCCTGCCGCCGGACAGCGATGTACCGGACCCCGTGCCCGTGACCTGGTTTGCCGGCCGTGCCGTTATCATCCCCGACTACGGCGCCAACACAGACACCACCCGCGTGTTCACCCGTGCCGGCGTGGAGCCCGTCTACACCGATGACCGTATGAACAACCGTTCTGTCCTGGCCGCCGTGGCCGCCGGATTGGGCAGCACCGTGTTCTCCCGGCTGGAGCTGGACTATTACGCCCGCCAGGACCTGACCGTCCGCGCCATGGACCCGCCCTGCTGCCGCGAACTGGGCGTGGCCCTGCGCCCCGGCGTCAAGGGCGACGCGGTGGTCCGTTCCTTCCTCCGTGCCCTTCGTGCCGCCGCCGACGCGGACCAATAAGCAAAAAAAGAAACGCCCATAGGCGTTTCTTTTTTGCTTATTTAAAGAATTCGAACCGCGGATGCTCCTTCGTTACGGTGCCGGTCTCGATCTCCAGCCCCTCGCCGAAGTATTTTTTCAGCAGCGCCACCAGCTCGTCCGCCGCCGCCTGTACCTCCGCCACGTTTACGTCGGAGAAACCGTCGATGGGGAACAGGATGGCCTTGGTGTTCTCGGTGATCTTGCCGCGCTCGGACTGCCGCCAGGTCCACCGCCGGGTCCGTATCTCGTGGCCGCAGGCATATACCGCCTCGCCCGCGTCCGGCGCTTCCTCCTCCGTGGAGCCGAAGGGGATAAACGTGTCGCCCTCCTGAGCCAGACGGACGTCCAGCCCGTCCTCGATGGTGTCCAGATCGTGCGCGCCCATGGGCAGCCTGTGCTTGATGGACACCGCGTTGCCCAGGTCCACCGCCGCGTTGATGTGGGGGAAACCCTTGCCCTTGGCGATACGGGTCAGCAGTGCCTCGATGGAGCACATAAACTTGTTGGGGTTGATGCCCAGGGCGGTGAACGCTGCCCGGTAGGGCAGGATATCCTCCGTTTCCTTAAGCTTTTTGCCGGTGAAATAGGTCTCGCACTCCGCCACATTCCCGGCCAGCATCTCCTCCAGCTCCGGTATGTCGTGGGTGTTGTCCAGCCCACGCACCGCCACCGCGCCGAAGCAGGCGTTGGGCAGCTTATCGAAAAATTCCTTTGATACCTGGTAGTACACAGCGTTTCCTCCTTGTCTGAAGTATGTGTCCGCGGCCTCCCCGGCAGGGAGGCCGCCTGTTTTTGCCGATGGCATATTCTAACGCTTTAAAGGGTAAAAATCAAGCCCTTTTTATCGCTGCTCCCGACCCAACTTCAGTCCCAGATCAAAGGCCTGCCGGTTCAGCGGCAGCAGCGCCGGCTTTTTGCCCAGCTTGTGTTCTATGGTGCTCCACACCACGTCCTCCGGCACCACCTGGGTATAGCCCACGTACACACCCAGCATGATGATGTTCAGCACCTTGGCACTGCCCATCTCCAGCGCCAGCTCCGTCACCGGAGCCTTTACCACCTTGATATCCGTGCGCGTGATCTCGCTCTTGACGATGGAGCTGTTGATATACAGCGTGCCGCCGGGCACAAGCTTATAGAGGAACTTGCTGAGGCTGGGATCGTTCATGACGATGAGGTCATCCATATGATCGCCCAGGGGCGCGCCGATGTCATCGTCGGAGATCACCACATAGCAGTTGGCGGTGCCGCCCCGCTGCTCCGCGCCGTAGGAGGGGAAGAAGGTAACGTTCTTATCTGTCGAGTCGCAGGTGGCTTCCGCCAGAAACTTGCCCAGCGTCATGACGCCCTGTCCGCCGAAGCCGGCCACCATCAGATTTCGTTCCATCACGCGCCCTCCTTATCCTTGTCCCGGATGACCCCCAGGGGGAACTCCTTGAACATTTTTTCCTCCAGAAAGCCCAGCGCCTCCAGCGGCTCCAGTCCCCAGTTGGTGGGACAGCTGGTAACGATCTCCACCATAGAGAAGCCCTTGCCCGCCAGCTGGTTCTGGAACGCCTTTCGTATGGCCGCCTTTGTCCTGACCACATTGGCGGGGGTGTTGCAGCTGGTGCGCTCCAGATAATAAGGCGCGGTCAGCTGGTTCAGGATCTCACACATGTGCATGGGGTAGCCATGCTCCTTGGGATCGCGGCCCTTGGGCGCGGTGGTGGCCTTCATGCCCACCAGCGTTGTCGGAGCCATCTGGCCGCCGGTCATGCCGTAGATGCCGTTGTTAACGAAGATCACGGTGAAATTCTCGCCCCGGTTGGCGGCGGACATGGTCTCGGCCAAGCCGATGGAGGCCAGATCGCCGTCGCCCTGATAGGTGAACACCAGCTTATCGGGGTTGGCGCGCTTGACGCCGGTGGCTACCGCGCAGGCACGGCCGTGGGGACTGGTGGTGCAGTCATAGGTGACATACTCCATTGCAAGGCCGCAGCAGCCCACACCGTGGACGGTGATGGCCTTTTCCAGCACGCCCAGCTCCTCCAGTACCTCGCCGATCAGCTTAAAGACCGTACCGTGCATGCAGCCGGGGCAGAAGCCCACCACCATATCGTCACGGATGCCCTTTGTTCTCGCGTATACCTTTTCCATCATGCACCCTCCTTGTCCAGAATGGCCTTGGCCGCCGCTACCGCCTGATCGCGGCTCATGATCTCGCCGCCGCTGCGCAGGCAGGTATGGATGGGGCAGCGGTCCTTCACCGCCAGCGTCACATCCAGCACCAGCTGGGCGGGAATGGACATTTCCACATCCAGCACCGCTTTGACGCGGCTGTAATCCAGCTTGTCGAAGCTGGCATAGGGCCACGGGCTGACTGTTTTGGGGCGGACCAGGCCCACCTGATAGCCCTGAGCGCGCAGGATACGGACGGCAGACTTGGCGATACGGCCGCAGACGCCGTAGGCAGTCAGGATCAGCTCCGCGTCCTCGGTCATGAATTCCTCCACCTGCACGTCCTTTTCCCATGTGTCGTACATGGCGGCGTTGGCCTTGCAGCGATCCTCCTGACCGGTCCAGCCGCCGGGCAGGATCAGCGCCTTTTTGTCGGCGGGATGTCCCACCAGCGCCCAGTCGCTCAGTTCGTCCTTCAGGCGCTTGACCTCCTCGTCAGAGCGCATCTCCGGCAGGCTGACCGGCTCCATGATGGTGCCCAGCACGCCGTCCGTCAGAATGAGGACGGGATTGCGGTCACGCTGGGCGTGATCGAAGGCGGCATAGGTCATGTCCACCGCCTCCTGCACCGTGGCGGGGGCGAATACCATCATCCGGAAGCCGCCGTTGCCGCTGGCACGAGTGGCCTGCAAATAATCCTGCTGGGCGGGCTGGATCGCGCCGATGCCGGGGCCGCCCCGCTGTACGTTGACGTATACCATGGGGATGCGGGCGCTGGCGCAGAAGCTGATGCCCTCGCTCTTGAGACTGATGCCGCAGGAGGAGGAGCTGGTCATGGCGCGGGTGCCGCTCTGAGCAGCGCCATAGACCATATTGACGGAGGCTACCTCACTCTCGCCCTGCACGAACACGCCGCCCACCTCCGGCATGCGGCGGGCGAAATACTCGGGGATCTCGTTCTGGGGGGTGATGGGATAGCCGGCGAAGAACCGGCAGCCGCTGCGCACCGCTGCCTCAGCGATGGCCTCAGTGCCCTTCATAAATACTCTTGCCATGCTCCCGCCTCCTTATTTATACACTTCGATGGCCGCGTCCGGACACATACGTCCGCAGATGGCACAGCCGATGCAGTTTTCTGGGTGTGCGGCCACCACAAAGGGGTAGCCCTTGGAGTTGACCTCGTGTCCCACGGCCAGCACGCCCTTGGGACAGAACTTCACGCAGTAGCCGCAGCTTTTGCAGCTCTCTGCACGGATGGTGACTTGCGCCATTTCAATGCCTCCTTATCCTTCATCAAGTCCCGTCTCCGGGACAGTCATTCGCGGTGTGAGGGGCAGCAGCGGCAGCTCTGTCCGGCCCTCGACCTCCGGCAGCAGCGTTTCCGACACCGCCGCCGCCTCCACCTTTACATAGGGCGTCAGCAGCCGGAGCCCCTGCTCCACGCCCACTAAGAATTCCTCCGCCGTGGTGCCGATGCCCAGCGTGGGGTTCAGTAAAAAGCGCGGCAGGCCCAGCCGCGCTGCCTTCAGCACGGCGCTCAGGGTCCCGTCGATGTGCTCCACCGACCCCGACCAGGGCCGGTATGGATTTACCACGAACCATGCATCCGCGCTCTTCAGCAGGTGTGCGTATCCGCCGATGAGCCTTGCCCCCGTGTCGTTGCCGCCCACGTCCAGAATGACGCTTTTGTTCTTGTCCAGCAGCAGCGGCACCAGTCCGCCCACCTGCGTGGGCGCGTCGGCACACTGCTGCTCGAAGTGCACCGTCACCCCCGCGCCCTCCAAAAGGGCCGCCGTGTCCCTTGACCGCAGCAGTGGCTTTGTCTGGTCCAGATCGAAGAAATGCACATCCCGTCCACGCTCCGCCGCCGTCAGCGCCCACTGCACCGCCAGCTCAGATTTGCCGCACCCGGCCTCGCCCAGAAATACCGTCACCCGCTGCGCCGGGTCCGGCGCATACCGTGCCATACCATCCCTCCTTTAGCCCTTCAAAGTGCTGTATAGTTACGAATACCATTATACCCGCCCGCTTTGCCCCTGCGAAGCGTAAATGCCCGTTATCCTATAAAGCTTTCTTATATCTGACGGCGTAAAAAAAGACCGGCACCCGCCGGTCTTTTTTTCATATGCTTATCCGCCAAGATACGCCTTCTTGATGGCGTCGCTCTCCAGCAGCGCCGCGCCAGTGCCCTCCGTGACGATGCGCCCCGTTTCCAGCACATAGCCCCGGTCGGCCACCGCCAGCGCCGCCTGCGCGTTCTGCTCCACCAGAAGAATAGTGGTGCCGTCGGCGTGCAGCTGTCGAATTATGTCGAATATCTGCTCCACCAGCAGCGGCGCCAGACCCATAGACGGCTCGTCCAGCATCAGCAGCTTGGGATGGCTCATCAACGCCCGACCCATGGCCAGCATCTGCTGCTCGCCGCCGGACAGCGTCCCGGCCACCTGCTTCCGCCGTTCCTTCAGCCGCGGGAAGCGCTCGTACACGCTCTCGATGTCCGCGTTCAGGTCGCCGCTCCGGCAATAGCCGCCCATGTCCAGGTTTTCCTGCACCGTCATGTGCTGGAAAATGCGCCGTCCCTCCGGCACAAGAGCCATGCCGCGCCCCACCAGCTTGTGGCTGGGTACGTGCCGCAGCTCCTCGTCCATGAAGCGCACGCTTCCCGTGCGGCTGCGGAGCAGTCCTGCCACGGTGTTCAGCGTGGTGGATTTGCCCGCGCCGTTGGCGCCGATCAGCGTCACCACCTCGCCCTGCTCCACGTGGAAGGACACGTCCTTCACCGCGTGGATGCTGCCGTAGTACACATTGATGTTCTCCACCTGCAGCACGCTGCTCATGCGCTCGCCTCCTTCTTCCGTCCCAGATACGCTTCAATGACCGCCGGGTCCGCCTGGATGTCCGCCGGCGTGCCCTTGGCGATGATGTGCCCGAAGTTCAGCACGCAGATACCCTCGCAGATGTTCATCACCAGGTTCATGTCGTGCTCGATCAGCAGCACCGCGATCTGGAACGTATCCCGTATCTTTCGGATGTTCTCCATCAGCTCCGCCGTCTCCGACGGGTTCATGCCCGCCGCCGGCTCGTCCAGCAGCAGCAGACACGGGTTCGATGCCAGCGCCCGCAGGATCTCCAGCCGCCGCTGCGCGCCGTAGGGCAGCGAGCCCGCCCGTTCATCGGCATGACTCTCCATGTGGAAGATGCTCAGCAGCTCCTCCGTCCGCTCCCGGGCGATGCGTTCCTCCCGCGCATACCTGGGGAAATGCAGGATACTGCCCGCCAGCCCGTAGCGCACCGAGTCGTTCATGGCCACCATCAGGTTCTCCGCCACCGTCAGATCATTGAACAGCCGGATGTTCTGGAACGTCCGGGCGATGCCCGCCTTGTTTACCTGTGCGGTGGTCATGCTGTGGGTGTCCTTGCCATCCAGCAGGATAGCGCCCGCTGTGGGCTGATACACCTTCGTCAGCAGGTTGAACACCGTGGTCTTACCTGCGCCGTTGGGACCGATCAGCCCCGCGATCTCCGTCCGGCCGATGGTCAGATCGAAGTCCTCCACCGCCTTCAGCCCGCCGAAGGTCACGCCCAGCCCCACGCACTCCAGCACCGGGGACTTGTCGATGTCCCGTTCCGGCAGCAGCACGGAGGACTGGCGCTTCACCAATTTCGTTTTCGTCGTCACAGCGCCGCACGCTCCTTTCGCCCGGGGGTCAGTTTTTCCTTAGCAGAGGCAAAAAACCGCTTCATCGTGGGGTTGTTCGTGGCCTGCATCACCAGGATCAGCACGATGGCATACACCAGCATACGGTAGTCCGCCACCTCGCGCAGCGCCTCCGGCAGCACCGTCAGCACGATGGCCGAGATCACGGAGCCCGGCACGCTGCCCATGCCGCCCAGCACCACGATGACCAGGATCTCGATGGACATATTGTAATCAAAGGCAGCTGCCTTGATGTTGGCCAGTGAGTGGCCGTACAGCACGCCGGCACAGCCTGCGAAGAACGCCGCGATGACGAACACCGCCAGCTTGTACCATGTGACGTTCAATCCCACGGACTCCGCCGCGATGCGGTTGTCCCGGATGGCCATGATGGCCCGGCCGTACTTGGACCGCTTCAGGTTCAGCATCACCGCCACCGTCAGCAGCACCAGCACCGCGCCGTAGGGGAGAAGGTCCTTCGCCCCGGCGTAGATGGAGGAGGTGTCCAGACCCAGCGCGCCGCCGGTGATGTTCAGGTTTGTGATGATGTTCTTGATGATCTCGCCGCAGGCCAGCGTCACGATAGCCAGATAGTCGCCCCGCAGCCGCAGGGCCGGCAGTCCCACCAGCAGTCCGAAGACCGCCGCCATCAGGCCGCCCGCCAGCATACTCACCGGCAGGCGCACGCCCAGCGGCAGGGCGGTGGTGTGCAGCGCGATCGCCACCAGACACCCGGAGAACAGTCCCACGGACATGAAGCCCGCGTGGCCCAGGCTCAGCTCGCCCAGCAGGCCCACCACCAGGTTCAGCGACACCGCCATCACGATGTACACCGCAACGGGCACCAGCATATTCGTTACCTGCCGGGTCAGGTGCCCGGTATACAGCAGCGCCGCCATCACCACAAACAGTGCGGCCACCGCCGCCACGGTCAGCAGGTCCGTGCGCTGTCTTTTTTTCTGTGTCAGCTGCATTTCCTTCACCTCACACCTTCTCCTGCATGGGCTTGCCCAGCAGGCCCGTGGGCTTGACCACCAGCACGACCACCAGCACGGCGAACACGATGGCGTCCGCCCACAGGGTAGAGATATACGTCTTGGACATCTGCTCGATCAGGCCCAGCAGTATGCCGCCCAGCATGGCGCCGGGGATGGAGCCGATACCGCCGAAAACCGCCGCCGTAAAGGCCTTGATGCCGGGCATGGCGCCGGTGGTGGGCTTGATGTACACATAGGTCATGCCGTAGAACATACTGGCGAAGGCCGCCAGCGCCGAGCCGATGGCAAACGTCAGCGTGATGGTCCTGTCCACGCTGATGCCCATCAGCGTGGCGGCGTCCTTGTCCTCGGACACGGCCCGCATGGCTTTGCCCAGCTTCGTTTTGTCGATGAACAGCGTCAGCGCTGCCATCAGCACCGCTGTCACCGCCAGCGTCAGCACGGTGATGCCGTCCACCTGCACGCCGCCCACGGAGAAGCTGCCCAGCTTTACCAATGTGGGGTAGGCCATCTGCTGCGAGCCGAAGAGCAGCAGCGCCGCGTTCTGCAAAAGATAGCTGACGCCGATGGCCGTGATGAGCACACTCAGCGGTGCCGCCTGCCGCAGGGGCTTATAGGCGCAGAACTCAATGACCACGCCCAACACCGCGCATACCACGATGCTGACGATCACCGTCACCCACGGGGACAGTCCCAGCTGCGCCACCGCCACAATGCCGCTGTATGCGCCCACCATGATCACGTCGCCGTGGGCGAAGTTCAGCATTTTGGCGATACCGTAGACCATGGTGTAGCCCAGCGCGATCAGCGCGTAGATGCTCCCCAGGCTCAGCCCGCTTATCAATGTTTGTATCAAATTCGTCATAGTCGTCATTCCTTTGCATGGCGCCCGTTCCGCCCTCCCGGCGCTGCGCCGGGAGGGCGTATGGGCTTATTGTGAGGAAGATAGGTAGCTTACTTGCTTACGCCTCCGCGTCGGCCGCGGTATCCGCAGCGTCCCCGCTCTCCGCGCCGGCGGCGTCATTGGCGTTGTCCTGACCGAACAGGGTGCCCACGCCGTTCTTGTAGAGGATGGCGCTGGCGGCCTTGTTGGTGTTGCCGTCGGCGCTCCAGGTCATAGTGCCGGTCACGCCCTCCACGGTGATGGTGGGCATCACAGCGGCCAGGTCAGCGCCGGAGGTGCTGCCGTTGGCGGCCTCCACAGCGGCCTTGACGGCGTACACCGCGTCATAGGCATCCGCGGCGAACTGGTCGGGGGTGGCATTGTAGGCGTCCTGGTATGCCTTCACGAAGGCCTGGACCTTGGGGTCGGCGGAATCCGCCGCGAAGGGGGTCATCATCAGCACGTTATCCGCGATGGTCACATCCTGGCTCACCTTGCCCAGGATGCCGTCCAGACCGTCAGCGCCGAAGAAGTACACATCGTCGGCAAACTTACCCTTGGCCTGGGTCAGGAAGGTGGAGGCCTCCTCCGCGTAGATGGGGATGAACACGACCTTCACGCCGGAGGAAGCAAGGGCGTTCACCTGGGTGGAGAAGTCGGTGCTGGTGGCGGTGGTGAAGGTCTGCGTCTCCTTGATGGTCACGCCGTTGTTCTGGCACTCGGCCACGAAGGCATTGTACAGACCCACAGAGTAGTCGTTGTCGCTCTGATAGAACACGCCTACTTCGGTGGCCAGGGCGTTGTCGGTGAGGTAGTCTGCTGCCGCGGTGCCCTGATAGGAATCGTAGAAGCAGATACGGAACGCCTTGTCGTTGCCGTCGATGCACTTGTCGGCGGAGCCGGTGGTCTCCATCACCAGCACGTCGTCGGCTTTGGCCGCCGCCACCACGGAGGCCGTCTCACCGGACAGCACCGCGCCCAGACTGACGTTCATGCCCCAGTCCATCAGCTTGCCGTAGGCCGCCACGGCGCTCTCCGGGTCGCCCTGAGAGTCCTGGAAGCTCAGCTCCAGCTGCTTGCCGTTCACGCCACCGGCGGCGTTGATCTCCTTGACGGCCAGCTCCGCGCCGTGCTGTACGGACAGACCATAGTTGGCATAGCCGCCGGTCAGGGGGCCGACGCCGCCCAGCTTAATGGTCTCGGTACCGCTGGCGTCGCCGCTGCCGCCGTTATCGCTCTTGCTGCCGCAGGCCACCAGGCTCAACGCCATCACAGCGGCTAAAAACATTGCAACTACTTTCTTTTTCATGGTTTTGTTCTCCTTTACGTTGGTTTTCTTAGGAACTATGCACCGGCGGCGTCTGCCGCAGGTATACAAAAAAGCGGCTCCGCCATTGGCGGAGCCGCTTCGCTGTATCAGGTGTCAGCGCGTCATGCGGTTATCCGTGCCAATGGCGTATGTGCAGAGGCGGCCAGTACCAGCAGTACCAGCACCAGAGCGCAAATAATAATGGACGCCATAATAATGGCGCCCAGCACGGACAGGATGACAGTATGAGAAGCGGCGCAGGCGCAGCAGAAAACAGCACCGGCGCAGGCGGCGGTCATCATGGTATTCATGGCTTTCTTCGTGGTCTTGGTCATCACGGCCGCCTCCTTTCGCTTCGGAAATGTTGGGCCTACTGTAGCAAAGCGAAATTCCAAAGTCAACGGTGTTTTCACAAAATACGTCATCATATCGCACAATCAGCCACAATACGTATTATGCAATATTCACAAAAACTGATCATTTTTTCCCAGAAACTGGAAATTCCGCGGCCGCAGCCAGTCTGCCGATCCGAATACAAAAAAACGATATAGACGGACAAACATACGACAATGCCGAACAATACCCCTTGCATTTTCTGCGTTATCCTGTAAAATAGACAGCGAACCTCCGCGCGGTATGCGCGGAAGCGGAACAGACTGAAAAGGGAGGCCCGTCCATGCATACGCCCCGGCACCCCACACGCAGCATAACGATCATGGCGTCAGCGCTGCTGGCGCTGTTTCTGCTGTCCTTCGTGCTGGGCCGCTACGGCGTCCCCCTGGGCGAGGTGGTAAACATACTCATCTCCCGCGTCTTTTCTATTGAACAGACCTGGACGGACAACATGGCCATCGCCGTGTGGAATGTCCGCCTGCCCCGCATCCTGCTGGCCTGTCTGGTGGGCTGCGGCCTCTCCGCCGCCGGCACCGCCTACCAGACCGTGTTCCAGAACCCCATGGCCGCACCGGATATCCTGGGCGCGTCCTCCGGTGCCTGCTTCGGCGCGGCGCTGGCGATCCTGACGGGCCAGAGCACCGTGATGGTCACCGTTTTCGCCTTCCTGGCCAGCCTGCTGTCCGTGGCCCTGGTCTATCTGGTGGGCCGCCGATCCCGGGGCAGCCGTGTGGTGAGCCTCCTGCTGGCCGGTATCATGGTAGGCTCGCTGTTCTCGGCCTGTACCTCCTATATCAAGCTGGTGGCCGATCCCACCAACCAACTGCCCCAGATCACCTACTGGCTCATGGGCAGCCTCTCCGGCACCCGTATGCACACCGTCGCCTTTGCCGCCGTCTGTATGGCGGCAGGGCTGACGCCCCTGCTGCTGCTTCGCTGGCGCATGAACCTGCTGACCCTCTCGCCGGATGAAGCCCGCGCCATGGGCGTCCACACGGACCGCCTGCGTCTGGCGGTGATCCTCTGCGCCACGGTGCTGACGGCCTCCGCCGTCTCCGTCTCCGGCATGATCGGCTGGGTGGGTCTGGTGATCCCCCATCTCAGCCGCCGCCTCGTGGGTAACGACTGCCGCAGGCTCCTGCCAATGGCCTGCCTGTTCGGCGCGGCCTTTCTGCTGCTGGTGGACGATCTGGCCCGCACCCTTGCGGCGACGGAGATCCCCATCGGTATCCTGACGGCCTTCGTGGGCGCGCCGTTCTTTATCTACCTCATGGTGAAGGGAGGCGACCGCCTGTGACCCTCACGGTATCGCACCTGACCTTCGCTTATCCCAAGGCCCCGCCGGTGCTGGAGGATGTCTCCTTCACCGTGCCCGCCGGTGATTTCCTCTCCGTGCTGGGTGCCAACGGTGCCGGCAAGAGCACCCTCTTCCGCTGCCTGCTGGGCGGCCTGGAGGGCTACACCGGCGCCATCTCGCTGGACGGCCGCGACGTGCGGACCTTCTCCCGCCGGGAGCTGGCGGCCCGCATCGCCTACATCCCGCAGATACACCGTCCCACTTTCGGCTATTCCGTGCTGGACACCGCCCTCATGGGCCTGACCCGGCACTTGTCCCCGTTCCAGAGCCCCTCCAAGGCCCTGGAGCAGCAGGCTCTGACCGCCCTGGAGCAGATGGGTGTGGCTCACCTGGCGCAGCGGAACTTCGCCGCCCTCTCCGGCGGCGAGCAGCAGCTGGTGCTCATTGCCCGCGCCCTGTGCCAGCAGTCGGAGCTCCTCATCATGGACGAGCCCACCGCCTCTCTGGATTACGGCAACCAGCTCCGTGTGCTGGAGCAGGTGCGGTCCCTGTCGGAGCAGGGCTACACCGTCCTGCTCTCCACCCACGATCCCCAGCACGCCCTGCGTTTTTCCCGCCGCGTTCTGGCCCTGCAAGGGGGCCGCGTGGCGGCGGAGGGCGATACCCGGAGCGTGCTGACGCCGGACCTGATCCGGCAGCTCTACGGTGTGGAGTCCGTGCTGCTGGATACGCCCGACGGCGCGGCCCTGCTGCCGGTGCGGGGAGGTGACCGCCATGTTTAGCTGGTCGGCGGACGCCGTGCGCTTCATGGCCGATGCCTGCCGCCGCACCGATTTCCACGAAAAGCTGACGGCGCTGCTGCTGCCGTACCTGAAGCCCACGGATCATATCTGCGACGCCGGCTGCGGCCTGGGATACCTGTCTCTGGCCCTGTCATCCCATGCGGCCCATATCACGGCGGCGGAGCGCGACGCTGCCGCCCTGGCGGTGCTGCGGCAGGAGCTGGACGCCCGGGGCATTGCCAATGTGACGCCCCTGTGTGCCGATGTGCTGGCCTATACGCCGCCGGAGCCCTTCGACGCCATGGTGTTCTGCTTTTTCGGCAGCATGGAGGAGATACTGGCCGCCGCCCTCCGCCAATGCCGTGGCACGGTGCTGGCCGTGGTGCGTGACGATGTGTGCCACCGCTTTTCCGTGACACCCCGTGCGCCGGGCCGCCATAGCTTCGATGCCGCCTGCGGTGTGCTGGACGCCCACGGTATCCCCTATACGGCGCAGCGTGCGGCGCTGGACTTTCCCCAGCCCTTCCGCACCCTGGAGGATGCCCGGACGTTCCTGGCCCTCTACGGCGGGGGAGCGCCTGCGGAGGACGATCTCCGCACCAAACTTATTTCCACCGGCGATCCGGACTTCCCGTGGCAGCTGCCCGGCGTCCGCCGCTTTGGAATGATTGCATTTTCAACAGAAGAAGGAGAACACATATGAACAAGACAAAACGATTGCTGGCGCTGGTCCTGGCGCTGGTGATGAGCCTGACCCTGTTTGCCTGCGGCCGGAAGGCCCAGGACGACAAGACCGACGACAGCACCCGGACGGAGGACACCACCCGCGTGTTCACCGACTCCTGCGGCCGCGAGGTCAAGGTGCCCGCCGATATCCAGAAGGTCGCCGTCTCCGGCCCTCTGGCCCAGATGGTGGTCTTTGCCATCGCCCCGGACAAGATGGTGGGTGTGGCCAATGCCTGGGACGAGACCGCTGAGAATTACTTTGACCAGAAGTATCTGGACCTGCCCCTGCTGGGCCAGCTGTACGGCGGCAAGGGCGAGCTGAACCTGGAGACGCTGCTGGCGGCCGAGCCCGACGTGGTCATCGATGTGGGCGAGCCCAAGAGCACCATGGCGGAGGACCTGGACGGCCTGCAGGAACAGACCGGAATCCCCTTTGTCCACATTGACGCCTACCTGGCCTCCATGGACGATACCTATGCCATGCTCAGCGACCTGTTGGCTATGCCCAACGAGGGTCAGGCCCTGGCCGACTACTGCCGCAATGCCTATGACACCGTCAAGGCCATCGTGGACGGCGTGGAGAAGGCCGATGTCCTGTATATCACCGGTGAAGAGGGCCTGAACGTCATCGCCAGGGACTCCTATCACGCCGAGGTCGTCGATATGCTGTGCAATAATCTGGCTGTGGTGGACGAGCCCTCCTCCAAGGGTACCGGCAACGAGGTGGACATGGAGCAGATCCTGAACTGGGACCCCTCTATCGTGTTCTTCGCCCCCGGCAGCATTTACAGCACCGTGGCCGATAACGAGAACTGGCAGACCATACCTGCCATCAAGGACGGCAAGTATTACGAGGTGCCCTTCGGCCCCTACAACTGGATGGGCTTCCCACCAAGCGTCCAGCGCATCCTGGGTATGCAGTGGATGGCCAAGGTCCTGTACCCCGAGGCTGCCGATTACGATATGTACGAGGTCACCCAGACCTATTTCCAACTGTTCTACCACTGCGACCTGACCATCGACCAGTACAACGCGCTGGTGGCCAATTCTCTCCCCGCTGTGAAGGCCGCCGGCTGAATAAACGAACAGGGAGCGGCACCGCCGCTCCCTATGGCCCTTGAAAGGAGACGCATATGAACAACATCTTCCAGACCCTGCTCTACCAGCGGGAAAAGCAGAAGGACACCGTGCTGGCCACCATCGTGTGGGATGACGGCTCTGCCCCCCGCGGCGCGGGCAGCCAGATGCTGGTGGGGGCGGAGGGTCTGCTCTCCGGCACCATCGGCGGCGGCGCGGTGGAGCTGCGGTCCATTCAGCTGGCCCGGGCGCTGCTGGCCGGTCAGCACGTGGACGCCCTGTATGACTTCAAGCTCTCCCGTGACGGTGAGCTGGGCATGGCCTGCGGCGGCGATGTGACGGTGCTGTTCACTCCCGCCCGGTTGTCGGATCGCGTCTGGGACGCGTTGGCGGCGGAGGTGCTGCGCCGCGTGCGTGACCGTGTGCCCGGTTGGCTGGTGCTGCCGCTGGACGGCGCCGCACCCCATATCGCCGAGACGGCGGAGACAGGCGAGGGCGTGTTCTCCCTGCCGCTGCCGGTGGGGGAGCGCGCGGTCATTTTCGGCGCGGGACATATCGCTCGTGCGCTGACGCCTCTGCTGCGGACGGTTGGCTTCCGTCCCGTGGTGGTGGATGATCGGCCGGGCTTTGCCACGGCGGAGCATTTTCCCCAGGCGGACCGGACCATCTGCGGCGACTTTGACCGCATCAGCGACTATCTGACGCTGACGCCGGAGGACTATGTGGTCATCATGACCAACGGCCATGAGCACGACTTTCAGGCGGAGGTGCAGGTGCTGCGGGGCGAGACGGCCTATGTGGGCGTCATCGGCTCCCGGAAGAAAACGGCCTTCGTGAACCAGCGCCTGCGGGAGGCGGGCATTCCCGAGGAGAAGATCGCCTTTGTCCACACGCCGGTGGGCACACCCATCAAGGCCGTGACGCCGGAGGAGATCGCCGTGTCCATCGCCGGTGAGATGATCTGTGTCCGTGCCGCGCGGCGCGAAGCGGCAGGGGAGGTACACCATGGCTGCCCCATGCACTGACCATCTGTTCCTCACCGGAGAGAAAGGCGTGGGCAAGTCCACGCTGGCGCACTGCCTGCTGGCCGGGCATACACCCTGCGGCTTCCGCACGGTGCGGGTAACAGGCGTGCTGGACCGGCCCTCTGTGCATCTGCTGCCCGCGGCAGGCGGAACGCCCTCGGCGGAGAATTTGCTGTTCTACTGCGGCGCTTATTCCTGCGATAGGTTCGACACGCTGGGCACGGCGGCCCTGCGTGACCGTGACGGGGACGTCCTGCTGATGGACGAGCTGGGCCCGGCGGAGTCCGGTGCCAAAAAATTCTGCGAAGCGGTGCTCGCGGCTCTGGACGGTGACCTTCCCGTTCTGGGCGTCCTGCAAAAGGCGGACACGGAATTTCTCCGGGCGGTGGCGGGTCATCCCCGGGTGCGTCTGGTGACCGTCACCGTGGAAAACCGGGACGAGCTGCGCCGTACCATGACCCTTTAACAAACGCTGCGCTATGGTGTACCACAGGTGACAAAAAGGTATAAATAAGAGCGCAGGAGAGCGCCAACAAAAGCAGCCTAAAGTAAACAAAAGTATCATACACCGTCAAAGGACGCGGGAAGATCCCGCGTCTTTTTTCGACTTTTACTTCCCATAAGGGACGGTTTGCGGTATACTATGGGGGAGAAAACAGGGGAGGTGACGCGGTGAAGCTGCGTATCATCACCGGCCGCGCCGGTGCGGGAAAAAGTAAGCTGGTGCTCGAAACCATTGCGGCACAACGGTTTGAGCGCCCGCAGATTTTGCTGGTACCGGAGCACGCCACCCACGAGGCGGAGCTGGATCTCTGCCGCGCGCTGGGGGATACCGCCAGCCGTGACGGGGAGGTGCTGAGCTTCCAGAGCCTTGCCACCCGTGTACTGTCACAAACCGGAGGTATATCCGATATAACGTTAGATAATGGTGGTAAAATACTGATAATGCGCCGCGCCTTGCAGGAAGTTTCATCATATTTGACGGTGTTTTCCAAGCCATCACAGCGCCCGGCCTTTCTGCGGGAGCTGGTGGCCCTGGCCGATGAGTTGTACGCCTATAAAATCGCGCCGTCCCTTCTGCTGCAACAGGTTCAGGACATTCCGGGCGCCGCCGGAGATAAGCTGCGCTCTACGGCGCTGCTGTTCGGCGCTTATGACGCGCGACTCCACGGCGGCGACTTTGATGCCCGGTCAAAAGTGCAGAAACTCTGCGATAAACTTCCGAATTCGGACTATTTGTGCGGAAAAGATATCTATATTGATGGGTTTTCCTATTTCAACCGAACGGAGGAGGATATCATTGCCGCCGCGCTGAAACAGGCCAACTCTGTTACAGTGACTCTGCTGGGCGATGACAGTGACCCGCAGCTCTTCCGCAACGGCATACAGCAGCGGGAACGCCTGCGCAGACTGGCAAAGGACGCCGGTTGTAGTTGTGAAGTAGAAAACCTTGTCAGGAACAGCGACACAGCGTTTTCGCACCTGGAGCGATACTTTCTCGGCGCGGAAAAAGCGTGGACGGGCAGCACGCCGTCCATCACCTTGTACCAGGCCAATACCGCCTATTCTGAGGTGGAATATGTGTCCGCGCAGCTGCGGGCGCTGGCACAAAAGGGCGTTCGCTGGCGTGAGATGGCCGTGGCGGCGCGGAACATGGAGGTATATGGCCCGTTGCTGGAGGCCGTGTTCCGCCGGGACGATGTTCCCGCCTATATCAGCCGCCGGAGCGACATTTTGCAGCAGCCGGTCCTGACGCTGCTGCTGTCCGCCGTCGACGCAGTGACAGGCGGCTTCGAGTATGAGGACGTGTTCCGGTGCCTGAAGACCGGCATGACGGCACTGACGGCGGCGGAATGCGATCTTCTGGAAAACTATGTGATCCGTTGGGAAATTCGGGGCAATATGTGGCTGCGGGACGCCGACTGGACGGCGGATCCGGATGGATACAGCGGAGAGATAACTGATTATCGCCGGGAACAGCTGGCCGAGATAAACGCGGTCAGAAGAAAAGTCAGAAAACTGTTTCTTACCCTGAGTGATGGGATAAAATCCAATAAAACGGTAAGAGGTAAAGCTGAAGCACTTTACAGATTTGCGGAGGACGCCGGTACACCGGCCGTGTTGGAACAGCGGGAGAAAGAATTGCTGGAGCAGGGGCAGATGCAGGCGGCAGAGGAGTATGCCCAGCTGTGGCGGATATTCTGTGATGTGCTGGATCAGTTCGTGGCGCTTTTGGGTGACACGGAGGTGGACGGCGATGAGTTTGCGCGGCTGCTGCGGCTGACGCTGAGCCAGTATGCCGTGGCCACCATACCCGCTGCACTGGACCAGGTAAAGGTAAGCCCCTTGACGCGCAATGACCGCCATACAGTGCGGCATCTTTTCCTGCTGGGCGCCAATGACCATGTGCTGCCCACGGTGGAGAAGGGCGGCGGTATATTGGACGAACAGGAGCGTGAGCTTTTGCAGCAGCAGGGAATCTTGCTGTCCGACGCCACGTTCGACCCGCTGAGCAATGAGCTGCAGAATATCTATGCCGCCCTGGCCCAGCCAACGGAGACACTGACCGTGTCCTGGTGCGCCGGCGATGAGTCGGGGGCGAAGCTGCTGCCGTCCTTTGTGGTAGAGCGTATCCGCAAGCTGTTCCCTCAAGTGGAAATACAACGGGAAGACGGCGCGTACCGCTGCGGACTGCCTGCGGCAGCGCTGGCACTGGCGGGACAGCGGCCCGGCGGTGCGCTGTGGCGTTATTTTGAGATACATGGACAGTGCGGTACGCTGGAGAAGATGGCAGCGGCCCGGGCTATGGGCCGGGGAAGGCTGTCACCCGGGGCGGTACGCAGCCTGTACGGAAGTACGCTGGCCATGTCCGCCTCGCGGCTGGACCAGGTGAAGAGCTGTCACTTCGGCTATTTCATGGAGTACGGCCTGCGGGCCAGGGAACGGACAAAGGCGGATTTCCAGGCGCCGGAGGTGGGGACGTTTATCCACTATCTGCTGGAGAATGTCCTGCGGGAGGTGGAGCAGCAGGGGATGCGGCCGGAAAAACCGGCGCTGGCGGCGTTGGTGCGGCGGTATACGGATGAGTATGTCCGGACGGTCATCGACGGCTACGGCGAGAAGAGCGCACGGTTCCGGTATCTGTTTTCCCGGCTGCGGGAGACGGCATTGGTCATTGTGGAGAACGTGCTGGATGAGCTGGAGCATTCGGATTTCCGGCCTGTGGCCTTCGAATTGGGCTTCGGCGGCAAAAACGGACAGCTGCCTGCCGTCACGGTGACGGCGGGAGATACCACGCTGTCCGTGACCGGTAAGGTGGATCGGGTGGACGGCTGGCTGAAGAACGGGAAGCTATATCTGCGGGTAGTGGACTACAAAACCGGGAAAAAGGCTTTTGATCTGGCGGATGTGCGCTACGGCCTGGGTATTCAGATGCTGCTGTATCTTTTCGCACTGCAGCGGTACGGCGGGGACTATTTTGGGGCGGCGGTGGAGCCGGCGGGAGTGCTGTACCTGCCGGCGAGGGACGTTATTAAAAAGGCGGATCGGGCCATCGCGCCGGACAAGCTGGCCGCGCTGCTGCGGGGCGAGCTGCGTCGGACGGGCATGGTGCTATCCGACCCAGAGGTGCTGACAGCCATGGAGCACAGTGCGCTGGAGTCACCCTGCTATTTGCCTATTGCAGTGAAAAAGGACGGTTCGGTCAGCGGTTTGGCGGCCAGTGTGTTGGCGGATGCAGCTCAGATGGGCAAAATGGGTCGGTATGTGGACGAGCTGCTGCGGAAGGTAGCCCGGGAGCTGGGCGATGGCAATATTGACGCAGATCCATGCCGCAGGGGGCCTCAGGAAAGTGCCTGCGACTGGTGCCCCTTCGCGTCGGCCTGCTGGTTTGACGAGAAACGGGACAAGCCCCATTATCTGCAAAAGACCACGCCGGAAGAATTCTGGCAGCTGGTGGACGAGGAGGTGACGCGCCGTGGCTGACATCCAACTGACGGCACAGCAGCGTGGGGCAGTGGAGGACCGGGGCGGCAGCCTGCTGGTGTCCGCCGCCGCCGGATCCGGCAAGACGAAGGTGCTGGTAGAGCGTGTGTTCGCTTATCTAACGGAGGAACACTGCCACATAGACGATTTCCTTATTATCACATTTACCCGCGCCGCTGCCGCCGAACTGCGGACAAAGCTGGCCGCAGAGCTGGCGAAGCGGGTGGCACAGGACCCGGAGAACAGTCACCTGCGGCAGCAGATGTTCCGGGTGTATCAGGCGGACATCAAGACGGTGGACGGCTTCTGTGCAGGGCTGCTGCGGGAGCATATCCATCTGCTGGAGCCGGTGGATGGGCGGAGTCTGACGCCGGACTTCCGTATCCTGGATGAGACGGAGGCCGGCGTGCTGAAGCAGCGGGCACTGGAGGATGCACTGGAGGCGTTCTATCAGCGGATCGAGCAGGGGGACGAAGGCTGCCGGGCGTTGGCGGAGACGCTGGGCTTCGGCCGGGATGACCGGGCGTTGGCGGCGCTTGTGCCGGAGCTGCACGGAAAATTGCAGAGCCATCCCTACCCGGACAAGTGGTTGGAGAAGGCTGCGGAGAGCTGGGCGAACTTGCCGGAACGGCTGGGCGACAGCGTGTACGGCCGGACGATCATGGAGGACACGGTGCGCCGCGCCAGTTACTGGGCGGGGCGGCTGGAACGCGCCGTGAAGGATATGGAAGACTGCGAGAGCGTGTATAACGCCTATGGAGATCGGTTTTTGGAAACGGCGGCGCAGCTGCGGGAATACGCGGCCGCGGCCCGGGAAGGCTGGGATGCCATGGGCCGTGTGCAGCCGGCCTTCCGGCGGATGGGCGTGGTGAAGGGGGACGAATGCGCCGGGGCGAAGGACGCGGCGCGGGCGGTGCTGGAAAAGTGCCGTGACGCATTGAAGAAGCTGTCCGCGCCGTATCAGATGGCGGAGACGGAGTTGCTGGGCGATCTGCAGGTCATCGCGCCCGCTATGCGGGCGCTGCTGGCACTGACAGGGGACTTCGACAAGCGGTTCCGGGCAGAGAAGGTGCGGCGGAACGCTATGGATTTCTCTGACCAGGAACACTACGCCGTGCAGATGCTGTGCCGCCAGGACGGAACGCCCACGGAGCTTGGCGAGCAGGTGTCCCGGCGGTACCGGGAGATCATGGTGGACGAGTATCAGGACACTAATGAAGTGCAGAACTGTATCTTCCGGGCGGTATCGCGGCAGGGAGAGAATATCTTTGCCGTGGGCGATGTGAAGCAGAGCATCTACCGGTTCCGGCTGGCAGAACCGGGGATATTCCTGGAAAAATACAGGACCTATGCCGATACGGACCACGCTGCGCCAGGTGCGCCGCGGCGGCGGGTACTGAGCCGGAACTTCCGGTCACGCCGGGAGGTGCTGGCGGCTGCGAACTTTGTGTTTGCGGCGCTGATGTCCCGGGAAATGGGCGAGCTTGATTATACAGAGGAGCAGCATCTTCACTTTGGGGCGGAATACTATCCGGAGGTGCCGCGGGAGACGGAGTTCCACTATCTGGCTGTGGAGGACACACCGGAGCAGCGGTTCGACCGGGCGGAGGCCGAGGCGCGGTTCGTGGCAAAGCGTATTCGCCGTATGCTGGACGAAGGGTTCACTGTCCGGGGTGAGGACGGCACCATGCGTCCGGCAGCACCGGAGGATATCGTGATACTGATGCGCTCACCCAGCGCCCGGCAGACGGTATTCGCCGCCGCCTTGGCACGGGAGGGGATCCCCTGCGACGGCGGGGAAAGTGAGGATTTCTTCTCGGCGATGGAGGTCGCAGTGGTATTGTCACTGCTGGAGGTGGTGGACAACCCACGGCAGGATGTGCCGCTGATCGCGGTGCTGCGTTCGCCACTGGTAGGCATGAGCGCCGACCGGCTGGCGGAGATACGGGCCGTACAGCGTGAGGGGGATTATTACGAGGCGCTGCGGCAGGATGAGGGTGAGGACGCGCAGGCGTTCCTGTCGCTGCTGCATGAGCTGCGGCAGGTGGCGCGGGAACTGTCCGCCGATAAGCTGCTGTGGTATATCTATGACCGCTGCCGAGTGCAGGCGATCTTCGGTGCCATGGAGGACGGTACAGCCCGCCAGGCGCGTCTGAGGGCACTGTATGACTATATACGGCGGCTTGTGCAGGGCGGCAGAACGAGTCTGTTCGACTGTGTACGGCAGGTACGGCAGCTGCTGGAAAGCGGCGATGCGCCGGCCATTACCGCTGCAGGTGCGGCGGGCGGTGTGCGCTTGATGAGCGTGCATAAGTCCAAGGGACTGGAGTTTCCGGTGGTGTTCCTGGCTGACTTGAACAGGAGCTTCAACCGACAGGACCTGGATCGACCGGTGCTGGTCCATCCCCAGCTGGGCGTTGGTGCGGAGCGCGTGGAGGTGGAACGCCGGCTACGGTACGACACCGTCTCCAAAACGGCGTTGGCGCTGACGCTGGAACGGGAAGCCAAGGCGGAGGAGCTGCGGATACTGTATGTAGCCATGACCCGTGCACAGGAGAAGCTCATCATGGTATGCTCGCGGAAAAACCCGGAGAAGCACCTCAAGGAGCTGTGTGCACTGGCAGAACTGCCGGCGCCGCCGGAGGCGGTGGCCGCGGTAAACTGCCCGGGCGATTGGCTGCTACTGGCGCTGCTGAGCACATATCAGGCAGGGGTGTTCCACGATTACACCGGGGTACGTCCCGCGGTACTGTGCGATGGGCCGGAGGGCTTGGCGCTGCGGCTGCACCGCATCAGCGGTGAGGAGGACGGCGGTGCGGCGATGCCGGCGGAGGAGCCGGGATCGCAGGCACCGGATCCGCAGCCGGATGAGGCGGCGCTGGCGTTCCGGTACAGCCACAGAGCGGCGACAGTGACACCCTCCAAGGTGACGGCTACCCAGCTGAAGGGGCGGGCCATCGATCAGGAGATTGCCGAGGGGACGCTGCCGGCGCGGCGGTCCGCCGCACCGGAGAAGCCGCGATTTTTGCAGGAAAAGCGCGGACTGACCGGGGCAGAGCGCGGCACAGCCATGCACCTGGCGATGCAGTTTCTGCCGCTGGATACTCCTGCGGCACCAAAGGCAGTGACGGCTTTTGCAGAGGCGCTGACGGCCCGACGGCTGCTGACGCCGGAGCAGGCGGCGGCACTGGATGTACCGGCACTGGTGCGGTTTTTGGCGTCGCCGCTGGCAGAGAGAATACGGACTGCGCCGCAGGTGTGGCGGGAGTACCGCTTCGCGCTGCTCACCGATGCGGGTATTTATGACGTCGCGGCAGCAGGGGAGGAGATACTCCTGCAGGGCGTGGCAGACTGCGTGTTTGAGACGACGGCGGGTTTGACGGTGGTGGATTTCAAGACTGATCGGGTGACAGCGGCAGAGGCGTCCCAGCGGGCGGAGGCCTATCGGCCGCAGCTGGACGCTTACGCCGGAGCGCTGTCGCGGATACTGGAAAAGCCGGTGACGGAGCGCATTCTGTATTTCTTCGCCTGCGGAGAAGAAATTTCTTTGTGAAAATAGCGAAAAATGCTTGCATTTGCGGGAAGAGTGTGCTATTATCACAGTTGCGTTTGCGGCGATGCCGCGGCGACGAGTGAACCAGAAAGGGGTGAACAAGAGCAATGAAGGAAGGAATCCATCCCAATTATCAGCAGACTACTATCAAATGCGCCTGCGGTAATGTGATTGAGACAGGTTCTACGAAGAAGGATATTCGCGTGGAAGTCTGCTCTAAGTGTCACCCCTTCTTCACCGGCAAGCAGAAGCTGGTGGATACCGGCGGACGCGTTGCCAAGTTCAACAAGCGTTTCGGCCTGGACAAGTAAGGATACACCACTTTGCAAGACCCGTACCAATGGTGCGGGTCTTGTTTTTCATTTTACTTTTGCGCCGGGATGGGGTATAATCGTGGAAAATCATCATAACGAGGACGACTATGGAACGAAAAACCATTGAAGAAAATAAAAACGGTGTGAGGGACTACGCGGTGCTGGTGGGGCTGCGGTCCCCGGTACTGGGTGCGGACAGCGCCGACGAGGAGAGTCTGGCGGAACTGGCGGCTTTGGTGGAGACGGCGGGCGGTGAGTCCGTGGGTATGATCTTGCAGAGCCGGGAGAAGCCCGACCCCCATAGCTTCATCGGCGAGGGAAAAGTGGAGGAGGTCAAGCGCATGGTGGAGAACAGTGAGGCCACCATGGTGATCTTCGACAACGATCTGTCCCCGTCTCAGGTGCGGGTGCTCACGGAGCTGTGCGGTGTGCAGGTGCTGGACCGCAGCGGCCTGATCTTGGATATCTTCGCCCAGCGAGCCCGGACAAAGGAGGGCTGCCTACAGGTAGAGCTGGCGCAGTATCAGTATCTGCTGCCCCGGCTGATCGGTATGTGGTCGCACCTGGAACGGCAGGGCGGTACCGGTGGTTCGCCCATCGGTACGAAGGGCCCCGGCGAGACGCAGCTGGAGACAGACCGCCGCCACATCCGCCGGAAGATCGACAAGCTGAAGGAGGAGCTGGAGGAGGTGCGGCGCGTCCGCGCCACCCAGCGCCAGCGTCGGCGGAAGAACGAGATACCCGTGGTGGCCATCGTGGGCTA
>ENA-UERK01000189-UERK01000189.1-human-gut-metagenome-genome-assembly--contig:-NODE-189-length-58415-cov-18.077068_pt1 | contig 58415 bp, 44 predicted proteins | sample MGYA00242957_ERZ507957 | MGnify/ENA primary metagenome ERZ507957 (study PRJEB26167, sample SAMN06115538) | human gut metagenome | host: Homo sapiens | place: China:Heilongjiang | collected 2015-11-06...
TTGCTGCTGCGTATGACGGAAATCTGGATCGCGCACAATGCGGAAAAGGGCGTGTCGCCCACGATGCACGATCCGCTTACGGCGGAAGCGCTTTTTCACAAAAATCTCGTTCGTTTCGAAACGGGGAAATACGAGGTGTGCCTTACCGGCGAAAAGCGCGGCTTCACTTTAAAAAGCGAATCGGGCGCGGAAATCGAATATGCCGCAGACGCGGACGTCCCCTCGTTTATGGAAATACTCAGGCAAAATCTCGGCAGGGAGGATAAAACAGATGCTTGAAGAGAACGTTGCGGCGGCAAAAAAGCAAAGCGATCCGCCCGTAAAAAAACGCGCGTCGTATAACGGCGTAACGCGCGGCAGAGAAGCGTTTCACTTCTTTCTTGCGGCGATACCCGTCATCGGCTTCATGATTTTCGGACTGGTGCCGCTGGTGCTTTCGCTGGCGTTATCTTTTACCGACGTGAAAATGTCGATTCTCGAAGATTTTACCTTTGTGGGCGTAAAGAATTTCATAACGCTTGCAAAAAACGTGTATTTTAAAAAATCCATCGTAAATACGCTGTATTATACGCTGAACGTGCCTCTTTCCATTGCGCTGGGACTGTTTATCGCGTATCTGGTGAACAAAGCGATGAAAGGCAAGTATTTTTTCCGCTCGGTGTTTTTTATTCCGTACGTGTGTTCCACCGTTTCGGTGGCGGTGGCGTGGAAAATCATGTACGATAAGGAATACGGCATTTTCAATACGCTGCTTTCTTCGTTCGGCGTGGCGCAGATCGGCTGGATTTCTACGCCGCAGACGTTTATGCTTTCCACGATTATCATGAGCGTGTGGAGCGGCACGGGCTTCTGCGTGATTTTGTATCAGGCGGCGCTTGCCAACGTGAATACGGCGTATTACGAATCGGCGGAAATCGACGGCGCAAGCAACGCGCGCGTGTTTTTTTCCATTTCGCTGCCCGCCGTTTCGCCTACAACTTTCTATCTTTTAACGATGAAGCTGATAGGTTCGCTGCAGGTAATGGCGGAACCGGATATTCTTTCCGGCGGGAATTCCACCACGGGCGGTCTGAACTGGGCGGATATGACGGTAGTGAAGTTTTTGTATAAAACGTTCGGCGGGTCGTGGAATTCTATCGGATTCGGCGTGGGCAGCGCGGCGGCGCTTGTATTGACGGTGTTTATCGCGCTTGTTACCTGGATCAATTTCCGGCTCGGCAAAAAATGGGTAAATTACGATATGGCGTAGGGAGAAAAATATATGAACAAAACGAAGAAAATTTATTCCGCGATTTATATCGTTTCCCGCGCGTTGTTTTTCGTAAGCGCGTTCGCGCTGTTTTTCGCGTTACTGCCGCCTGCGGAGGAAAACGGCAGGCGCGCGGCGCATTATACGATTTTTGCCGTATGTGTTCTTACGGGCGCGGCGCTTACCGCATGGGGCGCGGAAATGAAACGGCGCGGGCTGAAAAACGGCGTATCGCCCGAAACGTTCACGCCCGCGGGCGCGCAGACGGCGGTTTCGTATTTCCGGCTGATACTTATGGCCGTCGTCATTGTGTTTCCCTTTTACGTGATTGTGGTTACCAGCCTGAAAACCGATTACGAAGCGGCTTCGCTCGGCTTTTCGTGGCTGCCGAAACTCGGCGCTTCCGCCGAAGCGTACAAATACGTGTTCACTTCCGACACGCTGGACGTAACGATCGGCGACGCGCTGATCAACACGCTGAAAACCAGCGTCGTGCCCACGCTTGCCTCGGTGTTTGTTTCCGCGCTTTCGGCATATTCGTTTGCAAAGCTGGAATTCCGCGGCAAAAATGCGCTGTTCGGCGTACTGCTTCTCACCATGATGACGCCGGGCTGCATCACGCTTTTATCCAGCTATCTTCTGTACGACGCGATCGGCTGGACGCATTCGTTTCTGCCGCTGGTGGTTCCCTCGTTTTTCGGGGCGGCGGGCATCGTGTTCTTCCTGCGCGAATATTTCGCGGGAATACCCGACGACCTTCTGGGCAGCGCGCGGCTTGACGGGCTGGACGATATGGGTATCTTTTTCCGCATTGTCATGCCGCTTTCCGTACCCGCCGTGGTGGCGCAGCTGGTTCTGACGTTCGTGGGAAAATACAACGATTTCATGGGACCGCTTATTTATCTGACGGATAACGAAATGTACACGCTGCAGATTTACATGCGTTCGTTTACCAGCGGTTCCATTTACAACAATCGTGTGGCGGCGGCTTGCGCGATTTCCATCGCGCCGCTTCTTTTGGCGTATCTGTTTCTGCAAAAAATTATTCTTTCCGGCATCGCGATGTCGTCGGGGCTGAAAGCGTAATCGTAATTTTAAATTATATAAGAATCGTTTTGCGGCGTAAACCGCGAAGCGGTAAGGAGGACTCTATGAGAAAAATTTTTACCAAAACTACAATACAAAAAGGCGCCGCGGCGATGCTGGCGGGGCTTTGCGTGTTTTCGGCTGCGGCGTGCGGCAAAAGCGGCGATACGCCCGCGGGCTTTTCCCGCGTAACGTTTGCCTACGGCGTGGACGGCGACGAGCTGAAAAGCGAAATGAAAAAACTGGTGCAGGCGTTCAACGATTCTGCAACCGCGCAGGAAAATAAAATCTTCGTGAAAACCAACGCCAAGTCTGCCGACGGGTTCGACGGGTTTTTGTCTACGGAGCTGGTATCCAGGCGCGGCGCCGACGTGGTAACGCTGGAGGACGAATATTTCCGTCCGTTGACGAACAATCTCGAACCGCTGGGCGCTACGGCGGAGGCGAACGTTTCGAAACTATACGAAGGCGTGGAAAGTCGTCTGGTATACAACACGGCAACGGGACTTTCCGATTCCGAAGCCAAACGTTACGCGCTGCCGCTTTACAACAACACCGTGGTTACGTACGTGAACGTTTCCAAGTTGAAAGAAGCGGGCGTGAAATATATCAGCGTAGACGATTCCGACGAGGCGATCGCCGCGTTCAATGCGGGAGGCAAAGATAACAACGGTAACACGAAAGCCGATCTCGGCATTACGGGTACGGTGCTGCGCAAGGGCTTCCAGCGCGATAATCCGTATTACGGTTCCGCGTGGTCGGCTCCGTCGTCGGGCGAAACGCTGATTTTCAACGATAAAATCGCGATGAACTGGGACGAAACGGAGGACCTCGGCAGAATCATGACGAAGGAACGCAACGCCGCTTCGCCTACGGATTACGGCTTCTATACGGAATGGTGGTTTTCGTACGCGTGGTCGGTGGGCGGCGATTGCATCGCGGATATCACGGGCAATCTCGATTACAAGTTTTCGCTGCCGGACGATACGGCGAACTATATCGTAACGGCGGACGAAGGGTTCACGGGGGGGACTACGGGCAGAAAGTACGCAAAGGGAGATACGCTGGAATTTCTGGATAAAATCCATGTGGGAGCAGGCGAAAGCGTTCAGGCGGAAAGCGACGGCAGATTTACCGTAAACGGAAAAACTGCGTCTGTGGCGGATAACGTAAAAGCCGGTTTGCAAAGCGGCGCGCTTTCGGCGCTTCCTTCCACCAAGGCGGCGTTTACCCGTTTTGCGAAGATGGCGGCGAAAGAATACGGCGATACGCGCATTTCGCCCTATCCCACGGAAGTGAGCGCAAACACGAATACTTCCACGTACTTCATTTCGGGCAAGCTTGCCATGATGATCGAACGCGTTTCTAATCTGGATACGGTGAAAAATCTGATGAATCAGAGTTCGCAGGAATGGACGATTGCGCCCGTGCCCGCGTACAAAGAATACGAAAATCCGAGAAACGGAAAATCGGACGAAGTGAAAGTGCGCGGAAAACAGGCGAATCATTCGCATCTTCTTTCCGTGGCAATCCGTAAAAATTCGGAAATGAAAGAACAATCGGAAATTTTTCTGAACTGGCTGGTAACGGAAGGGCAGAAACTGCTTGCCGGGGACGGCTACGGCAGCGTGAATTCCGATTACGAAAACGAAGTGCTTGCCGCTTTCAATCGTACGAATAACGCTTCCGTGCTTTTAAACAGCAATAAAAATTCGAAAAAAGGAGACTGGGCGTACCTCACCGACCGTATCTGGATAGACGTCTGGGCGATTCCGCTCAATTCCAACGTGAGAAACGGTTCCATGACGCTGAAAGACTGGTTTACGGGCTATGTAACCGAAACGAACAACTCGCTTGCGGATTACAGAAAGTAATCGGAGAACAAAAGGAGAAAAACGGTGATGAAAAGGAAGAAAAGCAAATCGTTTCTGAAAACGGCGGCTTGCGCAACGGGGCTTGTATGCGCGTTTTCGGCGCTTTCCGTTTTTGCGGGCTGTTCTCAAAACGGCGCTTCACAGGAAAATTACATCGAAATTTCCTGCGGCACGGGCGTGAACGATGCGGATAAGCCGTACGACGAACTGTACTGGCGGAACGATCCCGTGGCAAGCGGCGCCGACCCCGGCGTGATGTGGGTAAGCGAAGAACAGGACGCGGAAAACGGCGGCTGGTATTACGCTTACGTTACCGACGTGCGCCAGACAGGCAACGTGGTATACAGCGCGTTCTGTTACCGTTCGAAAGATCTTTCCTCGTGGGAAGTGGCAGGCGCTGCGGACGGCTATGCGCTTGTATCCGTTTCCGACGACTGGACGATTTCCAACTTCTGGGCGCCGGAGTGCATTTACGACGAAACAAGCGGAAAATATTATCTTTATTATTCCGCGCAGCGCAGCGAAGTGGCGCGGGGCGACGCAGCTCCCGCTACGAATTACAGCGAATTGCAGCTTGCCGTGGCGGTTTCCGATCGCCCGCAGGGACCTTTTTCGCTGGTGCGCGGCGGCACGGATTTCAACGGCGAGGAAATCGCAAATGCGCCGCGGTTTAATATTGCCGGGCATTTCAATCTTTCCAAACCGTTCGCGGCGATCGACGCTTCCGTGTTTAAAGACGACGACGGCGCGCTGTATCTCACGTTTGCGAAACACGAAGATTCTTCGGGGCGCAACCGCGGCATCTGGGGGATGAAACTGCTCGATCCCGTTACGCCCGATTTTTCCACGCTTACCTGCCTTACCATGGCGGGATACAAGTCGGTGAAAAATTTCGTTCCCGGCGTGCTTACCGACGATACGTTCCCCGCGGGCGGCGAAGCGTTCACGGCGGATTCGGTTTTGAACGAAGGCAATTTTTTGTTAAAGAAAAACGGTAAATATTATCTGACTTACAGCACGCACGGCTACGCCGATAAATCGTACTGCGTGATGCAGGCGGTTGCCGATTCTCCTTTGGGCGCGTACGAGAAATTCGATTCCGGCAAGGGCAACCCGCTGGTTTCCGCCATGGCGAGCGGCATCGGCTATATGGCGGGAACGGGGCACCATTCCGTGGCGGCGGCGGGCGACGAACTGTTCAGCGTGTACGCCTACCACGGCAACCCCGAAAAATACGGCGACGCCAACATGCGTATTCTCGGCGCCGACAGGATTGAAATTGCGGAAATCGACGGAAAACAGGCGCTTGTGTGCAACGGACCTACGGCTTCGCCGCAATATAAGCCGCAAGCGGTTTCCGGCTACGAAAATCTGGCGAAAAAAGCGAAAATCACGGTGAAAAACGGTGTGGGCGCGGAGTATCTGAACGACGGCTTGCTTACCGTTTCCGCTTCCGTGAAAGATCGCGAATACCGCTCTTCCGGCGCGACGGAAATCACGCTTACGTTCGATTCGCCCGTCAAAGCGCGCTCGGTGATGATTTACAATTCTTCGTCGTACGATTATGCGTTTACAAAGGCGGACAGAATCGAATTCAGATTTGCTTCGCCTCTTACGGCGAACGGCAAAGAATACAAGTTCGGCGCCATTAAAAATCCGGCGTTCCCCGCGGAATACGCGGATACGGAAGCGGGCGTGATTACGCAGGGCGCCGCGGTGATTGCCGATTTCGACGAGATTGAAATCACGGAAATCAAAATTTACCTTTCCGAAAAATACGAAACCACGGATAAGTTCGGCGAAACGCTCGACGATATCGGCGTGGCGGAAATCGTGGTGCTGGGAAAGAGCGGCAGTTAAGGGGGCGGAACAATGAAAAATGGTTTGAAAAAAGCGATGATAGCGGCGGTTGCGCTCTGCGGGATAGCGGCGGCGTTTACCGCGTGTTCGAAAAAACAGGCGGAAATACAAATCGACCCCGCGCTGAAAGAATACGATTTCAATTACGGCAGTACAATGCCTTCGAACGCCGACGCGTTTATGAAAATCGACGGAGAACTTTCGGAAATCGCTTACGAAAACAGAAACTGGTTCGAAAATTATTTAAGCGAAGATCTCGACGGAACGTCCGCGCATATCGCCGTTACTACGGTTACGGGAGAAAAAGGCTGGTACGTGGCGACAAAAGTGTACGATACGGCGATAAAATACAACGGGCTTCTGGCGGCAACGAAAAACAGTACGGTTTCTCTGTATTACGCGCTTTCTTCCGATTACGGCAACGATAACGCGGTGCGGCGGGTATTTATGGACGCGGGCAGAGTGTACGGCGCAGCTTCTTCGAATATTTCGCTGCTTGAATACGCCGTAAAAACGCAGGGCGAAATCGGCGGCGTTACAAGCGGCATGACGATGGAACTTTTCATCCCGTGGCACGCGATGGGGCTGGAGGAAAAGCCGGAAAACGCCGATCTTATCATGATGCCCGCCTATTTTATGCAGAAGGGCGGCATGTATCGCAACATCTGTCCGCTGCCTTACTACCCTTCTTCCTCTGCGGCGTATTATCTGTTCAACGAAACGGGTTATGCGCATGCGGATAAAGAGGGCGCGCTGATCGGCTCGGCGAAAAACGGACACACGAAAACGGGCGTATGGGAAGAAGAAAACGTTGAAAAAAACGAAGAAAACGGCAAAATCACCCTTTCCGGCACGGTACGTACGGAAAAAAGCACGTATTCCAAAGGCTATGTAAAAGACCTTCTTGCCGAAAACTTCATCTTTTCCGCTACGGCAAAGCCGCTTGAAGGCGCGTATGAAGCTACGGTGGGCGTCAGCGTAGGTATTCCGAACGGAAGGAGAAAATTGCTTTCCGTACGGGCAGAAAACGGCAGCCTTTCAAGTAAAACGCGCATTGCGGCAAATTATTATGCCGACGATTACGACGGCAGAAACAACGTCGATGCGCCGCTATTCAGGTACACGCGCGAAAAAACGCTTGCCGAAGAGGGCGTGCGCTTCACCATCGTGAAAGAGGGCGCGAAAATTTACGGCATGGCAGACGGTAATCTGATTTTCGCGGAAACGATTTCCACGGCAAGCGGAAAATGTTTCGCCTGCCTCAACGCCCGCAAGATCGCAGCCGAATTCACCGATATTTCCTATGCCGATTACGACGGCAACGCGGAAGGAATGAACGAGGCGCTCCGCGAACTGGGATTGTTCCGCGTGAGTGCGGAAAGCGAGGGGTACGGCTCGATTTCCGTAGATAAAGCGGGCGCGCTTGCGGACGGAAACGTTACCTTTTCCGTTGCGCCCGGCGCATTCTGGCGGTTTTCGGCGCTGGAGATTAACGGCGAGGATAAAACGGCGGATTATATCGAAAACGCCGCGTCGTACGGCAGAACGATGCGCTATACGCTGAGCGGCATACAAGACGACGTTCGCGTGAAGGCGGTGTTCGAAGAATACGAGGGCGTAACGCTGAAAGGAAAGCTTTCCGTGGCGGGAGCACCCGAAAACATAAACCTTGCGGACGCGGAATTCTACGCGTACACGACGGATAAAAACGTGCTGTTTGCCGATAACGTCTGCACGGAAGAGGGCGATTATACGCTGGAACTTCCCGTCGGAAAGTACGAAAAAATCCTTGTAAGGGCGGGCGGTTACCAAAATTATTTCACGGTGTTTGCCGACGGCTCGGCGTTAATTGTGCCGGAAAACGGCGCCGAAAATAAGAATTTCACGCTGAAAACGCGCGAACTTACCTTTAATTCCTACGGTTCCGGCGCTTCGGAATGGACGTACACGGGCGATAACGAATACACCGTAACGGGGATGAATCACGGAAACGCGTTTACTACGGCGAATTTCGGCACGGCGCAGGATTTTATGCTTTCCGCGCGGATTGTATCCGACGGCGACGTCGAAGCGGGCATCGTGCTTTACGGAGAGCATAAGGGCAGGCGCGATTACGACGTGATGCTGAATATCCACACGGCGGATATGGGCATTGCGCTGTACGGCTGGGTGCCCGGCTGGGCGGACGGCTATTTCAATACAGCTTACGCGCAGAACAAAACGTACGACAAGAAAGATTTCCTGCTTACCGCGGCGCGCAGCGGCGGAGCGCTCAGCGTGTTTATCAACGGCGAACTCTGGAAAACGTACAAAGGAGAAATTTCCTCCGCGCTCGATTTTTCGAAAATGGGCGAAATGCGCGTGGGGTTTGCCGTGCGGGGGTTGAAGGGCGCAACGTTTTCGGATTGTTCTTTCACAACCGATAAAACGGAAATCGATAAACTGCTTTTCCGCGAAGCGAAGCTGCCCGCATGGGACGATTCGTACGGCACGCTTACCGTTTCCGGCGTAGAAAACGGTATGGCTCGCCTTGGCGATACGGTTAAAATTACCATTGCCTGCGCCGAGGGGAAAATCGTGAAAGTGTATGCGAACGGCAGTCTGATTTCCGCCGGATTGAAAGGCGACGGCGTTTACGAATATTATTACACGGTAGGCGACGAAGGCGTAACGTTCGCCTACGAAGCGCAAAACGTTTATCGGGTAAGCGGCACGCTTCCCGCAGGGCTTTCCGGCGCGGATCTCACCGTAAGAAACGGCGACGCGGAAATTTCGTATAAAAACGCGGGCGCGGTTACGGGAACGGAATATTCGCTGTATCTTGCAGACGGCACGTACGATCTTGTGTTTACGGGAAAATCGCTCGAGGGCATGATTGCCGGCGTAACGGTAAACGGCGCGGCGGTGCAGGCGAACCTCGAAAAGGCTTATCAGCGCGTGATTACGGCAAAATACGGCGGCGGAGCCAGCGGAACAAACGGCGATTTTATAATGACCGGCAATGGCAAATATGCGGCAAACCCGCTTGCGGACGGCGATTCGTATACGCTGGGCGTGCTTGGTACGGCAAAGAATTTCGTGGCGGGCGTACGCATTAAAAACGCTTCGAAAAAGGAAGCCGGTATAGGTATTCAGTTCGGCGCAGCCGCTCAAAACCTGTTGTTTATCAAAACGGGCGACGATAAGCTTGTGCAACTCTATTCGTGGACGGGCGGCTGGTATTCTGCGGGCGCGGTTGATTTTTCGGGCGCGGACGCAAACGATTACGAATTTACGCTTGTACGCTACGAAGGCAGAATCGGCGCGTTTGTCAACGGCAGATATATCGCGGGCTGGAGCGGCGAAATTACGGGAAGCGCGGGCGGCGGCTATAATATCGACGCGCTCGGCGAAGGAAAAATCGGCTTGCTTCTCCGAGGCAGAGGCACGGGCGTAACGTTCGAAGAATATTTCTTCACGCCCGGCGACGAAGCGGCGAAAACGTATCTTGTCCGCACGGCGACGGTAGCGGAAATGAACGAGGCGGACGGCGAACTGATTTCCGTTGCGGGAATCGGCGAAAACGGCGAAACGTACCTCGGCGAAAAAATCACGCTGAAACTTCGCCCCGCGGCAGGCAAAAGCATGGCTGTGCTTGTAAATAACGAACGGATTTCCCCCGTTACTTCGTCGGACGGCGTATACACGTATACGTTCGCCGTAAAGGAAAACACGGCGGTGTCGTTTGAAACGAAAAGCGTGTACAAAGTGAGCGGTACTTTGCCCGAGGAGCTGAAAAACTCCGCAATGTACGTGATCGATGAAAACGGCGAAAGTTATTTCGCCGAAAACGCGGTGAGCGGCGATACCTTTGAAATTTATCTGTCGGACGGCACGTATCTGCTTGCGTTTACGGGCGAAACGCGCGAAGGCGTGATCACGACGGAAGTGCGCGGCGCGGCGGCGGAAAATCTGCGGCTTGAAATCACCTACGCAAAGGTTACGGTAGCCACGCCGGGCGGCAAGGGCACGGAAGCGGGCACGCGCGGTACGTGGACGAAAACGGCAAACGGCGAATACACCGTTGAAGGGTTGCACGACGGTAACGCATTCACGATCGCGCAGCTTGGTAAAAGCGAAAACTTTATCGTAAGCGCAAAGATCAAAGGCGGCAGCGGCATGCAGGCGGGCTTCACATTGCTCACGGGAGGATGGACGCAGAATTTGCAGATTTTCAGAAATTCCGACGCCGCGCGCAAATTCACCATGTATTCATGGGGCGCAAGCTGGATGAAAAGCGGCTATCTGGATACGTCGGTTGCGTTCGACGAGAACGATTATACCATGACGCTGATAAAATACGAGAATAAGTTGCGCTTGTATGTTAACAATGCGCATGTGATAACGTTTGAAGGCACAATCCAGGGAGTGGATATATCTTCGCTCGGCAGCGTTACGGTGGGCATGTCGCTCCGCGGAAAGTATACAAAAACGGTGAAATTCTGCGACTGGAGTTATTCCGCCGCCGAAAGCGAAATTACAAAATATATTTCCGAGCATAATGGCTAAGCCTGAAAAAAGTCTTTTCCCCGATGAAGATTTGCCGTGCAAAAAGTTTTAAACAAAGGGCAGTGGCATTTGGGAACAGTCGGGCAGTAACATTTCCGTAAAAAAACGGTCGGAAAATCCATGCAAAAAAACAAAGCGATTTATCGCGGCGTAAACCGCGGTGAAAATAAAAGTTAAAGGGAGAATGTAGTAATGGGAAAAAAACAGTATTCAAAACCTGCGCTGCAATGCGTGAGCATTGCAGCGGACGTGGTAACCACGTCGGGCGAAACAATGATCGGCTTTAAAACCGAGTGGATTGACGATCCGTCAAGAACGGTGGGAGAGGAATCGTGAGGGAGGAAAAAACGATGAAAAATAAAAAGAAACTTTTAAGTTGTATTTCTCTGCTTGCGTTTGCAGCATTGGCGGCAGGGTTCGCAGGCGCGGGCGTAAGAGCAAACGCGGCGGAAACCGCAGGCGAAACGCAAAAGGCAAACGGCTTTTATATGGAAGCCGGCGCGTCCGTGCGGATAGACGGCAAAGCGGGCGTGCGCTTTCAGGCGTATCTTTCCGCCGATAAATACGCGGAACTGATCGAAACGCCGCAGCAAGCGGGCAAAGACGTAAAAATATACGCGGTGGCGAATCGTTCGGATACGGGCGCAACGCTTGGCGCGACGAACGCCGTGCGGCAGGAAGTATCTCTTCCCTTGCCCGACGAAAACGGCGGCTACACCTTGCAGGCGCGCGTTACTTACGACGAACTCGCCGCAGATACAATCAAAAAGGCGGCGGCGGTGGAAATTTCCGCACGTTACTACATAGTTACGGACGGCGAAGAGCAATCGGCTGTGGCGGCGGAAGAAAACGATAATTCCCGCAGCATGCGCGCCGTAGCGAACGCGGCGCTTACAAAGGGCGAAGTGGAGAAAAACGCTGTTGAAAACTATCTCGGTAACGTTACAAACGTATCTGTTGTCGCAGGCAAAATGTACGTTTCCGATATGCAGACAATCGATCTTTCCGGCGTGATCGGAAACGACGTTTCGGCGGCTTACGATACGGCGTATTTCGGCGCAAAGAAAGTAGGTACGGTGGCGAAGAATAAAGTCTCGCTGAATACGCCCGTTAAGGCGGAAATCGGCGAAGAATTTCCGCTTACGTTAATGGATAGCGAAAACAACGTGCTGAATACTTCGTTTGTATACGGGTACACAACGATTTCCGGCTCGGTGCAGGGCGCAAGCGGCACGGTAACGGCAACGAACGAAGGCGGCAAGTCTTTCGCGGGCGAAATCACGGACGAAAACGCCTACACGGTAGACGTGCTTGCAAACGAAACCTACAATCTGTATTTCGATTGCGGCAGCGGCGCAACTGCCACGGACGGCATTTTGAACGGCATAGCGGTGCAAACCGAAGCGGTTACGGCAAATCTCGATAAAACCTATGCAAAGATCACGGTAGGTAAGTATGGGGAAATGAGTGGCGATACAACTACTTCCGGCAATTGGATACGGACGGCAAATAACGAGTACACTACATACGGAACGAATCACGGCGACGCGTTTACGATCGCGCAGCTCGGCAAAAGCGAAAACTTTATCGTAAGCGCAAGGATTCAAGGCGGCAGCGGCATGCAGGCGGGATTCACGTTGCTCACGGGCGGCACGGTGCAAAACTTGCAGATTTTCAGAAACGGAAACGACTCTGCAACCGGGGCGCGGAAATTCACGATGTATTCGTGGGGCGTGCAATGGATAAAAAGCGGTTTGCTTGATAAATCTGCGCCGTTCGACGATGAAAATTATACATTAACGCTGATTAAATACGAGAATAAATTGCATTTATATGTGGATAATACGTTTTTGGTTACGTTTGAAGGAACAATCAAAGCCACGAACGGGACGTTGGATTTTTCCACGCTCGGCAGCGTTACGGTGGGGATGTCGCTTCGCGGCAAGTCTTCAAAAACGGTGAAATTCAGCGATTGGAGTTATTCCGCCACCGAAAGCGACATCACCGCATATATGTCCGCTCATAATAGCTAAACCCGAAAAAAGCTCTCCGCACAAAAGGCTTCCCCCCGATTAAGATTTCCTTGAAAAAGACTTCCCCTCGGGGGCGGGCATCGCCCGTTTCGTAACGCGGGCATCGCCCGTTTCATTACGGACTGTTTCAAACCGTTTGAAATTTTAATAACTGCCTTTGATATAGCCTTCCCCCGGGGGGGAAGGTGTCGCCGAACGGCGACGGATGAGGGGCGCAGCTCATTTTTGATCTTCTGAATATTTCGAAAGAAATTTCTGAAGATCAAGGGGTGCAGCATTTTTGAACAGTCTTTCCTTGAAACTATTCCGGGTAATTGTCAACGCTATCAAACAATCAAAAGGAGCGAAAAAGCTATGAAGCGTTCAGATCTTCATATCCGCGATCCGTTTGTGCTGGTACACGACGGAAAGTATTATCTTCTCGGCACCACGGGTGAGAATTCGTGGGGGAAAGGCAGCAATCTCGTTTTGTACGAATCGCGCGATCTTGAAACTTTCGCCGAAAAATGCGTGATGGTACAGCCGCAATATCTCGCGGGCTATACCAACGTATGGGCGCCCGAACTGCACGAATGCCGCGGGAAATTTTATCTGATTTTTTCCGTATTCCGCGAAGATAAAGGCAGGGGCAGCGTCATTTTCGTTTCCGACGGCTTAAACGGCGAATTCAAGCCGCTGACGGGCGAATATATCACGCCCGCGGGCTGGGGCTGCCTTGACGCCACTCTGTTCGTATACCGCGGCGCGCCGTATCTTTGCTTTTCCAACGAATGGACGACGCCGATCACGGGCGACGGCGACGGCAGTTTGTTTATCGCGCGCCTTTTGGAAGATCTGACGGCGATAGCGGAACAGCCGAAAAAAATCGTCAGCGGAAAATACAGCGGCTTTGCCGTGCAAATCGGCGAAGAAGGCAAAACCACGGGCTATGTGGCGGAAGGACCGTACCTGTACGAAGAGGGCGGGAAAATCGTATTGCTGTGGTCAACGTTTACCGAAAGCGGGTATTCCGTCATACGGAGCGTCAGTAAAAACGGCGTTTACGGCGATTACGCGTTTGATAAAAAGCTGTTTGAAAAGGACGGCGGGCATTGCATGCGATTCACCGATTTGCAGGGGAAGTCGCATATCGTTTTGCATCAGCCGAACGCATCGCCGCTGGAAAGGGCGGTATTGATTGACGACTGACGGCTTGTAACGAATGAAAGTATAAAAAAAATGCGTGTTGCTTGCGGCACGCATTTTTCACATCGGGAAAACAGAAAACCATGCCCCTCTTTGCTACTTTGCAAAGAGGGGCATTTCTGGCGACCCGAACGAGGCTCGAACTCGTGACCTCCAGCGTGACAGGCTGGCGCTCTAACCAACTGAGCTACCGGGCCGTAAAACGGCTGTAATTTATTGCGCCGTAACAGAAACAAACGCAGGGAAAAGCGGAATTTTGGTGGGCCTTCACGGATTCGAACCGCGGACCAATCGGTTATGAGCCGACAGCTCTGACCACTGAGCTAAAGGCCCTCGCTTGCACTTCCCGGCGCGTTCTATCACAAAACGCTTGTATATCATAGCTTATTTTTTATAATTTGTCAAGCAATTTTCGCGCAGTTTCAAAAACTTTCTTTCGTATTCGGAAATTCGGCTTGTTTTGCGGAGCGTTCGTCGTATATCAATGCGAAAAACCGTGGTCGTGCAAAAAGAGGGGCGGACCGCAATCGTCCGCCCGCTTTGTATGCTTTTATGCCGAAAATCGCTTAATCGTTCTGCCCGTTGTTTTCCTGCGTATCGTTTTCGGTTGAATCGTCGGTTTTTTCCGATTTTTCTTCGCCTTTTTTGCCGCCGAAAACGGAAAGCGCCGCAAACACCGCATATACCGCGATTTTCGCAACGGATACCAGCGTACCGATCGTCTGATGCGCGCGGTACAAGTCGCCGGAATAAGAAACGCCGCAAAGCGTGAAAAGATAGCTCACAAGCGATTGAATCATGCCGATTCCCACAAAAATGAGGGTTACGATCAGCGCTTTTTTCGTTTCGTTTTTCAAGGATTCGTCGTCCGATTTCAGAAAGAAATATCCGCCGCAAAGCGCAAATACAATCACGTTTACGTACGCGCTTGCCCAAACGATGAGTGCGCCGGGAATTTTACCGATTTTTTTCATAGTTTTTTCTCCGTTTTAAATTTTTTATTTGTTGTTTTCCGCGTCGGCAATCGCCGCTTCTGCGGCTGCTTCCGCTTGCGGATTCTGCGCTTTTTCCGCAGGTTTTGCCGCGGCCGCCAGTTTTCCTCCGCCGATGCCCGCAATCAGCGCCGCCAGATCGATGCCCGTCGCTTCTTTTACGCCGTCAACCACCTGATTTGCGGAGTGCATTACGTCTTTCACCAGCTTCGTTGCGTTGCCGTCGCCGTACATTACGATTTTATCCGTCTGCGCAAGCGGGTCGGCTGCATTTTTCACGATTTCGGGCAGTGCCTGCAGATACATTTCTATCACGGAAGCTTCGCCCATGCGCTTCTGCGCTTCCGCTTTCTTTTCAATGGCAAGCGCTTCCGCCAGACCTTTCGCTTTCACGCCTTCCGCTTCCTGTTCCATGGCGTAACGGATTGCTTCCGCCTGAGCGCGGCGCGCGGCGGCTTCCTGCGTCGCCTCGTACTTTTTCGCGTCCGCTTCTTTCTGGCGGCGGATAAGTTCGGCTTCCGCTTCTTTCGCGATGCGGTAGTTTTCCGCGTCCGCCTGCTTGCGGATTTCCGCGTCCAGCTGTTTCTCTTTTACGGCGATTTCCGCCTGAGCGATTTCCGCTTCTTTTTCGCGCCGCGCGATGTCCGCGTCCGCTTTTGCAATTTCTATCGTCTTGCGCTGATTTTCCTGCTGAATGGAATACGCGGCGTCCGCTTCCGCCTTCTTCGTGTCTGCGCGGATCTGCATTTCCGCCTGCTGCACCGAAAGTTCGGCGTTCTGCTCGGCGATTTTCTTTTCCGATTCCACCTTTACGGCGTTCGCTTGTTCCTGCGCCTGCGAAGAGGCAATCGCAATGTCGCGCTGGGCGTTTGCTTTGGCAATCTGCGCGTTCTTGCGGATCTGCTCCACGTTGTCGATACCCATGTTTTCAATCGTTCCCGCGCCGTCTTTGAAATTCTGAATATTGAAGTTCACCACTTCGATGCCCAGCTTTTCCATATCGGGCACAACGTTTTCCGTGATTTTCTTCGCCACGCCCTGACGATCCTGAACCATTTCTTTCAGCCCCACCGAACCGACGATTTCGCGCATGTTGCCTTCCAGCACCTGCGTTACCAGCGCGATGAGTTCCTGCTGATCCATGTTCAGAAGCGATTCCGCCGCGCGCCCCAGAAGTTCGGGGTCGGAAGAAATTTTGATGTTCGCCACGCCGTCTACGGAAACGTTGATAAATTCGTTCGTAGGCACCGCTTCGCTGGTTTTTACGTCTACCTGCATCACGCGCAGAGAAAGTTTATCCAGCCGTTCGATAAAGGGGAGGCGGATTCCCGCCTTTCCGATTAAAATACGCCGCTTCCCCAGCCCCGTGATGATGTACGCCGTATCGGGCGGAGCCTTGATGTAACCCATCAGCAAAAATACTACGATCACCGTCGCTACGATGATTAAAGCCGTTCCCCATTCAGGCATTTTTTTACCTCCTTAGCCTAAACTGTGCAAAATAAGATGCCGCATAAACTATCTTATGCAGGTTAATTGTATCATAATTCTTTGTTTTCTGTCAACGGTTTGAAGAAGTTTTTGCCTGCGTGAACAAGAATTTTCGCCGAAATCGCTTAAAATCCGACAAAATCGCGCAAAATTTTCGTTTTTCTATCCGTTATAATTTTCGGGAAGAAAAATCGCGGGGCAAAACGAAGGAGGCACGGCAATGAAAGCGAGCGCAACGAAGAAAAACGGCATTTTACATTTTTATTTCGACGGCGAACTGGACGAGCACGCCGCGCGCCTCATCCGCAGGCAGACGGACGCGTTCATCGACGACAACGCCGCCGCGGAGGGCGCTGTGTTTCACCTGACGAACGTTACGTTTATGGATTCCACGGGCATCGGCTTTTTTATCGGCAGATATAAAAAACTCGCATCGTATTCGATTCCCGCATATTTTGCGGACGTAGGCGCCGAAGCGGACAAAGTGCTCTCGCTATCCGGCGTATACACGGTGGTGCCGAAACTGCCGCCTTCCGCAGGGCAGGCGTGCGGAAAAGCGGGAAGAGAAAGCGGCGTAAACGGCGGGAGGAGAGCGTAAATGAAAAACCGTATGATTTTAAAGATATCGGCGATCGGCGAAAACGAGGGGTTCGCGCGCAGCGCGGTGGCGGCGTTCGCCGCGGCGATGGAACCCACGATCGACGAGCTTTCCGATTTGAAAACCGCCGTATCCGAAGCGGTTACAAACTGCGTGGTGCACGCGTACAAAGGCGCGGAAAGCGAAGAAAATTATATTACGATTACCTGCGAGGCGGACGAAAGCGCAAGAGAACTACATATCGAAGTTGCCGATACGGGCTGCGGCATCGAGAACGTAGAAGAAGCGCTGCAGCCGTTTTTCACCACTTCGGGCAACGCGGAACGTTCGGGCATGGGCTTTACCATCATGCAGACGTTTACCGACGGCTGCGAAGTGGAAAGCGCCGCGGGAACGGGCACAAAAGTGCGCATGAAAAAGAAATTCGGCAAAAAGGCAGGGGATAATGCTGAATGACGAACAGACTTCTGCGCTCATAAAAAAAGCGAAATCGGGCGACGGTACGGCAAAGGAAACGCTGATTTCCGAAAACGTGTCGCTGATAAAATGTATCGTAAAACGGTATCTGAACAAAGGCGTGGAATACGACGATTTGTTTCAGCTTGCCTGCATGGGTTTTTTAAAAGCGATCGCGGGGTACAACGAAGCGTTCGAAACGAAATTCTCCACGTATGCGGTGCCGATGATCGCGGGCGAAATCAAACGATTCATGCGCGACGACGGCAGCGTGAAAGTATCGCGCGCCATCAAGCAGACGGCGAAAGAGATCAACGGATTCGTTTCCGATTTTTCTCTGAAAAACGGCAGAAAACCCGCTCTCGGCGAAATCGCGGCGGCGTTTTCCATCGAAGAAAGCGAAGTGGCGTTCCTGCTCGGTTCTTCCAGAATGCCGCTTTCTCTGCAAAGCGATAAGGGCGACGAAGAAGAGGGCGGCAGAACGCTGATGGATACCATCGCTTCGGGTGAGGGCGAAGAGGAACTTCTCGATAAACTGCAGCTGAAAACGGCGCTGGAGGCATTATCCGAACGGGACAGAAAAATCATCTTTTTACGATATTTCCGCGATAAAACGCAGAGCGAAGTCGCCGGGATGATCGGCGTTTCGCAGGTGCAGATTTCGCGCATCGAAAGCCGTATTTTAAAGGATTTCAAAGAGCGGATGAGCACGGTATAACCTTTTCACGGAACACTTGACAAATCGGAAAAAGCGTGGTATACTTTCTTTGCCGTTTACAAAACGGCGAAAAAACGTGCGAAGGAAGTACAAAAAATGTCGGTAAAAACCGAAGCAAAGAAAAAAGCGTGGTGGCAGAAACTTTTAATCGCGCTCGGCATCGCGGCGATTGTCATCGTCGTGTTTTTCGGCGCGGCCATCGGGTATTTCAGAATTTCCGTAAGCGGGTACTATAAGGCAAGCGAAAAGGCGTTTGAAATTCCCGGTATCTCCGACGGATTCGTCGCGCAGGGCATCTCTTACGACGCGCGCGAAGATACGTTCTTTCTTAGCGGCTACATGAACGATAAAAGCGCTTCGCCCGTGTACCTCGTGAAAAAATCCGAGGGCAAAAAAGCAAAGGCGAAAACGCTGTATCTGAAAGATACCGACGGATCGGACTACACGGGGCACTGCGGCGGCCTTACCGTGCACGGCGATTATATTTACGTGGCCGGCAGCGGCAAGCACTGCTTGTACGTGTACTCGTATGCGGAAGCGCTGGCTGCGGAAGATGAATCGGGGCTGGAATGCAAAGGCACGTTTCTCATCGAAAGCGAAGACAAAAGCGACTATATCGGCGTAGCGTTCGTAACCGTGTGGGATAACGCGCTTGTAGCCGGCGAATTTTACCGCGAACAGAATTACCCCACGCCCGACACGCATAAGCGCGTAACGGCAAGCGGCGAAACCAACTACGCCATGGCTGTCTGCTATCCGTTTGCCGACGGCACGGAAGGGGGAAACGAAGCGGCGTTCGGTTTAAAAAAACAGCCGTCGGCGGCAATCTCCATGCCGGGACTTGTACAGGGCGCGTATTTCGAAAACGGCAAAGCCGTTATTTCCACATCCTATGCCGTGGCGTTTTCGCATCTGTACGAATATGATCTTTCGAAATCGGCTACGGGAGGCAAAGTAACCTTGATGGGCGCCGAGCTTCCTTTGTATTCGCTGGATAACGGTTCTCTTACCGCCGATTATAAAATTGCGCCGATGAGCGAAGAAATCGTTCTCGTGGACGGAAAAACGTACGTGATGTGCGAATCCGCTTCCGATAAATACAAGTTCGGAAAATTCACGGGCGCGAAATGGTGCTACGCCACCGATTTGACGAAGATGGGTTAATCGCAGAAAGAAATCTTTATTCGACCGCACTGCCGCATAGGTAAACAGCCTATGAAACGGTGCGATTTTAGTCTTATAAAGTGAAATAATATATAAAAGTAGTTTTGATTGCGGCGAATAAAAACATAACGCCCGAAACTTACAAAAGTAAAAGCTCCGAGGAAGTGAGATCAGATGAAAAAATATTTAAAAAAAATAAGTACGGTTTTAATCATGGCTTTCGCTATTGCTATTTGCGGCGGCGCGGAAATGAAGTTGCGCAAAAACTTCGCCGATGCGGGATATAACGGGGCAAACGTTCAGAACTCCTTGTCGGCAGACGAATCGAAAACAACGCAAGTAGAATTAGGGCAATATATAAGCCTTGGTAAGTACAACGGCAAGGATGTAATATGGAGATGCGTAAGCGTGGACGATAAAGGCTCGCTAATGCTTGCCGACAAAGTGATCGACACGCTTCCTTACGACGCTAAGACCAACGACAACAACCGTTCTAAGTCGCACAGCCGCAACTATAAGCGTGACACATACGGCTCAAACTATTGGAAAGACAGCAATATGCGCTCGTGGTTGAATTCCGCGGCTGATGCCGGCGAGGTGAAGTGGTTGTGCGGCAATCCGCCGAGGGCGGGGTATGTAAAAGGAAATGCTTATGACCAAAAGGCAGGATTTTTGAATAACTTTTCCAAAGCCGAGATTGCCGCAATGAAGAACATGACCCAACGTTCGCTGGTATCGCACCCCGAATACAATTTGGGATTTCACGATGGCGAAGGTCGCTCTGATCTGGAATTGAATTATGACATAGAGAACGTCGATAGCAACTTCGATAGCGCGTACGGCGAAAACTCGACCGAAAAGGTTTTTCTACCGGACGTTCAACAAGTCAATACCGTATGGAAAAATTTCGGCAATTATTATATAGCTAGAAATGAGCAAGGAGTGGCTTGGCCGTATTGGCTTAGAACCCCTGTTACCGATTGCAACCACGATATGCGTTACGTACATAGCAACGGATCTGTCGGCAGAGAGTGGCCGAATACAGATTATATCGGAGTAAGACCTGCGTTTTATCTCGACTCAGACTATTATGTAACAACCTCCGGCGATGGTAGTGCGAGTAATCCTTATGTTGGCTCTGCGCCTGACAAGGTAGAAGATGACTATACAGTAGCCGAGCCGGAAGAGGATCCAAATCAAGAGTGGGATATAAGCCTCGATCAACAACTCAGACTTACGCTTGGTCCATATTATTCTAGCGATGGCAAATACGCCACACCGACCATTCCTGTCTATACTATCCAAAAGACAAGAAGCGACACGGAGAATATGGTAATCGTCGTTTGCGGCGAAGGATACACCAAAAACCAGCAGCAAAAATTCATCGATGACGTCAAAAAGGTGTGGGAGGGCGCAATGCAGCACGAGCCATATCGTAGCTATGCAGATCGCTTTAACGTCTATGCGCTTTGCACGGCGTCGGAGTCCAGCTTCAACAGTGGTGGCAGTACGTTTTTCGACGTGGTTATTGATAAAAAGAGCGGTCCGAGGATTTCAGGAAACAAGAGTGCTTGGAAAAACCATATTTTCGAACGCTGTATCGGACCTGCATTTCTTGAGCAAATTCACGACGCTCATATCCTTAACAAAACTGATCCTGACACGTTTATTTGGGATGATGATAAAATGTATCCGCCATTTTATTATGTGCATAAATATATCAATCAGTTTGCTGTGTTAGTCAATACAACTCAAGATTTTGGTGGTTCACATAGAAATTATAAAAGTGGTATTCATTATCTTGTAACTCCGGCTGATAGCCCACGTGCGCAAAAGACTTTTACGCACGAACTTGGCCACGGATTGCTGGAACTTGGAGATGAATATATGACTAGTGCAACAGAATCTACTGACTATACTTCTCTAAATGTAGCATACACGCACGATCCTGAAAAAGTAAAATGGAAACAAATGCTGGGTTTTAGAAAAACATTTACCTGCAATACATCTCCTACTTACACTGCATACAATTCGAGTTGGGAATGCCTTATGCGTGACACCACCTATGGATTTTGTGAAGTATGCAAGTTGCAAGGTAGCAAGAGAATGTCGCAACTCATAGACGGCAAGAGCCTCTATGTTGCCGACCCCGAGGTTAAGAAATATACCGGCCAGTATTCTCAGCCGTCAGACTTTGCGGATACCACATACAATGGATATTATTATTTTGAAAATTATCGCAAAGGTGTTTTGCTAAGTGGCACTGATAAAAATAAATTCAACACGAGTATGGCGGGTGAGAAAATTCAGCTCCGCACCATCGTACAAAATTTATCGGACACTACACAGCGCTACGTTACCATGAAATTGTGGATAAAGCGAGCTGATGGCAGTGTTGCCACCACGAGAAGTGGGGACAAACTTGAGACATCGCAGACTTTCACCATTCCTGTATGGAGCGAAAAGAGCAAGTTTTGGCCAAAAGGTGCTTTGAGCTATGAAGGCAGCAATATGAATTCGGGATTGGAAAATTGTGAACTCATTTATCAAATCCCATCGGACGCATTGCTAAATAGCGGCGACACCGTTGCTTTTGCGATAACCGACGAAAACGGAAACGTACTTGCAAACGACGACACCGAAACCAAAACTTACGCAAACGTTAATATCGAGTACAGGTTCGAGGACGGAACTCCAATGCCTAATGCAAATAAAGCCACAATTTCGGTTGCGGTAGGTAGTAAGCTTAATTGGACGGCGCCATCGACGATGTTTGGACATACGTTCGTTAGGGCAGAAGGACACGACCAAATTGTGAATGGCAACGGGCAAACCGTAACGTATTATTATACAAAACAACACAACGCGCATATTCACGACTGGGGCGAAGTAAAATATATTTGGACGAGCGATAATACCTGCAAAGCGGAAAGAGTTTGCAAGCATGACAATACGCATATCGAAAGCGAAACGGTAACCGCAAGCGGAACGGTAATCACCGCGGCAACCTGCAAAGAAAAAGGCAAAATGAAATACACCGCTACGTTTGCGAATACTGCGTTTTTTGCGCAATCTCGTGAAGTCGATACCGATTTTGCTCCGCATACTTACGGCGCGTGGAAAGACGAAATCCCTGCAACGACGGAGAATTTCGGAACGAAAGGGCATAAAGACTGTACGGTTTGCGGCAGGCATTTTGACGCTGACGGAAACGAAATCACCGACCTTAGAATTGCCAAAATCGGCACGCATAACGTGGTAATAAACGGCGAAAGTAAATTTTTTGCACACGGCGAAAGCGTAACCGTAACGGCAGAAGATAAAGAAGGCAAGATATTCAAAGGGTGGCAGGACGCAAGCGGAAAAATCGTAAGTACCGACAAGAGTTATACCTTCACCGTAACGGGGGCAACAACGCTTACGGCTGTATACGAAGATAAGACTTCGGGCGGGGGCGAAATCGCTTCGCCTGATAAAAAGGACGGACTTTCGGGCGGAACGATTGCGGGTATCGTAATCGGTTCGGCTGCGGTCGCGGGAATCGGCGGATTTGTTATTAAGAAAAAATCGCTTGCCGATTTAATCGCCGCAATCAAAGCAAAGTTCGGCAAAAAGAAATAAGAAGATTTAATAATAACGAGCCGCTATCGTATCCGACTATTTTCAAATTTTTTCGCTTGCGGCGGGTATATTTTTTCCGGAAACCGCGCAAGCTGGTAATCAGAAAGCAACGGGGGTAGCGGCGGAATGAACGACATCAGAAAAGAAAAAACGGAGAAGAATACAGAAGCCGGCGCCGGAACAAAGTGCGGCGGAGAATGCGGCTGGCTGCATTATCTGGCGAAAATCGAAGATCTGGCCGAAAAGAAAAGCAAAATATATTCGCGGCTGTTTTTCAACGCGGCGCTGGCGCAGGACATGGAACGTCTTGCGGTATCGCACGCGCAGGGCAAAAAGGCGCTTTTGACGCTGGCGAAAAAAGAAGAGGCGTAAACGGGGGATAAAAATGAAAAACGCGAAACGGGATATTACGTTAAACGAAAAAGACAGCATCGAAGATATGGCGCAAACCGAGCGTACGCTTTTTTATGCCTTTGCGCGGGCGTTGTTCAGGGCGGAAAGGCACGAAACGCGGGAGATGATTTGGCGGGGAATGGAACGCGCGGCGCGAAACGTGTTTTTTCTGGAAGGACTTTCCGACGGCGCGCAGCGGCAATAAACCGGGCGATCGGGTAGAAAAAACGGATAAAACCACAAAAAAATCGTAAAAAACGGCGAAAAAGTACGGCGAAAAGCTGTACTTTTTTCGCTTTTCGTGCTACAATGTAAAAGCGGCGCGGGTAGGGCGCAGGTTGCGTGCAAACAACGCATAAACAACGCGTAACGCCGACGGAATAAATAATTTACGGAGCGTTTTTTGAAATGAAACAGAAAACGAAAGAAAAGAAGACAAAGGGAATGCAGAAGTTTTTCGATGAGTTCGGCAAATTCATCATGCGCGGCAACGTGCTGGATCTTGCCGTAGGCGTTATCGTCGGCGGCGCGTTCACCGCGATCGTCAACGCGCTTTCCGATCACATTTTAAAGCCGATTATCAATTTTCTGCTGGCGCTGATTCTGGGCGAAGATTCGCTGGAAAACATCTATACGTATTTAAGAAAAGTGCCCGCGGCGGACGGCAGCGGCGCGGTGGATCTCGCGGCTTCCATTTATATCGACTGGGGTGCGTTTATCAACGCCGTTATCAATTTCCTTTTAATCGCGTTTGTGCTGTTCTGCATCGTGAAAACGATCAACAAGGTATCGGAAGCGCACGACAAAATGTGGGACGGCGTAAATCTGCCGAAGAAAAAGAAGATTGCCGAATACAGAAAAAGCGGACTTTCCCGCAAACAGGCGCTTGCAAAATACGAAGACGAAGTAAAAGCGGCGGCGGAACAGAAAGCCGCGGCGGACGCGGCGGCAAAGAAAGCGGCGGAAGAGGCGGCTGCCGAAGCGGAAAGAAAAGCAACGGAAAACACGCGCCTCCTTGCCGAAATCGTGGAGATTCTGAAAGAAAATCAGGCGAAATAAATTTCGGTACCCGATTTTCGTTGACGAAACGGCAAAAATCGGCTATAATATTTTTATCAATCATATAAACGCGATAACGAAGCGTGGGGAGTTTTCCTTTCCTGCCCGAAAAAAGGCGGATAAGCGCGCGTGCAGAGAATACCGTTCCGGGGCTGAAAAACGGTATCGGCGCGGAGAACGAACCGTTTCCCTTCCGAGCGGCGGGGCTGAAACCGGGAGAAATTCCGCGGCGCGTAGGCTTCGACGGATTACCCACGATACGGGCGCAAACAAGGCTTGGCGGCGGCGTGCGGCATGAATGCCGGAATTTCAGGCGCGCGAAGCGAAAACAGGTGGTACAGCGAAGAATAATTTCGCCCTGTTCCGGTGGAAACCGAAGCAGGGCGGATTTTTTATATTGCTGCAGAAAAAAGAACAAAGCAAGGAGCGAAAGCAGGATGCAGAAAGAAATCGAAGAATTGAAAACAAAGGTAACCGAGGCGCTGAAAGAAACGAAAGCGGTGCGTGCGCTTTATGATCTGAAACTTCATTTTCAGTCGGAGCTGAAAGGCATTTCGGCCGGAATGAAAGATTTGCCCAAAGAGGAACGCCCGGCGTTCGGCAAGCTTCTGAACGAATTCAAAAACGGCGTGGAAGCGATGTTTGAAGAACGCGCCGCCGTTTTGAAAGAAGAGGAGATGCAAAAAAAGTACGAGGCGGAGCGCGTAGACATCACTCTGCCCGGGAAAACGTGCGCCGCGGGCGCGCTGCATCCCATCACGTTGGTGAAAAATCAGCTCATCGATATTTTTGCGGGAATGGGATTTAAAGTGTTCGAAGGGCCCGAAATCGAAACGGATTATTACAATTTCACCGCGCTCAACACGCCCAAAGATCATCCCGCGCGCGATATGCAGGATACTTTCTACCTTTCCGAAAATCTGTTGCTGCGTACGCAGACTTCCGCGGGGCAGATCCGCGTGATGGAAAACGAAAAACCGCCGATAAAAATCTTATCGCCGGGACGTGTGTTCCGTTCGGACGACGACGCCACCCACTCCCCGATGTTCCACCAGATGGAAGGACTTGTGGTAGACGAGGGCATCACGCTTTGCGACTTACAGGGTATGCTTTCGGAATTTGCGAAAAAAATGTTCACGTCCGCCACGAAAGTGCGCCTGCGCCCCTCGTATTTCCCGTTTACCGAACCCAGCGTGGAAGTGGATTTGAGTTGTTGCGAATGCGGCGGAAAAGGCTGCCGTCTTTGCAAGGGCACGGGCTGGATCGAAGTGCTCGGCGCGGGCATGGTGAACAGAAAAGTGCTTGAAAATTGCGGCGTGGACCCCGATAAATACACGGGCTTCGCGTTCGGTATGGGCATAGAGCGTATCGCCATGCTCAAATACGGCATAAACAACATCAAAGCGCTGTTCGAAAACGACGTGCGCCTGCTTCGTCAGTTCGCGAAGTAAACAAAAAAGCATACAGGCAAGGAGCGAAAAGAATAATGAAAGTACCTTACAGTTGGCTGAAAGATTACGTGGATATAGATATTCCCGCGGAAGAGCTTGCGAAAAAGCTGTTTTCCTGCGGGTTCGAAGTGGAAGAAATTACTTATCTCGGCAGCAAAATCGATCGGGTAGTGGCGGGCGAAGTGAAAGCGCTTGCTCCGCATCCGGACAGCGATCACATGCAGATCTGCACGGTGGATTGCGGCGAAAAATACGGCAGAGATCTGCAGATCGTTACGGGCGCTTCCAACGTATACGTCGGTATGCGTACGCCGGTGGCGCTCGATAATTCCACCGTATGCGAAACAAATCCCGCGCAGCTGGAAAAAAATCCGGACGGCGTGAAAAAAATCAAAAAAGGCAAGCTTCGCGGCGTGGAATCGTACGGCATGCTCTGTTCCGGCGACGAACTCGGCATCAACGAAGATTTTTACGAGGGCGCCGGAGTGTACGGTCTGCTTGATCTGAAGGGCAATCCGCCGCTCGGCGAAGATATTAAAAAAGTCGTGGGGCTGGACGATTATATTTTCGATATTTCCCTCACGGCAAACCGCCCCGATTGTCAGTGCGTGTACGGCATTGCGCGCGAAGTGGCGGCAATCACGAAAACCGCGCTGAAATCGCCCGATATTTCTTTCAAAGAATACGAAACCAAAGCCAAGCCCGTTTCCGTCGATGTGGAGGCGCCGGACCTTTGCCCCCGCTATATCGGCCGGTACGTGGAAGGCGACGCGGAGGGGATGAAAAAACAATCGCCCGCCTGGCTGAGAAAACGCCTTGCGCTCTGCGGACTGCGTTCGGTATCTCCCGTGGTGGATATTACTAATTTCGTGTTGCTGGAACTCGGTCAGCCGATGCATTCGTTCGACGCGGATAAAATCGCGGGCAGAAAAATCATCGTCCGTCGCGCGAAAGACGGCGAAAAAATCACCACGCTGGACGAGAAAGAATTTACGCTGAATCACGATAACCTCGTTATCTGCGACGGCGAAAAGCCCGTGGCTCTCGCGGGTATCATGGGCGGACTGAACAGCGAAATCAAGCCCGAAACGAAGAACGTGTTTTTCGAGGCGGCGAAGTTCGCGCGCGACAATATCCGCAAAACTTCCCGTAAACTGGGGCAGAGTTCCGATTCTTCGGCGCGTTACGAAAAGGGCGTGGACGCCTATACTACGGACTTTGCCATGCGCCGCGCGCTGCATTTAACGGAAGAACTCGGCTGCGGCAAGGTAACGAAGCTTTGCGCCGACGTAAACGCGGCGAAACAGGAAGATAAAAAGCTTACGGCAAGCCTGAAAAAAATCAACGAGCTCCTCGGCATCGAAGTGCCCGCGAAGGAAGTGAAAGGAATTTTAACCCGCCTGAATTTCAAGCCGGAACTTCGCGGCGATACGCTCACGGTTACCGTTCCGGGTTACCGCGAGGACGTGGAAAATTATCCGGACATCGCCGAAGAAATCATCCGTTCGTACGGTTACGAACATTTGACGCCCACGTTTCTGGCGGAGGCGCGCGTTACGGGCGGCGGACTCAGCGATTTGCAGAAAAAGGAAAACGCGCTGAAAACAACGCTTACGGAACAGGGCTTTTACGAAGCGTACAATTACTCGTTCTATTCTCCGAAAGATTTCGATCTGATGAAGCTTCCCGAAAACGCGGCGGAACGGAAAGCCGTGCGCGTGCTCAATCCCATTGTGGAAGATTTATCCGTCATGCGTACTTTTCTGGCGCCTTCCATGCTGCACGACGCGGTGCGGAACATCCGCCGCGGCAACGATACTGGCAAATTATTCGAATACGCCCGCACGTATACGCCCGAAGAACTTCCGCCGAAAACGCAGCCGAAAGAAACGGATACGCTGGGGTTGTGCGTATGGGGCAACGAGCTTGACTTCTTCGACTTGAAAGGCGCGCTCGAAGCGATTTCCGCGGCGTTCTATCTCGATTTTACGTACGAGCGCTCGAAGAAACCGTATCTGCATCCCGGAATTTCGGCAGACGTGTATCTGAATAACGAAAAAATCGGCGAAATCGGCGAACTCGATCCCGCCATCGCGGGCGCGTTGGGACTGGATAAGCGCGTTTGCCTCGGCGAACTGAACGCCGAAAAACTGCTTGCCGCAATGGATACGGGCGTGCGCTTTAAAAATCTGCCGCCGTTCCCCGCGGTGAAACGAGATCTGGCGCTGATTGTGGACGAAAACGTTACGTGCGCGCAGCTGGAAACCGAGCTGAAACACGCCTGCAAGTATATCACCGAAGTTAAATTGTTCGACGTATACCGCGGCGGACAGGTGCCCGCAGGCAAAAAGAGCATGGCGTTTTCGCTCACGTTCACGCCGGATAAGCAAAGCGAAAAAGCGTTTACGGCGGAAACCGTGGATAATTTCGTGAAAAAAATCCTCGGCAATCTTAAATTCAAACTCGGCGCGGAACTGCGCTGAAATGCGTTGCGGCGGTAATCGCCGCAACTAAACGCAGAAAAACAAACGGAGGAATCATCGGGTGAACTACACGCGGCGCATAAAAACTTTCGGATTTATCGATTTAAACAAACCGTCCGGCTGTTCGTCCGCGCTGTTTGTGGCTAAAATCAAACGCCTTACCGGGCAGCCGTGCGGGCATCTCGGCACGCTCGATCCGCTGGCTAACGGCGTTCTTCCCGTGGGCATAGGCAACGCGAACCGACTTTTTAATTACTTTCTGAATAAAGAAAAGGAATATATCGCGCGTTTTAAATTCGGCGAAACTTCCGATACGCTGGACAGCACGGGCGAAATCATAAAGGGCGGCGACGTGCCTTCGGAAGCGGAAATTATGGAAATTTTGCCGGATTTTCTCGGCGAAATCAGTCAGGTGCCGCCGAAATACAGCGCCAAAAGCGTGGGCGGCAGGCGCGGTTACGCGCTGGCGCGGGCGGGGGTGGAGTTCGAGCTGGCTCCGAAGCGTGTGCGCGTGGACTGTTTCGAATTTCTCGGTCGCGGCGAAGAAGAAAACGAATTTGTGTTTAAAATCCGCTGCGGCGCGGGAACGTATATCCGCTCTCTCGCGCGGGACGTGGCGGCGGCTTTGGATACGCAGGGGTTGATGAGCGCCCTTACGCGCACGAAAAGCGGCTGTTTTACGCTGGAAAACGCCGTTTCGCCCGATGAATTAACCGAAGAAAACATAGAAAGCTATATCATCCCTACGGAAAGCGTTCTGCCGTTGCCGCGCCTTTCCGCCGGCGAAAACAACCGCGTGTTCACGGGCATAAAAACGGCGGCGGATGCGGCGGACGGCGAATACAAACTGTATCGAGGCGATACGTTTTACGGACTGGCGGAAGTGAAAAACGGCATGTTCGGGGCGGTAACGAAATTATGTTAGGCGAAACGAAAATCGTGTTCAAAAACCGCAGAAGTCTGTGCGGCGCGGGCATTTCGGAAGCGGGCGCGGCAGAAACGGACGGCGGAAAAATCGGAAGCGCGGGTTGCGCGCTGCTTCTCGGCGGGTTTGACGGCTTGCACAAAGGGCATGAAACTTTGCTTGCGGCGGCAAAACAAACAGGTTTGAAGGTAGCCGCAATCGCCATTACGGGAGGCAAAGGCGCGCCGATTTATACGGAAGCGGAACGCGATTATATTTTTGCGGAAAACGGCATTTCGGCGGTGTATCCTCTCAGATTCGAGGCAATCAGAGATATGAGCGCGGCGGAATTTGCCTGCGCCGTGCGGGACGAAATCGCGCCGGAGGTGTGCTTTTGCGGCGAAGATTTCCGCTTCGGTTCGGGCGGAAAAGCAAACGGCGATGATTTTGCGCGTCTTTCGGGCGTTCCCGTGCGCGTTCTGCCCGTTCTGAAAGACGCTGCCACGGGCGAAAAAATCGGTGCGGAACACATTAAAGCGCTGCTGAAAAACGGCGACGTAAGCGCGGCGGATAAGCTCCTTTGCGGCGGCTTTATTTTAACGGGAGAAGTAAAAAAGGACAGGGGCATAGGCGCAACCATCGGCTTTCCCACGGCGAATATTTTCTATCCCGAAGGCAAAACGGAGCTGAAAAAAGGCGTGTACGAAACGCGCGCCGAAGTGGGCGGCGTAACGTATAAGTGCATAACGAATTTCGGTTCCCGCCCCACGTTCGGCAACGATACGGTGGTTACGGAAACGCATCTGATAGGCTTTCGCGGCAATCTGTACGGCAAAACGCTTACCGTCCGTTTCGTGCGGTATCTGCGCGACGTCGCGGCGTTTAAAAACGCGGAAGAACTTACGGCGCGGCTGCACGCCGACGTAAAAAGAGTGGAGGAAGGCAAATGATAAAATTCGGTCCCAGCGGCAATTCGGACAGTTTTTACAAAGAGGGGTACGATCATACGGAACAGGCGGCGAAGTACGTAAAGGAACGCGGACTGGACTGTTTCGAATATTCTTTCGGGCGCGGCGTCAGAATGAGCGAAGAAAAAGCCTGTTCGATCCGCGCGGCGTTCGAAAAAGAAGGCGTGGAAATTTCCGTTCACGCGCCGTATTTCATCAATTTCGCCAACCCGTCGGACGAGATGGCGGCGAAATCGTACGAATACGTGTTGCAAAGCGGCAGAATGGCGAAGCTGATGGGGGCGAAACGCGTGGTGTTTCACCCCGCCGCGCAAGGCAAAGCTACGCGCGAAGAGGCGGTTGCGCTTACGGAAGAGCGGCTGAAAATTCTGCGCGATTATATTTATATGAACGAATTGCAGGAGATAAAATTCTGTCCGGAAACGATGGGGAAGCTGGCACAGATAGGCACTGTGGAAGAAATTGCGGAATTTTGCGGAATCGATCCCGTCTACACGCCGTGCGTCGATTTCGGACACGTGAACGCCCGCGAGGGCGGCTCGCTGAAAACCGAGGAAGATTATCTTGCGCGGCTGGACGTGTTCATCGGCAGGCTCGGCTATGAAAGAATGAAAGATTTTCACGTGCATTTTTCGAAAATCATGTATTCGGCGAAAGGCGAAGTGAAGCATCTCACGTTTGCCGATACCGTGTACGGACCGGAATTCGCTCCGCTGGCGGGCGCTTTGAAAAAACGCAATCTTTACCCGTACATTGTGTGCGAATCGGACGGAACGCAAGCGGAAGACGCCGCGGAAATGAAAAAAATTTATAATAATTTGTCCTGAGTTTGCGTAAGGCGCGTTTGTACGGTTGACGAACGGAAAAAATTTTGCTAAAATATAAGGTAACCGAAGCGGAACAAAGAGAGTCCCGTTTTGGCGGACGAGGCAGAAAATATGCAGGACGGAATTTATTTCGAAAATGCCGCGCTGTTGCCGCAGGGCGACGCGGTATATAAAAAGGCGGCGGAAGAAACGGGCGCGGAAGCGCTGTTCGTATCGGACGAAACGTATAAAAGATACGTCGCGGGATTTTTGACGGAAGGCGGCTTTGCCGTAGCGGATCGCGACGGCACCACTCTGTTTACCGATGCGCGCTATCTCGAAGCGGCGGAAAAACGGCTTGTGCCGCTCGGCGTGAAAGTGGAAACGCTTTCCAAAGAGAACAAGCCGGAGCTGTACCTGAAAAAGTACAAGAGCGTCGCGGTACCTTTTTCCGAAATTTCCTATGCGGAATTTCTTACGTTGCAGCAAAGCGGCGCGAAGTTTTACGATGCTACGAACGCCCTCCGCGAATGCGCGAAAGTAAAAACGGAAGGCGAACTCAACGCGATTTCCCGCGCGTGCGAAATCGCCGAAGACGGCTTGACGAAAACGCTCGGCGAAATGAAAGAGGGTATGACGGAACGAGAGGTTGCCGCAATACTGGAACACGAAATGCGCGCGTTCGGCGCAGACGGAACGTCGTTCGATACGATTGTCGCATTCGGCGCGGGCGCCGCGGTGCCTCATCACGAAACGGGCGATACGAAGCTTAAATTCGGCGACGAAATTTTAATCGATTTCGGCTGCAAAACGCAGGGGTATTGCTCGGATATGACGCGTACGTTTCTGTTCGGCGACGATAAGAATCACGAAGATTTCAAAAAAGCGTATGCGTGCGTGCTGGCGGCGCAACTGAAAGTGCTTGACGAACTGAAAGCGGGCATGACGGGCGGCGAGGGCGACGCGATTGCAAGAAATTATCTTGAAGCGCACGGATTAGGCAAGCTGTTCACGCATTCTCTGGGGCACGGAATCGGTTTGAAAATTCACGAATTCCCGTCGCTTCGTCCGGGCGGCGCGGAAGTGCTGACGGATAAAATGGTGTTTTCGGACGAGCCCGGCGTATACCTTGCGGGCAGTTTCGGCATCCGTATCGAAGATACGGTTACGATGCTGGGCGGAAAAGCGAAAACTTTCATGAAAAAAGTTTCCAAAGAACTTACGGTTCTTTAATCGCGGCAAATAGTTTCGCGGCGGAAAATCAAACGATAAAAAAACGAAAAAGAAAATTTTCGGTGTTAAGGAGAAAATAAGATTATGGCTCAGATTTTGGCAGGCGACATTCGTAAAGGCGTTACTTTCGAGTACAAGAGCGGCGTTTATACCGTTACCGATTTCCAGCACGTAAAGCCGGGCAAGGGCGCGGCGTTCGTGCGTACCACGCTGAAAAACGTTGTAACCGGGCAGGTGCTTTCCAACGAAACGTTCAATCCCACGGCAAAGCTTGAAACGGCGCAGGTGGAAACGAAGAAGATGACGTATTCCTACTTCGACGGCGAATTTTACGTGTTCATGGATGAAGAATACAACCAGACGATGCTCACGCACGATCAGGTGGAAGAAGCGCTGAAATATATCAAAGAAAACGACGTGGTTACCGTGAAATTCCTGTACGGAAACGCGTTCTCGGTAGAACCCGAAAACTTCGTGGAACTGAAAGTTATCGAAGCGGAACCGGGCGTAAAGGGCAACACGGCTACCAACGTAATGAAGAACGCAAAAGTAGAAACCGGCGCGATTATTCAGGTGCCTATGTTCGTAAACGAGGGCGAAACGATTCGTATCGATACCAGAACCGGCGAATACATGAGCCGCGTTTAATCCGTCGGAACAAAATCTCATAAACGAAATGCGGGAAAGGCAAACGCCTTATTCCGCGTTTTGTTGTATAGAATTTTAAGGAGATAGCAATTATGCGGGCAGTGGCGCAGCGCGTAACGGGCGCGGAACTGAAAGTGGACGGCAAACTGATTTCGGCAATCGGCAAAGGGCTGGTTGTGTTTTTCGGCGTAACGCACGGCGATACCGAAGAGAAAGCCGATTATATCGCGAAAAAAATCGCAAATCTGCGCGTATTCGAGGATGAAAACGGAAAAATGAACCGCTCCGTCCGCGATGAAAACGGCGAAGTTCTGTTCGTATCGCAATTTACTCTGTACGGCGACGCTTCGCACGGCAACCGCCCGTCTTTCACGGCGGCTGCGCGCGGAGAAGCGGCGGAACCGTTGTACGATCATGCGGCCGCAGCACTGAAAAATCTCGGCGTTCCCGTAAAAAAAGGCGTGTTCGGCGCGGATATGAAAATAACGCAGATGAACGACGGTCCCGTAACTATCTTGTTGGAAATATAACAATGACGATAAGCGTCGCAATTCTTTTGTAGCGTTCCTCCGCATACCTTTGGGATATGTACTTTTTTGTGCGTTTCCGCCCGGATATGCCCGCGCGTTTCGTCCTGCCCCATTTTCCTTCTTCGGCGTAATCGGGAGAAGAACGGAGCGACTATTCAAAAAAAATATGAAAGAACTTACAAAACAGCAACAAATCGAACGTTCGATTATCACCACCTATCGCAAAGGACTGTGGTCGCCGTTCGCGCTGGCGGTAAAAAAATACCGTCTGATTCAATCGGGCGACAGAATCGCCGTGTGCATTTCGGGCGGCAAAGATTCCATGCTGCTTGCCAAACTCATGCAGGAAATGCAAAAACACGGCGACGTGCCGTTCGAACTCCGATTTATCGTCATGGATCCCGGCTACAACGCGCTTAACCGCCGCAAAATAGAGGATAACGCGCGTCTTCTCGGTATTCCCGTCGAAATTTTCGAAACGGACGTGTTCGCTTCTTCGCTTGCCGCGGCGGGGGATTCCCCGTGTTATCTCTGCGCCAGAATGCGGCGCGGTTATCTTTACGCAAAGGCGAAAGAACTCAGTTGCAATAAAATCGCGTTGGGACATCACAAAAGCGACGTAATCGAAACCACGTTGATGGCGATGCTCTACGGCGGGCAGATTCAGGGCATGCTGCCGCGATTGAAAAGCAAAAATTTCGAAGGACTGGAACTGATTCGCCCGATGTACTGCATTGCGGAGGAGGACGTTCTCCGCTGGCGCGACGGAAACGGGCTGGATTTCATTGCCTGCGCCTGCAAATTTACGGAAAACACGGCGAACGAAACGACGTTTTCCGCAAGAAAACGCGTGAAAGAGCTGATTGCGGAACTGAAAAAAGAAATTCCGTCCGTAGAAGATAATATTTTTCAAAGTATTCACAACGTGCAACTGGATACCCTCGTGAGATACAAAACAGAGGGAGCAGAGGTGAGTTTTTTAAGAAATTTCACCGAATAATCACGCCTGTTCCTGGCATTTTTCATTCTTTCGCATAAACGGAAAAATACCTGAAAAGCGTTTGAAAACCTTGACAAGCGTCGCTTCGATGTGCTATAATGAACAGGAAATCGGGAAACAGGCGCGGCATAAGGGGAATCGCGACGGACGAACCATCGGCGGAGACGTTCGCTCAAAGTCTGTTTCGGGCGCCGTATTACGAAAAAAACAGGAGCGTACCAACGCTATGGCTGAACAGACAATCACATACGATCGGGCGGATTGTTGCCTGACGGACGAGACGGAGGCGACGACGGAGGAGGTCGGTCGCCGTTTCGTGCATATTCCGGGGGCAGCCGAAGAACAAAAGAGAGAAGAACTTCCGCAAGAAAAAATAAAACAGAACGAAAAAACAGAGGAAACTGCCGAACCGAAATTGTCGGCGGAAATCAGAAAACGCAACAAGTTTTTCTTCGGATGCTATCTTGTGCTGAAGCGGCTGTTCGATATCGTGTTTTCGGCGGTGATTCTGGTAGCGTTTTCGTGGCTGTATCTTATTCTGGCGCTTGCGGTGAAATGCAGCGACGGCGGCAAGGTGATTTATAAGCACGAACGCGTAGGCAAGAACGGCAAAAAGATTTATATCGCCAAATTCCGCAGCATGAAGCGCGACGCCGACAAGCTGGATAAAATGCTCACGGAAGAACAGCGCAGGCAGTACGAAAAAGAATTTAAAATCGACAACGATCCGCGCATTACGAAAATCGGCAAATTTCTGCGCACTACCTCGCTTGACGAGCTTCCGCAGGTGTGGGATATTTTCGTGGGCAAGCTTTCGTTCGTAGGTCCGCGTCCGCTGATGCGCGACGAGCTGGAAAGCAAGTACGGCGCCGCGGCGAAAAAATTTACGTCGGTAAAACCGGGGTTGATGGGCTGGTGGACGGCGCACGGCAGAAGCAACTGCACGTACGAAAGCGGCAAGCGGCAGCAGCTTGAACTGTACTATGTGGATCATTGCTCCGTCTGGCTGGATGTAAAAACGATCTTCATCACCTTTTTTGCCGTGCTTCGCCGCGACGGGGCGAAGTAATCGGAAAATGAGCGGCAACGCCGGAAAAACGGAAACGGAGGAAAGAACGTTTTCCGTTTTTTGCGCTAAGAAAGGGCTTTTGCGGCGGAAAAGCGGCGCGGTAAAACGGCGAAAAAACGAAACGTCGGCATGATAAGCGTAAAACGTCGCGGCGGATAAGGAAAAAACAAATGAAAATTTTGCAGGTAGTCAGCTATTATTATCCGCACCTCGGCGGAATAGAACAGGTGGCGCGCGATTACGCTTATGCGTTTTGTCGGGCGGGCGTCGGAAACGACGAACAGCGTATTTTCTGTTTCCGCCACGATAAAGGCGGCGACAAAACGGAAGAAATCGACGGCGTGCGCGTAACGCGTTCGAAATCGTTCGCAAAGGTGGCTTCGCAGTCGCTTTCGTTTACCTACGGCAGAAATTTAAAACGCGAAATCAACGATTTCAAGCCCGATCTGGTGGTGTTTCATTATCCGAATCCTTTCGCGGCGCATTACCTTTTAAAGCAGCTGAAAAAACATCCGGAAATCAGACTGCTGCTCGTTTGGCATCTCGATATTTTTAAACAGAAAATTTTAAAATTGTTTTTTTCCGGGCAGACGAAACGTCTGCTGCGCCGTGCGGTAAAGGTTGTTGCCACCAGTCCAAATTACATAGACGGCAGCAAATTTCTTTCCGCGTTCCGCGATAAATGTATCGTTATTCCCAACTGCGTGGATACGCTGCGCCTGGAACCGACGGCTGAGGATAAAGCCGCGGCGGAAAAACTCAAGGAAAAATACCGCGGAAAAATTCTCTGTTTCGCACTCGGCAGGCATGTGCCGTACAAGGGGCTTACGCATCTCGTCGGCGCTTCGAAGTATCTCGGCGAAAATTACGCGATCTGCATCGGCGGCAGCGGTCCGCTTACCGAAAGTTTGAAAAAACAGGCGGCGGGCGACGATAAAGTTCTGTTTACGGGCAGGCTTTCCGACGGCGGACTGAAAGCGTACCTTCTGGCTTCCGATATTTTCTGCTTTCCGTCCGTTACCAAAAACGAAGCGTTCGGCATAGCGCTGGCGGAAGCGATGTATTATTCTCTTCCCGCGGTAACGTTTACGGTGGAGGGGTCCGGCGTGAATTACGTTTCTCTAAACGGCGTAACGGGGATAGAAACGGAAAACGCGAACGACGAAGCGTTTGCCGCGGCGATAAAAACGCTGGGCGAAAATCCGGCGCTTCGCGAAACGTACGGGCATAACGCTCACGAGCGCGCCGTATCGCTGTTTTCGAAAGACGTTCTTTGCGATAACGTGAAAAACGCGCTGGAATCTGTTTTTGCGGAAAACGATCATCCGGGCAGCGAAGAAAAACGGCAATAAAACGTGGAAAAAAGAAATATACTATGGAGAGGGTAACCGAAGAACTATGGAAGGCAAGTTATACGGCGTAATCATGGCAGGGGGCGGCGGCACGCGGTTCTGGCCGCTGTCAAGGCGTTGCAAGCCGAAGCAACTTTTAAATTTAAGCGGCAGAGAAATTCTCATCAACGAAGCGATTGACAGGCTAGCCCGCGTGGTGGATAAAAACGATATGTTCGTTGTTACTTCCGAGTCGCATGCCGCATGCCTGATAAAAGCCACGAAAGGCAGACTGAAAAATGCAAACGTGTTTGTGGAGCCGTCGTCGAGAAACACGGCGGCGTGCATCGGGTACGCGGCGTTGAAGTTAGTGAAAAAATACGGCGACGGCGTTATGGCGATCACTCCGTCCGACGCGGCGATCCGCGACGTAGATACGTTTGCGGAAGTTTTAAAAAAGGCGGCGGAAACGGCGGAGAGTACGGATAAGCTGGTTACCGTGGGCATTACGCCTACGTTTCCCGCCACGGGGTACGGATATATCCATTATCGTAAAAATTCCCGTTCGGCGGTGAAGAAAGTGGAAAGTTTTGTGGAAAAGCCCGATTTAAAACTTGCCAAAAAGTACGTTTCGCACGGCAGTTATGCATGGAACAGCGGTATGTTCGTCTGGAAAGCTTCGGTGATTTTAAAGAAAATCGAACAGCTTCTTCCCGATATTTACGGCAAACTCCGCGATATCGCGGACGCATTCGATACCGACGAGGAAGAGCGCGTGCTGCGCGAAGTTTATCCGACAATCCGTTCGATTTCCATCGATTACGGCGTTCTGGAAAGATGCCCGGAAGATATTCTTTGTATTCCCGCGGAATTCGGTTGGAGCGACGTAGGCAGCTGGGATATGCTGAACGTATTGCACGAAGAGGACGGCGACGGGAACATCGCGCTCGGTAACGTGGTAGCGGTAAATACGAAAAATTCGGTGATGTATTCCGCCAGCGGCAAACTGATCGCCGCGGTGGACGTAGAGGGGATGGTGATCGTAGAAACGAAAGACGCGATTTTAATCTGCCCGAAAGACAGAGCGCAGGACGTGAAAAAAATTGTGGACGAATTGCACGAAAAAGGCATGGAGGAGTTATTATGAAAGCCTATATGAAAGAGTATGAAAACTGGCTGACGAATCCCGTTTTCGATGAAGAAACGCGGAAAGAAGTAGCGGCGATGAAAGACGAAAAACAAATCGAGGACGCGTTTTATAAACAGCTTTCCTTCGGTACGGGCGGGTTGCGCGGCATTATCGGCGCAGGAACAAACCGCATGAATATTTACACGGTGGGCAAGGCGTCGCAGGGGCTTGCGAATTTCATCAATAAAAACGTGAAAAACGGCAGCGTGGCTATCGCGTACGACAGCCGGCATATGTCGCCGGAATTTGCCAAAGCATCCGCGCTGATTTTTGCGGCGAACGGCATCAAGGCGTATCTTTTCGATTCGCTCCGTCCCACGCCCGAACTTTCTTTCGCCGTGCGCGAACTGCACGCTACGGCGGGCGTTGTCATTACGGCAAGCCATAATCCGCCGCAGTACAACGGTTACAAAGCGTACTGGACGGACGGCGCGCAGCTGGTACCTCCCTACGATAATCTCGTCATAGATGAGGTGAACGCCATCAAAGATTACGCGGAAATCCGCCGTATGAGCGAAGAGGAAGCCGCGAAAGCGGGGCTTTTCGAAATTATCGGCAAAGAAATAGACGATAAATACGTCGCCGCGCTGAAAGCTTTGGTGCTCGATAAAGACGTCATCAAAAAAATGGCAAAAGAAATCCGCATCGTGTATACGCCGTTCCACGGCACCGGCAACGTGCCCGTGCGCCGTATGCTGAAAGAGCTCGGCTTCACCAACGTGTGGGTGGTGCCCGAACAGGAAGATCCGGACGGCGATTTCACAACGCTCGATTACCCCAATCCCGAAGATCCGAAAGCGTTCAGGTTGGCGCTGGAACTGGCGAAAAAGGTGGATGCGGACGTAGTGCTTGCCACCGATCCCGACGCCGACCGTCTGGGCGTGTATGCGAAAGATACGAAAACGGGCGAATATATGTCGTTTACGGGTAATATGAGCGGGCTGCTGATTGCGGAATACGAACTTTCGCGCAAGAAAGAGATGGGCTTGTTGCCAAAGCCGCGCGAAAACGGCGCGCTGGTAACCACCATCGTTTCTTCCAATATGGCGTTTGCCGTGGCGAAAGAATACGGCTTGACGGCAATCGAAGTGCTTACCGGTTTTAAATATATCGGCGAACAGATAAAGAATTTCGAACAGGCGAAAGCGGAAAACGGCGGCAAGTACGATGCGAAAAAAGGCGCTTACGAATATCTTTTCGGCTATGAAGAAAGCTACGGCTGCCTTGTAGGCACGCATGCGCGCGATAAGGACGCCGTTATGGCGGTTACCGCGCTTTGCGAAGCCGCGGCATATTACAAATCGCAGGGCAAAACGTTGTGGGATCAGATGCAGGCGATTTACAAAAAATACGGGTATTTCAAAGAATCGCTGGAAACCATCTCGTTGCCCGGCAGCGAGGGGGCCGAAAAGATCAACGGCATCATGAACGCTCTTCGCGCCTGCCCGCCCGAAAACGTCGGCGGAGAAAAAGTGCTTGCCGCACGCGATTACCTTGCCGGCGAAAGACTGGATACGGTAACGGGCAAAAAAGAAAAATTAACGCTTCCGAAGAGCAACGTTCTCTATTACGAACTGGAAGAGGACGGCTGGTGCTGCGCAAGACCTTCGGGCACAGAACCGAAAATCAAATTCTATTTCGGCGTAAAGGGCGCGGATTACAAGGATGCGGACAGAAAAGTGGCGAATCTTAAAAAAGGTTTGATGTCGCTTGTGAAAGAATAAGCGTTACGGCAAAGAAGTCGGCTGCGGATTTCCGCTTAAAAAACGGAAGTCCGCAGGCTGTCTTTTTCGCTCGCATAAAAATAAAAAATTTTTCGGAAAGAACGCTTAAAAACGGTTGATTATTTAAAGAAAATATGCTATATTATATTAGCGACTTTCAAAAAACGGACGTAACGTACGTAAAGAAAGAAACAAAAATTTGAAAAGGCCTTGTGGTCAAGCGGTTAAGACGGCGCCCTCTCACGGCGCAATCCCGGGTTCGATTCCCGGCGAGGTCACCATCTGCTAACAAATCCGAACACCTTTGTTCGGGTTTGTTTTCTATATTTACCGACTGTTGTGTTTAATCGTAAAATTCCCAAAAATAAAAAAAGCCGGCGGGAGAATTACCCGTCGGCTGAAATTTTAAAGTGAAAATCCGCCTGTGCCGCACCCCGAAAAGGTGAAACCCGCTTTCTCGCAGGTGGGTGCTCTGTCGGTCGGCTTCGGGCTTTCCGTTTTGCTCAACAGCCGTCTACGCGGGTTGAAACAGACCTTGCCTATCCGCCCGAACGCAAGCTCCCGTATAATAATTGTGGATTACGTTTTTCCGGACTCCGTACACCGCAGACTTCTCGTATATTATAAGGGATTTTCGGCAGGATGTCAAGAAAACGGCGAAGAAAAAGAAAGGAAAATCGGTTTTTTTTCGAAATCGGCGAAAATTTGCGCGCGCGAAAGAAAATTTTAAGATTAGTTTTCGTATTTCCGCCGAAAGTATTTGCTTTTTTTCGATAAAAACATTAAAATAGAAGAGTATAAATGCGCCGTTTTCTGTTTTTTGCAAAAAACGGTAATTTCAGGAGAAAATTTTTTATGGCTGTTACGGGTGAAATCAAAAAGACGACGGTGGAGTTTTCCGACTTCGGAAAGTACGAAAACCAAATCGTTACCATTAAAGGCACGGTGCACAACATACGCATGATGTCCGACTTTGCGTTCGTGATTCTGCGTACGGCGCGCGAAACGGTGCAGTGCGTGTATTCCGAAGAGTTCTCTTCGTACCGCATGCCGCAAGAATTGAAAGAGGAATGCGCCGTGAAGGTTACGGGCAAAGTTGTGGCGGGCGAAACGCGCGAGGGTACGAAGCGCTACGAGCTGCAGATTCACGACGTGGAAATTTTATCGCACCCCGCGGCGATTTCGCCGGTGGTGATCACGAAAAAACAGGTGCAGTGCGATCTGAACACGAACCTCGATTACCGCCCCGTAACGCTGCGCAATCCTCGCGAACGCGCGATTTTCAAATTGCAGGAAGGCATTCAGCGCGGATTCCGCGAATTTTTAACGTTGCAGAATTTTACCGAGGTGCACACGCCGAAGATCAATTTTGCGGGCGCCGAGGGCGGCACGAACGTTTTCAAACTGGATTACTTCGGGAAGCAGGTGTATCTGGCACAGTCGCCTCAGCTGTACAAGCAGGCGCTTGTGGGCGTTTACGAACGGGTGTTTGAAATCGCGCCCGTGTTCCGCGCGGAGCACCACGACACTTCTCGCCACCTGAACGAATATATTTCGATGGATTTCGAAATGGGCTTCATCGATTCGTTCGAGGACATCATGAATATGGAAACGGGCGCGCTGAAATACATCATGAATCTGTTGAAAACGGAATACGCGAACGAAGTGGCGCTGCTGCATGCGGATATTCCCGAAATCACCGAGATTCCCGTGATTAAATTCATGGACGCGAAGCAGGTGATTATGAAGCAGTTCAAGTATCAGCCGACCGACATGAAAGACTTCGACCCGGCGGAAGAAGAGATGCTTGGAAAATACGCGAAAAAGAAATTCAATTCCGATTTCATTTTCGTTACGCATTATCCTTCGAAGAAACGCCCGTTCTATACGATGGACGACCCGGAGGATCCCGAATATACGCTTTCGTTCGATTTGTTGTTCCGCGGGCTGGAAATCACTTCCGGCGGGCAGCGCGTGCACGATTACAACGAGCAGGTAGAGAAGATGAAGCGGCTGGGCATGGATCCCGAGCAGTTTGAAACCTACCTGATGTTGCATAAATACGGCGCGCCCCCTCACGGCGGACTGGGACTTGGGTTGGAACGGCTGACGATGCATCTGTTAGGATTTAAAAACGTGCGCGAAGCGACGATGTTCCCCCGCGATATTAACCGCGTTACGCCGTAAAAAACGGCAATCCGGACAGGCAGAACGCGGATTTGAAACAGGGAAGAGCGTGGCGGCGGACGCGCGGGAAGAGATGAAAAAAGTAATTAAAGTGAAAGATCTTTGCTGCGCGTTGTGCTGCGAGCGGCTTTCGGAGGCGCTGGAGCTGAAAGACGGAGTACTGAAGGCGAGCGCGGACAGGAAGAAAAACGCGGTGTTTGTGGAAACGCTTTCTTCCGTGAGCGACGAATTTTTGCGCGCCGCGGTAGAAAAAGAGGGGTTCGAAGTGCTCTCCGTGGAAAGGCGCAGAGGATTGTTTTGCTGAAACAATCCCGACGGCGGGAAGGGCGGCGCCGATGACGGCGCGCTACGGTGCGTTTCGCATAAAAAAACAGAAAAACGCTTTGGAGAAAAGAGTATGGCAGACTACAAAAAAGTAGATACATCGCTGAATTTCGCGGAACGCGAAAAAGAAGTGGTGAAATTCTGGAACGAAAATCACGTGTTTGAAGAAAGCGTGAAAAAGAACGAGGGCAAGGAAGAATTTTCCTTTTACGACGGTCCGCCCACGGCAAACGGCAAGCCGCATATCGGGCATATTTTAACGCGCGTGATGAAGGATATCATTCCGCGCTATCAGACGATGAAGGGCAAGCACGTTTTAAGAAAGGCGGGCTGGGATACGCACGGGCTGCCCGTGGAACTGGAAGTGGAGAAAAAACTCGGCTTCGACCACAAGACGGAAATCGAGGCGTACGGCATAGAGCCGTTTATAAAAGAGTGTAAAAAGTCCGTATGGAAGTACACGGAAGAGTGGAAGGAAATGTCCGACCGCGTAGGGTACTGGTGCGATATGGACACCCCTTACGTAACGTATCACGACGATTACATCGAATCGGAGTGGTGGGCGCTGAAAACGATGCACGAAAAGGGGCTTTTGTACAAGGGGCATAAGATTGTGCCTTACTGCCCGCGTTGCGGCACGGCGCTTTCTTCGCACGAAGTGGCGCAGGGCTATAAGGACGTGAAGCAGAAAACCGCGTTCGTGAAATTCAGAGTGAAGGGCGAAAAGAATACGTATATTCTCGCCTGGACGACGACTCCCTGGACGTTGCCTTCGAACGTGGCGCTGTGCATGCACCCCGATTACGAATACGTGCGCGTGAAAATGAACGAAAACGGCGAGGAATACATTCTTGCCGAGGGACTTCTGACGGCGACGCTGGGCGCCGCGGAAGGCGTTGCGGACGCGGACGGAAACGTTTCGGGCGGATATAAAATCATCGGTAAAAAGAAGGGATGCGAATACGAACATACGGCGTACGAGCCGTTGTATCCGTTCGGAAAAGACGTGTTTAAATTCCGTGAAGAGGCGTACTATGTGGTGAACGATACGTACGTAACTTTAACGGACGGCACGGGCGTGGTGCACATCGCCCCCGCGTTCGGCGAGGACGACTACCGCGTAGGCAGAAAGTACAATCTTCCCGTCGTGCAGCTCATCGACGAAGAGGGTAAATTCCCCGCGGGGTGCGGATTCCTTACGGGACTGCACGCACAGGAGGCGGACGAGAAAGTGCTTGCCGACCTGAAAGATACGGGAAAACTGCTGAAATCGGTGGAAATTCTGCACTCTTATCCGTTCTGCTGGCGGTGCGATACGCCGCTCATCTACTATGCGCGTTCCAGCTGGTTTATCAAAGTAACGGCGGTGAAAGACAGACTGATTGCCGCGAACCGTTCGGTGAACTGGATTCCGGAGACGATTAAGGAAGGGCGCATGGGCAACTTCCTGGAAAACGTGATCGACTGGGGCTTATCGCGCGACAGATACTGGGGCACGCCGCTGCCCGTATGGGTGTGCGAAGATTGCGGAGAAATTACCGTAATCGGTTCGAAAGCGGAACTGAAAGAAAAATGCGGAGTGAAAGGCGACATCGAGCTGCATCGCCCGTATCTTGACAACCTTACCTGCAAGTGCGGCAAGTGCGGCGGGAAGATGAAGCGCACGCCGGAAGTAATCGACTGCTGGTTCGATTCCGGCTCGATGCCGTTCGCGCAGTATCATTATCCGTTTGAAAATGCGGATTTGTTCCATGAAACGTTCCCCGCGGACTTTATTTCGGAAGCGGTGGATCAGACGCGCGGCTGGTTCTATACCCTGTTGGTGATTTCCACGATTCTGTTCGACCGCGCGCCGTTTAAAAACTGCATCGTTTTAGGGCACGTGAACGACAAAAACGGCGTGAAGATGAGCAAGCACAAGGGCAACGTGGTGGATCCGTTCTCCGTGCTGGATAAACAGGGGGCGGACGCGGTGCGCTGGTATTTCTATACTTCTTCGGCGCCGTGGATTCCCTCGCGTTTCTATCCCGAAGCGGTGAGCGAATCGCAACGGAAATTTATGGGCACGCTGTGGAACACCTACGCGTTCTTCTGCCTGTATGCGGACATCGACAAATACGACCCTTCGAAGTTCGATCTGAAAAAATGCAAGCTTTCGCTGATGGACAAGTGGGTGCTTTCGAAACTGAACACGCTTGTGAAAACGGTGGACAAAGGGCTTGAAAATTACGAGATTACGGAGAGCGCGCGGGCGATTCAGGAATTTACAGACGAGCTTTCAAACTGGTACGTGCGCCGCGGCAGAGAACGTTACTGGGGCAGCGAAATGACGGGAGACAAAGCCGCCGCGTACACCACTCTGTGGCACGTATTGTACACTCTTTCGCTGATAGCGGCGCCGTTTACGCCGTTCATCGCGGAGGATATGTACCAAAATCTTGTGCCGCAATTTTATAAAGACGCGCCGAAATCCGTGCATCTTTGCTCCTTCCCCGAAGCGGACGAAAAGGCGATAGACGAAACACTGGAATCGGGCATGGAAGCGGCGATGAACGTAGTGAACCTCGGAAGAGCCGCGCGCAACGGCGGAAACGTGAAAAATCGTCAGCCGCTTGCGAAAATGTTTGTGGTTACGCCCGGAAACGTTACGCTTTCGGACGGGCTGAAAAAAATCGTGCTGGACGAGCTGAACGTGAAAGAGTACGACGAGGCGAACGACGCAGACGAATTCATTTCGTATAAACTGAAGCCGCAGCTGAAAACGCTGGGACCGAAGTACGGCAAGAAACTGGGCGTAATTTCGGCGTTCCTGGCAAAGTGCGACGGCAAAAAGGCGAAAGAGGTGGTGGACGCCGTGAGAAACGGCGGAACGTATACCTTGGAAAGCGATAAGGATATCGTGCTGGGCGAAGAGGATCTGCAGATTTTTACGGAGAGCAAATCGGGCTACGTTTCCGCATGCGACAAGGGTTATACGGTGGCGCTGGATACCTTCCTGACGCCGGAACTCATCCGCGAAGGGTACGAAAGAGAAATCGTATCGAAGATTCAATCGCTGAGAAAGGAAGCGGGCTTCGAAGTAACCGACCGCATTTACGTGTATTATACGGCGGCGGACGGTATGGCGAAGAGCGTGCTTGCCGAAGGAAAGTTTGCTTCCGACGTGCTTGCGGCGGCGGTGAAAGAATCGTCCGGCGAGAGCGGCTACACGAAAGAAGCGGATATTAACGGCGAAAAAGCGACGTTGACTTTGGTGAAAGCGAAATGAAAATCGCACGGGACTGGAAAGATTATTCCGTAATCGCCACGGGCGACGGATATAAGCTGGAGCGGTGGAAAGACGTTTATCTGCTGCGCCCCGATCCGCAGGCGATATGGCACGCGCAGACGGATATGTTTGCGTACCCGAAGCTGAACGCGTACTATAAGCGCAGCGAGAAAGGGGGCGGAGGATGGACGATTTTAAAGCCGTTTCCGCCGGAGTGGAATATTTCGTACGATAAACTCGGTCTGACGTTTAAAATCAAGCCGATGGGGTTCAAGCATACGGGGCTTTTCCCCGAACAGGCGGTGAACTGGGAAACGATGCACGAACTGATTTCGCGGCGGAAAGCGGCGGGAAAGGACGTGAAAGTTTTAAATCTGTTTGCCTATACGGGCGGCGCGACGGTGGCTTGCGCGAAAGCGGGAGCGAGCGTTACGCACGTGGACGCGGCGAAAGGCATGGTGGAGCGCGCGGGCGAAAACGTGCGCCTTTCCGGCATAGAAACGGGCGTGCGGTATATCGTGGACGACTGCTTCAAGTTTGTGCAGCGGGAAATCCGCCGCGGGAACAAATACGACGCGATTATCATGGACCCGCCTTCGTACGGGAGAGGTCCGAACGGAGAAATGTGGAAAATCGAAACGGATCTGTACGACTTCGTGGCGTTGTGCGCGAAGGTGCTTTCGGACGATCCGCTGTTTTTCCTCATCAATTCTTACACCACGGGGTTGCAGCCGATGGTGCTTGACAACATATTGCAATTAACGCTCGGCGCGGCGCTCGGAAAAGAAAAATTCGGCGCGGGTAATACGGACGCGTACGAAGTGGGCATCGCCACGGAGGAGGGGATTTCTCTGCCCTGCGGCGCGGGAGGTATTTACGTATATGACGGAAGATAAAATCGGCATGAGCGAGGAAGAAACGGCGGCGGGCGCGGAGGTTGCCGCGGAAACGGACGCAGCGGAAAAACAGGCGTCGGAAGCGGAAAAAATCGCCGCGGATAAGGGCTTGCATATCTTATACGAGGACAATCATATCATCGTGGCGCTGAAGCCGCAGATGCTGGGTTGCTGCCCGGACGAGAGCAAGGACGATAATCTGTTCGATAAAATCAAAGAGTACATTAAAGAGGCGTATAAAAAGAGCGGCAACGTGTATCTTGGACTGGTGCACCGCCTGGACAGGCCCACGGGCGGCGTAATGGTGTACGCGAAAACTTCGAAGGCGGCGGCGCGGCTTTCCGAGGGCATGCAGAAAGGCGATTTCGAAAAGAAATATCTGGCGGTGCTTGTGGGCGAAGTGGAAGGCGAGCGGGGCACGCTGACGAATTATCTGAGAAAAAACACCGTGAACAACATGGTGTATATCTGCACTCCCTCGGAGGACGGGGCGAAGTATGCGGAGCTTGATTATAAAGTGCTTGACGTGAAAAACAAACTGACGCTGGCGGAGATTCGCCTGCATACGGGCAGGACGCATCAGATACGCGTGCAGACGGCGGGGATTGCTCACCCCGTGTACGGGGACATGCGCTACGGCGGAGCGACGGCGAAAAAAGGGAAGCTGGCGCTGTTTGCGTATTCGCTTTCGTTCACTCATCCCGTTACGAAAGAACGGTTGAAGTTTGTGGCGCTTCCGCCTGACGAACTGCCGTGGAAAAATTTCGACGTGGAAAAATTGGCGGGGCTGAAAGAAAAAAACGCGTAAGACGCGAAAATTCCGGCAAAGTTTGGTTTCGTTCGATTAAAAAAGATGAAAAAAAGGCGAAAACATACAGAAAAAACGCGTTTTTCGCTAAATGCGATTGACAAAACGCGCGCGAGGGTGTAAAATAGTATAAAGGACTTGTAAAATAGTCTTTTTAAGCCGTTATACGGTTTTAGCGGGAAGGACGGGAAACAAGCGCCGCTTACGCGGACAAGCTCCCCCGAAAAAACGAAAAACCGGAGCGGCGGGATAAAAATTTTTTGCGAAGGATTCACCTTACAATGAACAAGAAGTTAAAACGGCTGAATATTTTTCTGGCGGGCGCGGCGTGCTGTGCTTCGCTTGGTTTCGGGCTTGCTACCGCGGGCGCGTATACGGTATACGGAAACATTTCTTCGCGGGCGGCAACGTATGCGCCGTCTTCGATTTTTACGAGAAGCGGCGGCGTAACGGTAACGGCGGATAAGACGGACGCGAAAAAACTTGCGTTTACCTTTACGAACGCGGACGATAAAGTGGCTTACAACCGCGATGTGGCGTGGAAATGGTTCGAAGCGGACGAAACGGACGCGACGAAGGGCGTTGCGAAGTATCTGACGGCGGTATTTTCGCTGGAAGATACCAACTACAAATCGTTTACCGTAACGCTGGAAACGGCTTCTTTAACCGCTACGGAAAAGAACAAGGTAACGAATACGATTGTGTTCACGCGTTCGGGCGACGCGATTTTTGCGAATCTGAACGGCGCGGACGGCGGAGAAATCGCGGTGTGCACGGGAACGACGGACATTGCGCTGACGATTACCGACGAGGGCACGACGGACGCGGGCGATTTCAAAGTGCTGGCGAACGGCATCGAAATCGGAACAATGAAGAACATCGGTTCGAATTACGCGGGATATGTGAGCGGCGACGACGGAAGAGTGCCGCTGGCGTTTACGGCGGAACTGAACGAGGGCGCGGAAGAGACCGTCTGCATTTTTAAATCGCTGAACGGACAGTCGTTTGAACTGAACGACGGTAAGGAAATCGAAGATACGGCGACGCCCGTACTGGTAATCGACGACGATACGTACGTGCCTGCGATGGGCGAAGCGTTCAGTCTGGAAACGAAAACGATAGACGTGCTGGACAGAAGTTCTTCGGTGAAGAGCACGGCGGAATATTATCAGTGGACGCCCGTAAGCGCTTCCGCGGAATACAAATCGCTGGACAACGTGAAAATTCTGGAATTGCCGTACAAGAAGGACGACGATACGACGGCGACGGTGTACGACGAGGAAGGTTGCGAATATATTTCGGTAAAATATACGCTTGCCGATTCCACGCACAAGAAGGGCGCCGAGGTCGAGGATAAGAAAGCGGCTACGGCGTATGCGGCTTGGTATCTGAAAGACGTGCAGACGAAGCTGCTGAAGGACGAAGCGAATACACAGCTTTCGCTGATTGCCGTGAAAGCCGACGAGGAAGCGCCCGTATATGCGGGCGGAAAGCTTTCGGACGCGGAAAACAATTTCGCGAAAGAATATCAGAAGAGCATAGACGAAAAGACGGAGGATCTGGAAGCGGGCAGCGGCGAATCGTTCTATCTGCCTTCGCCCGAAAAATTGTTCGCGGATAATTCCACCGGCTACAAGTCGATGAAATATACGCTTTGCTACAAGTTACCGAAGAGTACTTCCGCATCGAACACTTCGAACGTTTCGATCAGCAGTCTGAAACTTTCGCTGGATAAACCCGGCGTGTACGAATTCAAGCTGTTTGCCACCGATCGTGCGGGAAACGTTACGAAATCGGTGAAAGACGGGGAAACGGAAGCGGAAAAAATTACAACCGATAATATATGGGAGCATGACGAACTGCCTACGTTCTCGTTTACGATTACGAAGCAGAAGAAAATTTATATCGACGACGGCACGAAAAGTTCGCGTTCGGATACGGGGCTGATCGGCGTGAAATATTCGGACGTATCGTTTACGGTGAAAGGCGGAACGGCAGCGAACAGCGAATACGGCTTGTATTATTTCGACCTTGCGTATTTCAACGAGCTGTTTTACGGGAAGTTCAGACTGAGCGCGAGCGATCTGACGTCGCTGAGGTCGGTGGACATTTCGGGCGCGGCAACCGTCGAACAGGCGGCGGAAAAATATGCAGCCGCGTTGGCGCAGAAGCTGGATTCCACAGGTAACGAACTGAAAGCGGAGAATTTTACGAAAGCTTCCGCGGACGGGAAAGTGGTATTGCGCAAAATAGAGGAATACCGCGACAAGGTGAGCAAAGAGAACGCTCCTTCCAACAAGTACGAATGGAACGCGAGCTCGAAATCGTTTAAGCCTGTGGAAAGCGGCAACTATATTGTGTTCGGCGTGTTTAAAGATACTACGCCGGGCGGCGGATATGCCGTAGGTTACAAGTCGATTGCGGTAACCGATAAGGAAGATATTAACCCCGGCGAATCGGAGTGGCTGAAAAATAATCTTGTTTCCGTGATTCTGTTCTCGATAGCGGGCGTGATGCTGATTTTGATTATCGTGCTGCTGTTTGTGAAGCCTTCCGACGAAACGCTTGAGGACGTGGGAGCGGAAAAGACGGCAAAATCGAAAAAAGCTTCGAAAAAAGAGAAAAAAGCCGAATAAAATTTCAATAAAATAAAAAAACGGTCGTGAACGGTGCGCGTTCGCGGCTGTTTTTTTGTGAAAAAAATGCTGTTTTGTGCGGCGGTGAGGGAAAACGGTGGTGAAAAAGCGGTTTGGAAAGAGGGGCGCGACGGTGAAACAAACTTTAAAAACGGAGGAATTATTGCGGCGGGTTCTGAAACGGAGTGCGGCGGCATACGATAATTTATGATAGCGTTGAGCGAATTGCAAACAGGGGCGCGCGGGCGGGTGGTTTCGCTGCGGCTGCCCGAAGAAACGGCGGCAAGACTCAGAATTTTAGGTATGGCGCACGGGAAAGAAATTACGCTTTTAAAGCGCGGTTTTTTTTCGCGTTCGTATCTGATTTCCACCGAGGACGGAAGAGTGGGACTTCGGCGCAAAACGGCGGAAAAAATTTTTCTGAACGCGTTGAGCGAGAATAGCGGGCAAGCAGAATCGACGAATTGAATTATTTCGCCTCGAACGGCGATTTCATTCCGGCGGCGCGAAATAATGAGGCCTTGAAAAATATCGCGCCGGAGCGTAAGCGCTCCGCGTAACTTCGGAACGACCGATTTGTATTAACGGCGTTATTATCTTCGGGCGCGTTTTACGAAAAAAAATTCAAAGGTTGCGAGTCGAAAAAAGAGAGACTGCATACGGAGCGGGAGGAAAAACGCACGGATATTCTGTTGACGGGTACCCCCAACGTGGGGAAAACCACATTATTCAACGCCCTGACGGGCAGGCACAATCGCACGGGGAACTATCACGGCGTTACCGCCGCGGTTTCCTGCGCGAAGGGCAAGCGGGCGGGAATCGGAAAGGTGTACGACGTACCCGGATTATATACGCTGAAAAGCGGAAAAAACGAAGAAAAGATAGCCGCGCGGGCGTTGGAAAATGCCCGCCGCGAAGGAGTTGTCGTTGTGCAGGTGGTAAACGCGTGCGCGTTGCGGCGTTCTTTGCCGCTTTTCAAAGAATTGCGCGCGGGCGGATACAAAGTTGTGCTGGCGATAACCATGGGCGACAGGCTGCGCAGCAGGGGCGGCGATCTGGACGTAAAAAAGATTTCGGCGGCGCTGGGCGTGCCGTGTGCGGAGGCGGACGCGCTGAGCAAAAAATCGGTACAAGCTTTCGCCGATTTCTTAGTGCGGACGGATGCACGGGCGGCGGAGGGCGCTTTCGGGAAGCAAACGGACGTTTCGGAAAACGTGGCGATCGACGGGTATACTCCCGCAAAAACGCGCGGGGAAAGCGGAACAAGCAAAGACAAAACGGGGAAATTATACGGCGCGGGCGGGTGGCTGCTGCCCGTGTTTTTTCTGGGCGTGGCGGGCGTGTTTTATCTGGCGTTCGGCGCGCGTTCGCCGGGGGTATGGGCGAAACAAGCGATAGACGGCGCGTTCGGCGCTCTGGCGGCGCGGGCGGGGGGAAAAATCGGAAATTCCGTGTTGAAAAACGTCATATGCGGCGGAATATTGCGTGGCGTGGGCGGCGTGCTTTCGTTTTTGCCGCAGCTGGCTATTTTGTATCTGTTTTCAGAATTTCTGGAAGAAAGCGGAATCGCTTCGTTTCTGGCGTACGAAACGGACGGATTTTTTTCGTTGCTTTCGCTTTCGGGCAGGGCGGCGTTCTGCATCTTTTTGGGCTATGGTTGTACGGCGGCGGGGATTGCGGCGAGCGCCGCGCTGGAAAACAAAGACGCACAGAAACGCGCCGCGGGATGTTTGTATTTCGTGCCGTGCAGCGCGAAATTGCCCGTGTATCTTACGCTTTTAAGCTCGTTGGTGGAAAATCCGTTTCTGGGAGCGACGGCATTGTACGTGCTGGGAACGGGCGCGGGACTGCTGGTTTCTTCGTTCTGCGGCGGGAAAGAAGAAGATTTCATCATGGAAATTGCGGATTTTTACATTCCGTCGCCGCTTTTTATCTTAAAAAAGTTGCTCTTTCGCTTAAAAGGGTTTATAATAAAGGTATCTACTACGGTGCTTGCGTTCACGGCATGCGCGTATACGCTGGCTTCGGTGAATTTTTCCGGGGCGTGCGCGGCGGAAGAGAGTATTCTGGCGTGGTTTTCGAAGCGACTGGCGGTATTGTTTTACCCGATGGGCGTTACCGACTGGCGCGCGGCGTTTGCCGCAGCGGGCGGATTTGCGGCGAAAGAGAACGTTGCGGGGCTGCTGGCGGCGCTGTGTCCCGAAGGATTACGGCTTTCGCGGGCGGCGGGCGCGGCGTATCTTACGTTTGCGGCGTTGATGCCGCCGTGTATCGCGGCGGTGGCGGCGGCTTCGAAAGAACTTGGCGCGCGCACGGCGTGGAAGTATGCGTTTTTGCAGACGGCGGGCGCGTTTTTATGCGCTTATTTTGTGTATTTTATTTTTTCGCGCGGGGTGGCGACGGTGATTTTGTGCCTTCTGACGGCTTCGGCGGCGACGGCGGGCATTGCGGTTTGCTTTGTACGAAAAAGGAAAAAGGGATTGACGAAACGATGAAAGAATGGATGGTAACGGAAGAAAATAATCTGAAAGACTTCACGGATTCGCACGATCCGCAGGCTTCGTTTTTTTTCGACCGTCTGCTGAAAGCGCGCGAGATAAAAATCAACGGAGAACGCGTGGCGGCGGGCGGAAGCAGAACCTTGCTGAAATCGGGGGACAGAGTCTGTTATTATCTGACGCGCGCGCAGGAGGAAATGACGGCGTTCGATACGGTGTACGAGGACGAAAATCTTCTGGTAACGGATAAGGCGGACGGGGTGAACGCGGAAGCGGTGTACGAAACGCTTGTGCGGGAGAGAGGCGCGCAAGGCGTGTATTTTATTCACCGACTGGACAGGAATACGCGGGGATTGATGATTTTTGCAAAAAACGCGGCGTGCGCGGAGGAACTGAAGCGGGCGTTTAAGGAACGCGACGTGGAAAAGACGTATCTCGCCGTGATGAAAAATTGTTTTTCGGCGGACGAAACGCGGCAGACGGCGTATCTTGCCAAAGACGCGGCGCGGGCGGAAGTGCGCGTGAGCGGAAAACCGTCTGCGGGCGCGGAAAAGATAGTAACGGGATTTCAGCCGATTCTGAAAAAGGGGGATATTGCCGTGTGCGAAGTGTTTCTGCATACGGGAAAAACTCATCAGATCCGCGCGCATGCGGCTTTTTTGGGGCATCCCGTGCTGGGCGATACGAAATACGGCGATAAGGCGCTGAATAAAAAATACGGAAAAACGCGGCAGTGTCTGATCGCTAAGAAAATCACTCTGCGTTTTTCCGGTGATTCGCCGCTGGCTTATGCCGACGGCAGAACATTTGTATCCCGTTACGGGTTTGAAGAATACGGGGCATTGCCCGTATGAACGATAATATTGTTTTACGCTTTTCCGTGTGCGGCGAGCGGTTCGTCGTTTTGCGCTTTGGCTCGGTAATAGGTGGGTATGCTTCTGAATCCCGCGTCGAAAATCACTTGCGTGAGGTCGGCGTCGGGGTCGTTTTTTTTGCGGTTTTCCACGTAGTTCAGTCGCAGACGGTTGAGATAACGGGGAAGCCCCGTGTTCGTGTAGCGGTGGAACACGCGCGATAAGTGCGCTTCGGTGTAGCCGAATTTCCGCGCGAGGAGCGGCAGGGAAATTTCTTCGCGAAAATGTTCGGAAAGGTAGGAAAGAAGCATACGGATAAGCTGAGTTTCGTCCTTTTCTTTATCGGGCACCATTTGCAAGCGGCTTTCGATAAGGGCAAGCGCCAGTTCGGTGGCGGCGCCGCGCACCCCCGCGTTTTTTTCGCTGCCCATCCATCGATCGGCGATTTGCAGAAGTTCGCGGCAGAGAGCGGGATCGTGCAGAAGCGGGGTTGAGGGGCGATAGCCGTTGTTGCGTTCGTTGAACGAAGATGTGTAGCGGGCGGGAACGATTAACACGCAGTCGTCCTGTTCGCCGCAGGCGGAAACGCCGTAGGAGTGCAGATCGTAGCTGGAACAAAAAAACAGATCGCCGTTTTGCACCGCATACGGCACTCCGTTGTGCACCACGGAGTGCGCGCCCTTGTTGACGATAAGAATTTCGAGACTGCGGTGAAAGTGCGGCGGATATGAATAATGACCGTTGCGCGAAACGCAGAAATTTTCGTTGTCGTCGCGGTATTCTTCGTAAAAACCCTGCATTGTTGTGCTTTTTCCTTAAAAATTTTTCGGGGAGATTATATCATAAAATGAGAATAAATTCAACTGTTTTTGAGAAGAATTTTAAAAAAATGTATGCTATAATAGTATCGTAAAGCGGTTTGTACAAAAAATCCGGTTGGTTTTTTATAATCGCGAAAACAAAAAATAATAGGAGAAAAAGATGAAAAAATACGATTTGAAAAAGCTTACGCTTGAAGAGAAATGCGCGCTTTTAACGGGCGCGAACGGCTGGCAGACGGACGGCGTGAACGGGAAAGTGAAAACCGTGTGGGTTTCGGACGGTCCTTCCGGGCTGCGCATGCACAACCCCGAAAAACAGGAAGAAACGTTTACCGCCACGGCGATGCCCACCTGCCATGTGCTGGCAAACACCTGGAATTTAAAGCTTGCCTACGAGTACGGCGCGACGATTGCGGACGAGTGTATTTATCGCGGCGCCGACGTGCTGCTTGCGCCCGGCGTGAATATCAAACGCACTCCGCTTTGCGGCAGAAACTTCGAATATTTTTCGGAAGATCCGTATCTTTCGGGGAAATTTGCCGTAGAGTATGTGAAAGGATTGCAGGATAAGGGCATAGGCACTTCGGTGAAGCACTACTGCGCGAACAATTCGGAATACGACAGATGCCATCAATCGAGCGAAGTGGACGAGCGCGCCCTGCACGAAGTGTATTTAAAGCCTTTCGAAATGGCGATGGAGGCGAAACCCTGGACGGTGATGTGTTCGTACAACCCCGTGAACGGCGTGTACGCTTCGGAAAACAAAAAACTGCTCGATACCGTGCTGCGCGGTCAGTTCGGGTTTGACGGACTTATTATGTCCGACTGGGGCGCGGTGCATAATCCGGTGAGAGCCGTGGAAGCGACGCTGGATCTTTGCATGCCGCATTACGAAGGGTACGCGGAAAAGCTTGTGGCGGCGGTGAAGAGCGGGAGACTTACCGAAAAGCAGATTGACGAGCGCGCGGAAAAAGTGCTGGAACTTGTGGAAAAAAGCGAAAAAGCCGCGGCGAAGAGAAAGGTGGAATCCACGGAAGAAGAACGCCACGCGCGTGCCGTGAAAATGGCGGAAGAGGGCATGGTGCTTCTGAAAAACGAGGGGGGTATCCTGCCGTTGAAGGGAGTTTGCGGCGATTGCGGCAAGAAAGAAAAAATCTTCGTGTACGGCTCGATTTCGGAAACTCCGTATATTTCTGGCGGCGGCTCGGGCAGAGTGCAGACGGCGTTTAAACAAACCGCGCTGCATACCCTGATCGCCGAAAAAACGGGTGCGGAAGTGGATTATCGCGGCGATTGGCAGTTCGGTCAGGACTGGCGCGATATGTTTTTGAGAGCGTACGACGCGGACGTGACGATTCTGCCCGTAGGACACGGATATGAAACGGAATACGAGGGAGACGACAGAAGCTCGATCCGGTTATCGGAAAAGCAAGAGGATAAAATTTTAAAAATCGCGGCGCATTCGCATAAGACGGTGGTGCTTGTGTTCGCGGGCAGCGCAGTAGATATGAGCCGCTGGATCGACGCGGTGGACGCGGTGGTGTTTGTAGGCTTTGCGGGCGAAGGCGTGAATGAGGCGCTTTCCGCGCTGCTTTGCGGCGAAGCGAATTTCAGCGGCAAGCTGACGGAAACCTTCCCTATGACTTTGGAGGATACCTACAAGGGCGGCGACACGAAGGACGGCGAAACGGATTTGTACGACGACGGCATTTTCGTGGGTTACCGCTACTATGATCGCGCGAAAAAGCAAGTGCTTTATCCGTTCGGGTATGGTCTTTCGTATGCGAAATTCGAATATACGAATCTGAAAATCGAAAAGAAGGGAGATACGGATTACGAACTCTCGTACGATATTACCAACGTTTCCGACGTGGCGGGGAAAGAGGTTTCGCAAGTTTATGTGAAAGACGTTTCGGCGATGGTGCATCGCCCCGAGAAGGAGTTGAAGGCGTTTTCGAAAGACGAAATTCTGCCGCACGAAACAAAAACGGTGCGGGTAGTGCTTGATTATTCGAGTTTTGCGTATTACAGCACCGCGCTTGAAAAGTGGTACGTGGAAAACGGTTGGTTCGAAATTTACGTGGGCGGATCTTCGCGCGAGTTGCCGCTGAAAGGTAAGCTGAACATCGAGCTGCCCGAAGATACGCAGTATTCTACGAAGTAATTTTCCGGCGGGATTTTAAAGCAACTGTATTTTAAATAGGCGACGCTTTGCGGCTTTTCCGAAAAATCGGGAAAGCCGCTTTTATCGCGCGGGAAGGCGTTGACTTTTTTTTGCGGATATGATAAAATAAAGTCGATTCGAACGATCAGCAAAAGCTGAAGAACGCGGAGGCGGTGTATTTTGAACAATAAGACGAAAAACGGAGAAAAAGCCGCCGTGGCGGAAACGCAGACGCAGGGCGGAGCGGCGGAAGAAAGAAAAGAAAAAAACGCCGTAAGGCAGCTGCTGGATTCTGTGGACTGGCGCAACGCGAACACGTATTTCGATTTGGCAAAAATTCTTTTGTTTGTGTTCATGCTGGTGATAGAATCGTTTATACTGATTCCGCAAATCTCTTATGCGAAACAAAACAATCTGTATACGGGGCTTGTGCTGGTGAGCGCGGCCGTGTTGGTGCTTACGGCGGCGGAAATCGTGCGGCTCTGCGGGTTAAAAACTTTCAAGGCGAAGCTTTGGTGTTACGTTCCGGAATTTCTTGCCGCGTTTATGCTTACCGCGGTAACGGGCAGCCGGTTTTTATCCACGCTGTATATGATTATTCTTACCGATTATTATCTGAGCGCCGAAAAAATGGCGGCTTCGATTCTGGGATGTCTTGTTTCGCTGGTGGTGTATGTGGCTACGTTCTGGGCGTCGGGGCTGATTCGCGGCGACGGCACGGGGGCGTGGCTGTTGGCGCAATCGTTCAACGATCTGGTGATTTTAATCGTTCATTTCATTGCCGTTACGTTCGGGGTGCGGTTTTACAGGCAGTCCGCGAAACTTTCGGAAACGCTCAGACGGCTGGACGAAAGCAACGAGCGGCTGGAAAAAGCGTACGAAAATCTGGCGGAAGTTACCGCTTTGGAAGAACGGCAGCGGATAGCGAAAGACATTCACGATACGGCGGGACATTCGATCACTACGGTGATTATGCAGACGGAGGCGGCGAAACTGACGATTGAAAAGGACGCGGCGGCAGCAAAACGGAGTATTGTGGCGGCGAACCTGCAGGCGAAGCACGCGCTGGAAGAACTGCGGGAAAGCGTGCATCTGCTTTCGGGCGCGAAAGAAAATTCAACGCTGAAAGAGGCGCTTTTATCGATTGTGCACGAATCTTCGGACGGCACGGGGGTGATTATCCGTTCGGATATAGACGAGGCGGTTGTATCTCCCGCGAAGTATCGTTTTTTGTGTAATTCTTTGAAAGAAGGGATTTCGAACGGACTGCGGCACGGGGGAGCCACGGCGTTTTATTTCGAGCTGAAAGCGGAAAACGGAGAAATCGGGTTTTTGCTTTCGGATAACGGTTCGGGCGCGAAGCAGCCGTTTAAAACGGGGTTCGGACTGACGGGCATGCGCGAACGGGCGGAACGGTTCGGCGGTCGCGCGGCGTTTTCTTCCGATGAGGACGGCGGATTCGAAATACAGATGGTATTGCCGCAGGACGGCAAAGGAGAAGCTTTGAAAGGAGCGGACGAAGATGGACGAAAATAGCGGAAAGAAAATCAGAGTGCTGATTGCGGACGATCAGACGATTCTGGCTGAGGGAATTAAAAGCGTGCTGGAAACGGACGCGGGGCTGGAAACGGCGGGGATTGCGTGCGACGGCGCGGACGCGCTGGAAAAGTGCCGCGTGTGGCGCCCGGACGTGGTGCTGATGGATATCCGTATGCCGAATATGAACGGGGTGGTTGCCACGCAGCGTATCAAATCGGAATTTCCCGATACCAAAGTGGTGGTGCTGACGACGTTTGACGACAGCGATTATATTTTAAACGCCATCAATCACGGCGCAAGCGGATATTTATTGAAAGATATATCTTCTTCCGCTTTAATCGACGCGGTGAAAAACGCGTACGCGGGAGATACCATTCTTCCCGCAAAGATAGCGAAGCGCATTGCCGACGCGGCGAAAGACGTAACGGCGAGCAGGGAACTCAGATTAAAACGCGCGTTTCTGCTTTCCGACAGAGAAACGGAGATTGCCCTGATGATGTACGAAGGGTTTACGAACAGGCAGATTTCTTCGGCGCTGAAGCTGACGGAGGGAACGGCGCGCAATTACATTTCGGCGATTTATATCAAGACGGGGAGCGACAACAGGACGTCGTTTCTGCGCGCGGTGAAAGAAGTTCTGGGCTGAGTTTTTACAAAGGAGTTCGTGTTTTTGAGGTGCGGAGATGGCGGCGGAAGATTTCGATATTTATGTGTTTGATTTAGACGGCACGCTTTTGAATACGCTGGAAGATTTATA
>ENA-UERK01000190-UERK01000190.1-human-gut-metagenome-genome-assembly--contig:-NODE-190-length-58414-cov-35.443509_pt1 | contig 58414 bp, 49 predicted proteins | sample MGYA00242957_ERZ507957 | MGnify/ENA primary metagenome ERZ507957 (study PRJEB26167, sample SAMN06115538) | human gut metagenome | host: Homo sapiens | place: China:Heilongjiang | collected 2015-11-06...
TATATAATATAAAATATTTGGTTACAAATCATAACCTCCAAAAACACGTATTTTCAAAACAAAACTGTCATAACTGTAATTGTCATAACTGTCATTTTGTTTCAAATTATTCCCCATTTTCCTTGCTCATTCCGAAAAAGCTTGCGATATGGCTTCGAGAAGATGAGAGTGGTGTTCTTGCAGTTGCCACTCTTCGAGAAGAAGGAGCTAGAGTGTATGGATATATTTGATTGTTGGATTTACGTATTGAACAATATGGAGCAAATGTGACTATTGAACTCACAGCGAGGAATACATCGCAAAAAAATATCAGACGTAGAGGTAGAGACAGTGAACCTACACGCAAATTCTTCAAGAAAATCTATTCGCTTTAGATAGCATCCGTATGAAATCACTTTCGAATATTCGCAGTACCTTTGCCCACGGATTTCAGAACCAATGCCGAGTTCTGAGGTTCGTGGGCAAGACGAGAATGTTGAGCCGCTTTTCTGCGGCAAAGACGTGTGTGATGCGTTGGGGTACAAGAGAGCGTATGATGCTATCAGACAACACGTTAGCCTTAGTGATACTGTAAAATGCAGTATTGCTAGAAATGTTAAGAATCGATATGGCGAAAGTTCTAAGACTCAGATGGTTCAGATGCTCTTCGTCAACGAGAGCGGTGTCTATTCCCTCGTCTTCGGTTCGAAGCTCGAAAGTGCTCAGCGATTCAAGCTGCAGGTTCCAATAGGTGATGCGGAGCGAAGAGGCACAAGAGCACTTCCTCTACACATCATTGAACGAAACGGCGATACCCGAAGGTCGTTACCCACTAGTAATGACCAAGTCGATGCGCTTCAAGAAGTGGCTGTCGTTGCTTCTCGGCGTGCCGGGCTTCTCCGGGGTTCGCATCCACGCAGGCAATACCGCCAAGGAGACCCAAGGCTGCATACTCGTGGGTGAAAATATAAAAGTGGGCATGGTCGTGAACTCTCGCATCTGGCTCCAACGCCTCATCGTGAAGTTCATCCATGCTAGAGACAAGGACGAGGCGGTGTATATCACAATCGAATAAAAGGAAAGCCCAGCTTGCACTCCCCACAATGCAAGCTGGGCTATCTCGTCGCAAAGTACTTCCAGAGTGGTGCTGCCATCAAGCTCTGCCATACCTCGCCCCTCTGCAACATCCCCAAGACTTCCTCCCGTGTAAAGATTCTCACCTCCACATCCTCGCCCTTGTCGAGATGCTGTCCTGTCATGAGTTCCACGTCGGTAGCCAGGAAACAATGGGTCAGATTGGTATGCGTGCTGGGATTAGCAGAGATCGTCATCCACTCTTGCCACTCACCACCTCCAAAGCCAGTCTCTTCCAACAACTCTCGCTTGGCGGCAGCCATCGGTTCCTCGCCCTTCTCTATCACTCCAGCACACAACTCGTTCACCGTCTTGCCTATCGCATAACGATATTGGCGAACAAACACAAACTTGCCTTCCTTCGTGATGGCGATGGTATTCACCCAGTCGGGATATTCCAACACATAATACTCGTCAATGATGGCGCCCGTAGGCAACTCCACCTGATCGACTCTTGCCGTGAGCCAAGGACGCTTGATGAGATATTTCTGGCTCAGCGTCTTCCATTCCATATTCTTGTCTGTCATTGCTTCTTGTTACTTTTCATCTATGACATCACGCTCAATGTGAGCAGATTCGACCGCAAAAATAGCAAAATTATACGAAACAACAAAAAATATCGGAAGAAAAAGAATGCTATCCACATTTCCACCCCATTTTTTTGGATGTATCAAATAAAAGCACTAACTTTGCAAAAAATAGCAAGAAGATATGTCGATATTTAGCCTTTTCACTTCAAGGAAGCCTGATGTTTCTAAATATGCTTTCGTGGATACTGAAGTCGGAACAAAAGACCACAAGATTCACGACATAGGTGCATTGCGCTATGATGAAGCTACCTATCATGGTACTTCGAAGGAAGAATTGGAAAGGTTTCTGCTGGAAGGAAAGGTTGAATTTGTCTGCGGTCACAATATCGTGCACCACGATGCGAAATATCTCTTTGGGCAACAGTCTTGGCATCTTGTTGACACCCTCTACCTTTCTCCTCTTTTGTTTTCTGAACGCCCTTACCACCGACTGGTCAAGGACGACAAATTGGTTTGTGACCAACTGAACAACCCTGTCAACGACTGCGAGAAAGCAAAAGACCTCTTGATGGACGAGATAGGAAGATGGAACCAACTTTCAAGGAATCAAAAGAAAATTTTCTCCTCACTCTTGTGCGACAAGGAGGAATTCAAAGGTTTCTTCATGATGGTGGAAGCCCCAGACAAAATGTCCTTATCCAAAACAGTCCAACTCATCAAGGAAGAATATGAGGGACGCATCTGTGGTCATGCCGACCTAGCTCCCCTCATTCAAGAACATCCTTGTGCCCTCGCTTACGCCTTGGCTCTGGTCAACACGACCGACCACCGTTCCATCACACCGGCTTGGGTACTCTACAATTTCCCTGAGGTAGAGCATATCATCGAAATCCTACGCCATCACAGATGTACAGAAGGATGTGCATATTGCAACCAAGCATTTGACGTTCACCACAACCTCAAACGCTTCTTTGGTTACGATTCCTTCCGTACCTACAATGGTGAACCACTCCAAGAAAATGCTGCAAAAGCTGCCGTGGAGGACAAGTCGCTGCTGGCCATATTCCCGACAGGAGGTGGCAAATCGCTTACCTTCCAATTGCCTGCCCTCATGGCAGGTAATTCCGTACACGGACTTACCGTTGTCATCTCTCCCTTGCAATCGCTGATGAAAGACCAAGTGGATAATCTCGCCCAACGAGGCATTGCCGATGCCGTCACCATCAATGGCTTACTCGACCCCATCACTCGTTCACTCGCCATCGAAAGAGTGATGAATGGAGATGCCACAATATTGTATATTGCACCAGAAATGCTACGCTCCAAAACCATTGAAAAGATTTTGATGGGGCGACATATTGTGAGATTTGTCATTGACGAGGCTCACTGCTTCTCTGCATGGGGACAAGACTTCCGAGTTGATTATCTTTACATAGGCAAATTCATCAAGAAATATCAAGAACGAAAGTTTAGAAATACAAAGATACCAGTATCTTGCTTCACAGCCACTGCCAAGCAAAAGGTAGTGCAAGACATCTGTGACTATTTCAAGAAATGGCTCAACATCGACCTAGAATTGTTTGCCTCATCGGCAGAAAGAACCAATCTGCAATATTCTGTCATCCATGTTGAGAAAGAAGAAGAAAAATATCCCAAATTGCGTTCACTTATTGAGGCTGCCAACTGTCCTGCCATCGTCTATGTTTCTCGTACCAAGCGCACCAAAGAGCTTGCCTTCAAACTGAGCCGTGATGGGATGAGAGCCCTGCCATACAACGGCAAGATGGACTCTGACGAAAAGATAGCCAACCAAGATGCCTTCATGAATGGTCAAGTCAACATCATCGTTGCTACCTCTGCCTTCGGAATGGGTGTTGACAAGAGTGACGTGGGACTGGTCGTGCATTATGATATTTCCGACTCATTGGAAAACTACGTGCAAGAGGCTGGTCGTGCAGGAAGAGACCCACACCTAAGCGCTAGATGCTATGTGCTCTATGGCGATGATGACCTCAACAAGCACTTCATCCTACTCAACCAAACCAAGTTGAGCATCAGCGAGATACAACAAGTATGGCAAGCCATCAAAGCTCTGACCAAACATCGCCAAAGAGTATATTGCTCTGCATTGGAAATCGCACGCCAAGCAGGTTGGGACGATTCCACCATCGACTTGGAAACACGAGTACGCACCGCATTATCTGCTCTGGAGCAAAGTGGATATATCGAGCGTGGCAACAATGTGCCACACGTATATGCCACAGGTATCACCGTGAAGAACATGGATGAAGCCAGGAAGCGCATCACTGAGTCTGCCTTGTTCTCGGAAGACGAGACAGAGAAAGCCGTGCGCATCATCAAGTCATTGATCTCGCAAAAGAACATCGCCAAGGCACAAGACTCTGAAGCTGAATCCAGAATCGACTACCTTGCCGACATCTTGGGATTGAGCAAGAAGGAAATCATCTCTGCCGTGGAACGTATGCGACAGGAGGGAATACTTGCAGACACTCGTGACATTTCCGCTTACCTACAAGAAACGGGAGGCACACAGAAGAAGCCGTTGACCCTGTTGGAGCAATATGCCCAACTAGAGCGATATATCATCGAGCATATTCCAGAAGAATCGCTTGCCATCACCTACAAACAATTCAATGATGACGCTGTGAATGAAGGGATTACGACATCCAACGAGAAGCGTATTCGAACATTGCTCTATTTCTTGATTGTCAAAGGCTATATTCGCAAGCAACAAGACGACACCCGCAATGTCATCCTAACTCGCCAAACAGACATGGACGCTACCCTCCATCGCCTGGAGAGAAGAATCGACATTTGTCGTTTCTCCATAGAGTGGCTTTATGCTTTGACATCGACCAACAACGATGACAAGGAAGGTGCCGTGCAATTCTCCATCATCGAACTGCTCAACGCCATCAAGGCTAAAAATCAAGGACTTTTCTCCAACTTTTCAGAGATGAGCCTCGAAGAAGTAGAAGAAGCCTTGTTGTATCTCTCACAAATCGGTGCCCTGAAACTCGAAGGCGGATTCTTGGTTCTTTATAATGCCATGGACATCCAACGTCTGAAGGATAACCGACTGAGGTACAAGCAGGAAGAATATCGTATGCTCAATGAATTTTACAAGCAGAAAATGCAACAAATTCATATCGTGGGCGAATACGCCAACTTGATGGTGAAGAACTATCAGGAAGCCTTGCAATATGTGCAAGATTATTTCTTGATGGATTACCAGCGATTCATTGCCAAATACTTCAAGGGGGAGCGTGTGAAAGACATCGAGCGAAATGTGACACCTGCGAAATACAAACAAATCTTTGGTGAACTTTCTGACTGCCAAAAAGAAATCTTGCAAGACAAGGAGTCTCGTTGTATCGTGGTAGCAGCAGGTCCCGGAAGTGGCAAGACGAGAGTTCTCGTCCACAAACTTGCGTCTCTACTTCTACTCGAAGATGTAAAGCATGAGCAGTTGTTGATGCTCACCTTCTCTCGTTCCGCAGCAACTGAGTTTAAACAACGATTGAGGAAGTTGGTAGGCGACGCTGCCAACTATGTCGAAATCAAGACTTTCCACTCCTATTGCTTTGACCTATTGGGAAGAATTGGCAACCTTGAAGATGCTGTAGGTGTCGTAAGAAAAGCTTCCGAGATGATTCTATCCGATGAGGTAGAGCCTAACCGGATAAGCAAGACCGTGCTAGTCATCGACGAAGCTCAAGACATGAGTGCCGATGAATTTGCATTGGTTTCGGCATTGATGGAAAAGAATGAAGAAATGCGTGTTATCGCCGTGGGAGACGATGACCAAAACATCTATGAGTTCCGAGGCTCCAGCTCTGAATATTTACGGGACTTGTGCCATTTGCCAGAAAGCCGATTCATCGAAATGACTGAGAACTATCGCAGTGACAAGCACATCGTGGATGCTGCCAATCAATTTGCTCTCAAAATCAGACAACGAATGAAGCTGCAACCGATTGTCTCCATGAGCCAAGAGAATGGCATCGTCAGAGTGATAAAACATCCTGTTTTATTGGCTCAAGAAGGACATTGCATCAACTTCATGTATCAGCCTATCGCAGAGGACATTATCTCAGCTCATCTTAAGAATTCATCAACATGTGTCCTCACTCAAACAAACGAAGAGGCTCTCAACATGCTATCCCTACTCCACAGAAATGGTATCAAGGCAAAACTTGTACAGTCGATGGATGGCATGCGATTCTGCAACATGACTGAAACTCGCTATTTTATGAAACAAATCGAGCAAGCGGCACAAGAAACCAAGTCGCCCATCATCTCCGAAAACTGTTGGAAGACTGCCAAGGACAAGACTTTCGCAAAGTACCTCCATAGCCTAAGTTTAGAGTATCTGAAACGATGCTTGCTCGTCTTTGAGCAAAACTATCAAGCGAAATATGAGACCGACCTCAAGGAGTTTATCTTCGAGTCGTCGGTGGAAGATTTTTGTGATGTTTCCAATGCCGAAGTGGTGGTGAGCACCATCCATAAGGCAAAAGGACGAGAGTTTGACAACGCTTATTTGCTCATCGATAATTCCAAGAAGCCGACAGACGAGGTATTACGCAGTTATTACGTGGCTATGACTCGTGCCAAGCATCAACTCACGATTCACACACAGGGGACATTTTTCGATGGGATTCAAGCTGACCAGCACCTATATGACCCAAAGGAATATGAAATGCCTAGGGAAATCACGCTACAGTTGACCCACAAGGATATATACTTGAATTTTTCCAAACCCTACAAGCGTGAAATACTTTCCTTGGAGAGTGGCTATTCGCTTGGTTATCATGACTTTTGCCTCTGCATTCCTTCAACCGGAAGAGATATTGCCATGTTATCGTCAACCAAGCAAAACGAGTTGAAAAATTGGGAAGCAAAAGGCTACAAAGTAACGAACGCCAAGGTTCGCTTTATCGTGGCATGGAAGCCGAAAGATGCTCCTAAAGATGAGAAGGAATCCGCCATTCCACTCATCGACTTGACAATGACTAGAAAAATATAAAAATATAAAGAAAATGAATATCTATACAACACCAACACATGACGAGTTCTTCAAATATGCACAGCAGCACGGATGGGCTGATTGGGCTGAAGAACTTTGGGAAGAAATGAATCGCACCAATTGGCTTAAGAACAATGGTACTATTCCTAAAAACTGGCAGACAATAGTTAATGTCAGAAACGGTGCTCTTATGAACAAACTTGGCGTTTCTATCAACAAAAGCGATGTTTGTTATCGAAGAACAAGAATCTTGTCCTCCTGGTGCTTTTGTTGATATATATACAGATAGTCAATATTGCATATTAGTTCTATCAAACCAAAAGCTGCCAAAGAAGAACCCTGATCTTTATAAATTATACGTAAAATGTTCTGCTCAATTAGCAGGAATACGCTTCCATTGGGTAAAAGGACATAATGGAAATAAATACAACGAACAAGTTGACGAACTTGCATATGGGGCATATTGCGACATTTGTGACTTGCACAACATTACCAAGACCCCAAGACATTAACAACAAAAATCATCTACATATGTAGCCATTGTCAAAATATGGCTACATATGTAAACCATTTATTCTTCTTATCTACTTATTTCACTTTCCAACCATCCACAGTACCAGTCTCTGAAGAGAAATTGCAGCCTATCTTAGTTTCGACAACGCCAAATATTCGGGACTTTTTTTTGATATGTCTCATATCTTTTCCCGAAAACTTTTGGTAATTGGCAAATTTCAGAGTACCTTTGCACCCAAAATTGAAAACTGATGAAGATTATGAACTTAAAGGCAATTGGAAACAAAATCAAGGGAACTCCGACCATGACCGAAGGAACGGTCTATTCGATGCTCATCATCTGCAGCATCTCGCACTTCCTCAACGACATGATTCAGTCGATCATCCCTTCCATCTACCCTATCATCAAGGATGAATACGGATTCACGTTTGCACAAATCGGCATCATCACGCTGATTTTCCAGATGACTTCCTCCATCCTCCAACCCTTCACGGGACTCTACGCCGACAAGCATCCTCGACCATACGCCCTTTCCGTTGGCATGTGCTTCACGCTGATAGGCTTGGTGTTGCTCGCCTTCGCCGAGAACTACCTCTTGATTCTCCTGGCTGTGAGCATCGTGGGACTGGGCTCTTCCGTCTTCCACCCCACAGCCTCTCGTGTGGCGCAGATGGCTTCGGGAGGCAAGAAGAGTTTGGCACAATCCATCTTCCAGGTGGGAGGCAACGGCGGTGCTGCCATCGGTCCGTTGCTTGCCGCCATCATCATCCTTCCATTCGGTCAGCACGCCATCTCATGGTTTGCCATCGCCGCCCTCATCGCCGCCCTCATCATGATTCGATTGGGCGCTTGGTACAAGGCGAGACTTGCCTACGTGGTCAACCATCCACAGAAGCAACCATTGCTCAACCACGACATCTCGAAAGCGGCGAAATACGGGGCTTTGCTGATTCTCGTCTTGTTGGTATTCTCGAAATACTTTTACACCGCCTGCATCACGAGTTACTTCACTTTCTTCCTGATAGACAAGTTTGGCATCTCGATTCAGGCATCGCAGCTCTGCCTCTTCGTCTTTCTCGCCGCCTTTGCCATCGGAACAGTGGCGGGAGGTATGTTGGGCGACAAGTTTGGCAGAAAGTATGTCATCTGGTTCTCCATCCTCGGCTCGGCTCCCTTCGCCCTCATCATGCCGTTTGCCAACCTTACTTGGACGATTATCTGCACCTTCTTATCAGGTTTGATTATTGCTTCAGCATTCTCGTCTATCGTAGTGTATGCCACCGACTTAATGCCAGACAAGGTGGGACTGATAGCTGGTATCTTTTTCGGACTGATGTTTGGCTTGGGCGGTCTTGGCTCCGCCTTCTTCGGATGGCTTGCCGACAAGACGAGCATCGAGTTCATCTTCCAGGTGAGCGCCTTCCTGCCATTGCTGGGCATCATCGCCGGCTTCCTACCGAATACGCAAAAAACTAAGAAATAGACAGTTGAACCTTTTATCATTTTACTTCACATTTTCCACATTGCGATACCCCTATCAATCCGTACCAACGGAAGACGGCTCCACCAAAGACACCCATCATAAAGATGGATGATTTACTCCGCTTATACATACGTAAACATTTTATCAATCGTCAATATTTCAAAGCACTACAGAGCATTTACTCCCTAACTAGGAAAAAATTCACGCCTAGTTAGGGAGAAATTTCTACCTAGTTAGGTATAAATCAAAGTGGGGTAAGGAGAGAGAAATGCCCTCCTTACCCCACTTTTTGCATTGTCAATAAAATTCTAACAAGAAGTCCTAGAACTTCTTAAACTTCAGCCTTACGGTCTTAGATTTCAATATCATCTTACTTCCGCTCAAAGCCTCTTTCTTGAAACCTTCTGGAAGGGCATTGATGCCATAATGCTGCAAGTCATCAGACAACTCATCCACAGGGATGTCGCCTCCTTCCTCTCCCTGGTCTTGATGCCAATGGTTCTTATATACCTGGGTAATCTTCAAACTATCGCCAGTCTGCTCAAAACGGAAATAGAACTTCTCTCGATTTGTGTCGGTTTCCTTCACTGCTATCAACTTATGTTCGACGCCCCAGAAGACATAGCGCTGGGAGAAATCCTCGGTCTTGCCGGTAGCCAAGGTATCCACGCTCTCCAAATGCCAAAAACCATCGAGGTCGCCATTGTCGCTCGACTCCAAGGTACAGGAGGAAAACATCAAGGCACTTGTCATCCACGCAAGCATTACGAAGCAAAGTAACCTCGCCATATCTTTCACACGAAGTCGATCGCCAAAGTTCAGTCTTATCATTCTTTTCATATTCTCTTCATTGTATAGTTAAAAAATCCCCGACTTGCTTATGGTAAGTTGGAAACCTGCATTGTGACCCAACATTTTGTCGCTACCAAAATCCATGGCATAACCGCCACGCACCTGCCAATGACGAGGGAACTTGTAGGTGCCTTCCACAAGGAAGCTCACATTATGGTGTGGCTTGTTGAACGGGCCATCATATGTTCCCCATCCCTTCTGATAAGTGCCCAAGAGACGATAGTCGAAACGCTCGGAAGGCGATCCATCAATGCCAAGATGGTAGGCGATGAAACGATTGTTGCGTATATAGAACACGCCATCCTCATTATATATCGGCGAACGATAGAGCGGATTGCCTATCACCTGCCCCCAATGCTGCCATCCCGGATAGATGCCATGGTTGTAGTAGTCGTCCATGCCAGCGAGATGGTCAGGAATATTCATCGTATGGTCGTGATTGTACGGACCGCTTTGGTACTTAGTATAGAGATATTCGAAGACGATGTCACGCAACCATCTGCCATATTTCAAGTTGACTTCCGCACCGAGCATGATGTCCTTGAGTTTGTAGCGATAGAAACGGTGCTTCTTGTGTTCCATCCACTCATCACCCTCACCATATCCATCGTAGTCGAGGAAGAAGAGCTGACTATGATCCTCGAAATAATGGTCGCCATAGATACCCAGGCGCCACGTATCGGCATCATAATTGATGCGGAACACCCAACTACCGAGCGTGTTACCAGCCACATTGGCATACATGCCGTCGGTGGCATCGGCTCCACCAGGGATGAAGGCATCCCACATACCTTTGAGTCCACCCTGTGTAGGCACTTGCTCCATCTTGTCACCCACCATACGGTAGGGTTTGCCGCCAAACTCATCCGCCATCTCCAGTCCCACTTCGAGACTCAGCGGACAGAAGGCATCCTCATTGCCTATCTTGAGGTATCCTGCCTTGCTATGGTAGAGTATATGGTCGGCATATTTCGACTTGCGCTGCGTGAACTCATGCTGCCAATTATCGTCGGTCATCATACCATAGGCGATGTGACCCTTGATATGCAACCAATGGTGGAGGATAGGAATCGTCCAATACTCCGGCAACGCCAATCGCACTTGTGGCACAGGTCGTGCATTGATACCAAGTGTTTGGCTACCACTGGAGAGTGTTTGGTTTTTCAGTTCCATCGGATACTGCTTAGCACCAGCGGTGAGCACACCATGAAGCCATCGTGCCTCCACGAAAGCTTGCTGCACCACCACATGGCTGGTATAATTGACAGGCACGGCAACGTCCACGCCATATCCCACTCCCCACCGACGAGCAGAGTCGGTGGCTAGCGGACGGATGACGCTACCACGCAAATAACCATTGTTTTTGTCGAGCGAGCTAAGACCATACTTGTTGGCATTGAGCCACAATGGAGTCTTGCCCTTGGAGAAGGAACCTTGCATCTCTACCTGATAGTGCAAATCCTTGCCCAGTTCCAGTTTCCCTGCCTCAGCCCCCTCCTGCCAAGCATACTGGGCAGAGGCTGCGATAGGAAGAAGTAAAGCCCCTAGGGCGAAAAGATATTTCTTTGTTCGATTGTTCTGATTCATTGCATTGTTATATATATTAATGTATGATTCGCATTTGGTAGTGCAAATATAGCAAATAAATTCCGCTATTAACCAAGGTGTATCGATTAATTAACAGATATTAAAGGTTGAGGCTTTCATTTGCCCTATGCCGAACAAAGTTCATTCATTTCCAAGGGAAAAGGAAGGAAAAAGCAAGGATAGGGATTTTCCCTCCCACTTTAGGGAAAAACCTTTTCATTCCCCAGAAAATCGTCTTATCTTTGCACCGTGAACAAGAGAAAGCGATGATTCACATCTCATCACAGCTCCAAGATTCACAAATAGGACAAGAAGTATAACAGATTAAAGAATACAATTATGAAGAAGTTTATATTAGCCTTAGTAGCAATGGTCACGATGACCGTGACATCTGCTTCTGCAATGAGTTATGAGCAGGCTCGCCAGCAAGCTCTCTTCCTCACTGACAAGATGGCTTACGAGCTCAACTTGACCGATGACCAGTATGAGGCTGCTTACGAGACCAACCTCGACTATCTGATGAGTGTCAATACGGTAGATGACCTCTACGGAGTATATTGGCGCCAGCGCAACCTCGACTTGAGCTATATCCTCCTCGACTGGCAATATCGCTCATTCCTGAATGCCACATATTTCTACCGCCCTCTCTATTGGAACGCTGGATACTGGCACTTCGGCATCTACGCTCGCTACCCACACCGCAACTACTATTTCTTCGGTCGCCCTCACTTCTACACCTCTTATTGTGGTGGTCATAGTTGGAGAATGAATGGTGGCAGAAGTTGGTACAACGGACGTCACTTCGGAGGTTCTCGCCCTGGTGGTCAGCCTAGAATGGGTATGCGTGATGGTTTCGATCGTGGGGACTTTGGTCGTGGTCAGAGTTTCGGCAACCAGACCCGTCGCCCTCAGATGAACAACAATCGTCCACAGATGAGCAATAGCCGTCCTCAGATGAATCGCTCTTTCGGCAATCGCGAGAGTAGCACCCGCACCACCGTCAACAATAATGGCAGCAGCTCCTTCGGAGGCAATCGTGGTGGTAGCTTTGGCAATATGAATCGCAGCAACAATAGCTTCAGCACCCCTAACCGTAGCAGCTTCGGTGGTAGCACAAACCGCACCACATCTGCTCCAGCCAAGAGTTTCACTCCTCGCTCTACCCCTAGCAACTCCAGTTCTTTCGGTAGTGGAAGCCGCTCTTCATTCGGCGGCAACCGTAGTGGAAGCAGCTTTGGAGGTGGTTCTCATAGCAGCGGTAGCTTCGGAGGCGGTTTCCACAGCAACGGTGGTGGTAGCTTCGGAGGTCGCAGATAAAAATGATAAAGCATATTACTCAATAAATAAGTGAAAAGTTCCAAATTAGAGAGTTATAAAAATAGAAGAAAACTGAAGAGTCATAAAACAACAGAAAACTGAAGAGTTATAAAAAGCTTTTAAAGAGTTATAGAAAACAAGGCGAAACGATTGGTTTTAAAGATAGAAAATTAAAGAGTTAAAACAAAAACATCCCTCTTTTCCAAGCGTGGAAAAGAGGGATGTTTGCGAAACATAAATCACGATTATTATGCAAAGTTAGCTCCAATCTTCATACCAGATACAAAATCGAGCAAATCAACTGGGTGGCAAATACATAGATGACAAAGAGAGGTGCTGCGCTCTCGATACCCGACGTGAGCATTCGAAAGACTCCCTCTACCCCCTTCACCCTGCCGCTGATCAAAGCGAAGCTGCAACAAGCGAACGTGACGGAAAAGGCACAATAGGGAATGATGCTCTGCGAGAAACTACTCGGCAACAAGCCACCCATCACATTGAGCAAGATGGCATGAGGCAACATCGTGAGCGCCAACATGACCAGCACCGCCAATGTCAACTCAAACATCGTCACTCCCATCGCAAATCGTTGTCGATACTCTCGCCTATCATATTCCCTGATATGGCTCTGCCGATAAGCACCCCATGCGATGCTACACACCAAGAGCCACACCAAGACGGGCGAAGCCAAATTGGTCTGAAACTTACCAAAAAACCATCTTACTCCCTCCGCACTCAGAAAAGAGCGGGTGAAATCCTCAGGCCACGCAGCCGTGAGGAGCCACGCCGTCAGCATGATTCCGATCTGGGCTAGACCCAATGCCAAGGCTACATAGGCAAGAACTTTCTGTCGATTTGCCATGATATTACTCATCATCTATCATTTTGTATTTATTCCTCATCAGGCTCCAAGTTGTCGATGTCAAGGATGCGAAGTTCACAAGCACGCACCACCAGTCGAGTGGCATTTATACCCATGCCATTGTTGCCATCAGGGAAAAGTTTCTGCACGAGTTCGTTCTGTCGTTTCTCCAAACTCTTCACACCGAAAGGCATGCCACGAAGGTTGGTAATCTGCTCCTTGGTGTAACCGAGCGCCAAGTGACGGAGGAATCGCTCGTCGTACTCGTCTATCTCATAGTTGACCAATGCTTCCTGGCGCATCAACTGACTATTGACGCTACGCTTGAATCGTTCCACTATTTTCTGGAGAATTGGCTGATTGAACACCATCTTCTTGCCACTGAGACAAGAAGCCACATCGCCACGAGTCAAGAGTTCGCCGCTCTTGAGGATGATACCATCACAACCAGCATCAAGCACATCGACCCAGAGTTTCTCATTGAGAATCTCACCGGTGAAGATGAGTACCTTCACATCAGGATATTGCTCCTTGGTATATCGGCAAATCTCCACACCCACAGTAGTAGAGCCGCCCAGTCCGAGGTCTAGCAAAACGAGGTCAGGCAATTGCTGCTTGATGAGTTTCCAGTAAGCCACCTCGTTCTCAGCAGTACCGATAATCTCAGCCTCCGGAATATCGTTTTTGAAAATACCCTCCGTACCCTTCAGTTCCAATGGTACGTCTTCTACGATGATTACTTTAAAGTTGTCCATATTACTAGTGATTATTATTTTCTTTGTTTCAAATTTCTAAAACACAAACATATTACTTCAGCATATTCTTTGGCAAGACTATGCGGATGATGACCATTCCGTCTTCGGAAAGTTCTGCCTGAATGCCGGAGCCACGTCGATTAGTCACCTCCCCTATCTCTCTCACGATCTGTCGGCAGAGCAAGAAGTCGAGGTTGCGAGTGAGCGGTGTGAAGAGCAGACGGCACTCCTCGGCAGTGAATTTCGTATCCGCCAATCGGATGATATAATGAGAATAGACGGAATCACGACTGCTCTTTATTTGATGATTGGCAAACGTCATCTGCCCATCCTGAGCGGTCACCGCCGCCGAAGCAAGCCCATCCGATACAGGCACCGCTGGAGCAGGCCCATCCGACAAATGCTCCTCTTCCCATACAAATTTCTTCTCACCTGTCGCTTTTCTCAACAAGGAGAGCAGATGAGGCAACATCTCCCTGTCATATCGGATATATTCCTCCACGATCTCCATCGCCTGGGCACTGAGCATCGTGTAAAGTTCCTTGTAGTAACCTACCAGTTCCTGGAGCGACAAGACATCGTCGGCATCGGTTGCTATCAACTGGCGAATGCGAGATGGATAATACATCGTCTCATGCTTGAGCGTTGAAAGACAGTTGTCAAGCACCAAGTTGGAAACATGCAACTTGTCATTCTCGTACTTCACACGATGTATCTCATCTTCCAACATCTGCTTGTCGGCAAGCTTTCCAGCCGATACCTCCTGCGCCCTTTGCAGTTCTGCCTCGATTTCCTCAACCACTCCGTCGAGTCGCTCCCATACATGGGATGTCACCGATTTCTTCGCCCACATCTCCTTGATTCTCTTCATCTTCTCCGAGACATCCAAGTCGCTGAGCAAAAGTTGATTGATGGCATTGATGCGCTCCACGGCATAGCGATAACGTACCACATGGCGATAATAGAGCAGATAGTAAGCTATCGGCAACTGCAAGAGCAAGAGTGAAAGCAAGATGATGGCCACCATCTTCGAGTTCTCAGAAGTCTGCATCGTACGCACATAATCAGGCAACGTGCTATCGGCACTTCGCTCTCGGAAGAGTTGGGTATAAACCTTGTTGTTGCTGTTGTAGAGTTGCCACTTATGGAGTGCGAGTGCAGCCACGGCGCTCTCATTGCGCAAGTCGAGTATCACATTGTAATTGGTCTTCACGCTATCCTCAAACCATTTGATTTCCGCCGCATCAGCCACATTTGGATTGCGCACCATCAAGCATTTGCTACCAGGGTGAAGGCTAAGATAATGGCGATTGAGATAGTAGATGGAGGAATCGGCGAAAGCCAAGGTTCGTGCATAGGTACCGGCGATATTGCTGAAGTAAGCACTATCGGCGAAGCCATCGGCACGCTGCAAGTCGGCAGAAGAGAGGTTGACATTTGGCTGATGACTGTGCTGCAAGGATGAGGCTTTTTGGGATGATGCACCCAGGGTTGCCCCCATGAAGAAAACCATCGCTGCCAGCACTCGGCTCACGCCCTTAGGCAATCGGAAACGGAACACGCTCCCCTTGCCCACCTCGCTCTCACAAGTGATTTGGCAGACAGAGAAGATACTGCTCACCTTCTTGTATTTCTCGATGATTCCCTTGCAGTTGAGCAAACCGAAGCCATGTCCACCCGTATAGGTTCGATCGAAGACATGGGCGAGTTGCTCCTCGTCCATTCCCTTACCTGTGTCGGCGATGCTCACCTCCACACAATTCTCCAGCACCTCAGCACTCACCATCACCTTGCCACCTTCTGGCGTAAACTTTCGAGCGTTGTCGGCGATGGTATTAATCATGAAGAGTGTGAGCGTACGGTCGGCCTTCACCTGGGCGGTGGTAGGCTGTACATCCAGTTGGATGCCCTTCATCAGAAATCCCATCTTACCCTTCTGCACGATGTCGAAGAGGGGCTGAAGAGGGAAGCTGACGATGCGAAGGCTCAATGCTCCTTGTCGCATCTGAATCCACTCGGTCAGTATCTGATTGTATTGATTGATCTTGTCGGTCAGTTCGGCGATATACTGGTAGCGTTCTTGTTTCACCTCGTCAGAGTCCTTGCCCTCTACGAGTCTATCCACCTCGTGTATCATTCGGTCGATGAATGGCGTAATACTATTGACGAGCGATACTTTGGCACGCTGCTCCAAGTTGCGTCGCTTATTGTCGGAGAGGTGCAGACGAGCCATCTGCAGCTCTTCATCTAGTTCTTCATATTCATCGTTTATCTCATTGATATGTTGCTCGTTACGTTGTTTCCATTCTTTCAGAGGTTCAAGCAGATTCGTCACAGGGTTCGCCTGGATTTTCCTACGTCTCATTCGGTCGAAGATATAGAGCAAGAAGACCACCAAGACGATCATGGCAATGACGGCGACGATCATGGCATTGAGTTGCAAAGCATTCTCATCGAGCAAGGCGGCACGTGCCTCCAATTGTCGGTCTTGTCTCGTCTGCTCCTGCAGGTCGAGATAGATGTTACGATTGTAGTCGCTCTTCTGCTTGTCATTGAGAGCAGAATAAACCATACAAAGGCGCTCATAGATGGAAGCCACTAGGTCGGGAGCCTTCTCCACCTCCTTGTTGGTTTCCAATGCCTTAATAAGACAATTGCCCGCCATATTATAATCCTTGATGGCAAAATAGCATTCCGCTAACGTACGATAAGCACCTGCTATCTGATAGACATCACCATAAGAAAGGAAAATATTGAGCGCACGTTGCGCCAAGTTACCAGCCAAGAGCGAATCCGGCATCTGCTCAGAGTTGAGATACTGGATAGCTGGCAAATTGTTCTTGATGAGGAAATCACGGATGACAGGTCGTTGCAGATGCTCGCTGATAGCTTGCAACGCATTGGCTTGCCAATAAGGGTAGCCCGAACCCGTGGAAGCCAACATATAGCACTGCACGAGATAGTCGAACTCGGTTTGCGCTATCTGCTGGGCGGTTCCCTTGGTGATGGCACCACCCGAACCAAAATTGTATAAGTAGTTGAGATATTGCGCCGTATCATTCTCCAAGGCATCGGCATCAATATCATTGAGAGCTTTCATCATAGGTTCGTCCAATCCTACATAATAAAAATAGGTAGCATCGACGATGTCGAACTCGCTCTGTGCATAGATGGCACGGCGGCGTTCACGAGCAGGCAAATTAGCCGCCTCCTCGTTCAATCGGCGCAAGCGAGCCATGGCACGCTCACGATAGGTATAAAAATCCTTGTTGTGAGATTCTCGTTGACAGATACGCATGTGTTGCACATCGGCAATGAGAAGCTCCAGTTGGTTGTTGCTTTTCTCCTCTACCAGGTCGAGCCACTTCTGCGCCGCCTGATAGTTCATCTTAGCCATCTCCACGAAGGCTAGGTTATTGTAAGCCTCGGCGTATCCTATCCCATAATCATCCGATAGGCGTAAAGCTTTCTCAGCATATACTTTGGCTGAGTCGAGGTTTCTATAGTGATAAGCATAAGAAAGGTTGTTCAACCTATCCACCTCCTCCTTGTGCGAGGGGCGACAAGCCGAAAAGAACAGCAGCGCTATCATCAAAGAGGTGATAGCGCTGCCGAAATGATTGATATTTAATGCACTTTTCTTCATTAAGCGCGAGCCTTGGCAATATAGCCGAGAGCTTCCTGGCACTTAGCGGTGATGGCAGCCCAGTCACCAGCAGCTACTACATCCTTAGGGAAGAGTTTAGAGCCCATACCTACACAGAGAACACCAGCCTTGATCCACGGAGTCAAGTTCTCCTCTGTTGGCTCTACCGCACCTGTTACCATGATGTTGCTCCAACGGAGAGGTGCCATTACGTTCTTCACGAATGAAGGACCACCTACGTTACCTGCAGGGAATACCTTTGTGACATCACAACCAGCAGCCTGGGCATTGTTGATCTCTGTTACTGAACCACAACCTGGAGAATAAGGAACCAAGCGACGGTTACATACTGGAGCAATCTCTGGGTTGAAGTTAGGACCTACGATGAAGTTGGCACCCAACTGGAGGTACAAAGCAGCAGTACCAGCGTCGATGACTGTACCTGCACCGAGGATCATCTCTGGGCACTCCTTGTCAGCCCACTTTACAAGCTCACCGAAGATCTCATGAGCGAAGTCGCCACGGTTAGTAAACTCGAATACACGTACGCCGCCCTCATAGCAAGCCTTGATGACGTTCTTGCAAATCTCAACGTCCTTATTGAAGAATACAGGCACCATACCAGTCTCTTTCATGGCTGCCATGACCTGCATTTTGCTAAATTTTGCCATTTAAAATTTATAATTTATAATTTATCCTTTATAATTTAAAACTTATCTCTGTACACGACCATTTGCGTTACCACCAGCAAGGCTCTCTACCTCGTCAGCAGATACCAAGTTGAAGTCGCCTGGGATAGTGTGCTTCAAGGCAGAAGCAGCTACAGCGAACTCCAATGCCTCAGCCTGATTAGGCTTGGTCAAAAGACCGTGGATCAAACCACCAGAGAAAGAGTCACCACCACCTACGCGGTCGATGATTGGGTTGATGTCGTAGTGCTTGCTCTGATAGAACTCCTTGCCATCATAGATGAGAGCCTTCCATCCATTGTGTGTAGCAGAAAGAGACTCACGGAGAGTAGAAACGACATACTTGAAGCCGAACTCCTTCATCATGCCCTGGAAGATGCCATAGTAACCCTCAGCGTCGGTCTTACCTCCCTCTACGTCAGCGTCTGGCTTGAAGCCCAAGCAGAGTTGAGCATCCTCCTCATTACCGATGCAAACGTCAACATACTGCATCAAAGGACGCATCACAGAGATAGCCTTCTCTGATGTCCAAAGCTTCTTGCGGAAGTTGAGGTCAACAGATACGGTGACACCATGACGCTTAGCAGCCTCGCAAGCCAACTTGGTCAACTCGGCAGCCTTGTCGCTGATGGCAGGAGTGATACCGCTCCAGTGGAACCACTGAGCACCCTCCATGATAGCGTCGAAGTCGAAGTCTGAAGGATCAGCCTCAGCGATAGAGCTGTGAGCACGGTCATAGATAACCTTGGATGGACGCATAGAAGCACCTGTCTCTGCATAATAAAGACCTACACGGTCACCGCCACGAGCGATGAAGTCGGTGTTGACACCATAACGACGAAGGGCGTTGACAGCAATCTGACCGATCTCGTGCTTAGGCAACTTAGATACGAAATATGCCTCGTGACCATAGTTAGCCACACTAACAGCTACGTTAGCCTCACCACCACCAGGGATGATGCGGAATGAGTCACTCTGAATGAAGCGATCGTTGCCTTCTGGAGACAAGCGAAGCATAATCTCACCTAATGTTACAATTTTTGCCATGTTTTGAATTGTTTTAAATTTGTTTCTTTATAGTTGTTCTTTCAATTGGATTTCCAATTATCGGGGCAAAAATAATCATAATTTCTCGAATAACGAAAGAAAATCTCACTTTTTTTTGTTTTTCGTGCAAAAAAGTGGCTGTGCATTCGCACAATTCAAATAATTGTTGTATATTTGCGCCGTATTTAACACTTTGTGGTCGCACACAAGCAATCAACAATCAATAGAATTGTGGACTTGCACAGTCGCCGACAAAACTGCCAAAGCCTACTCCATGCAGACAGAGGCAGAATGTATTATATATATAATAAGGTGTAAGCGACAGACGACATCCACAGCAAACTCTAAAAACTATGGCCGAAAAAATTAGAATCAAAGACATCGCAGAAAGGGCTGGCGTTTCCGTAGGAACCGTCGATAGGGTCTTGCACGACCGCCCCAACGTCTCCAAGCCTGCACGAGAGAAAGTGGAACAGGCTTTGAAGGAAATGAATTACCAGCCCAACATGTATGCCAGCGCCCTGGCGTACAACAAGTCATATACCTTCTATCTCCTGATACCGAAGCACGAGTCGGAAGCTTACTGGGAGGAGATAGAGGAAGGAGCACGCAAGTGTGAGGAGACACGCCGCGACTTTCATATCGACGTGGAAATCCTGTTCTATGAGCGCTCCAGCGAGGAGTCATTCCGAGAGCAAGGGCAAGCCGTCATCGATGCACAACCTGAGGGTGTCATCGTCGTGCCTTCATCCTTGGAGGTCACCAGGGAGTTCACCGACCAGCTTCATCAGAAGAGCATCCCATTCATCATGCTCGACTCCTATATGCCCGACCTTCGTCCTCTCTCGTTTTTCGGTCAAGATTCCTTCTGTAGCGGTTTCTTCGCCGCCAAGATGCTCATGATGATAGCCAACAAGGAAACGGAGATTATGTTGATGCGCCAAACCAAGAATGGCATCGTGGTGAGCAAGCAGCAGGACAACCGTGAGGTAGGATTCCGCCACTACATGCACGACCATTTTCCACAGGTCAAGATCAATGTGCTCGACCTACCGCTCAATGGCACCCGAAGTGAGTTCAACAAGATGTTGGAGAAATATTTCGCCCTCCACCCTGCCACTCACCATTGCATCACCCTCACCTCGAAGGCTCACCTGGTGGGTGACTTCCTCTTGAAGAGCAATCGCCGTGACGTGCAGATCATGGGATATGACATGGTGGAGAAAAACGCCAGATGCTTGCGAGAAGGCAGCATCTCCTTCCTCATCGCCCAGCACGCCTATATGCAAGGCTACAACTGCGTGGAGACTCTCTTCCGTGCTCTCGTACTGAAGAAGAAGGTGACACCGGTAAACTACATGCCTATCGAGCTGCTCATGAAGGAGAATGTGGATTTCTATCAGAGAACGCAGATTTAAGTAAAGAATTCATCTCTTTATACAAGAACATTATAAATATAACATATTAAAAAACAACTACGAATGAAACTATCAAGCTTTATCAAGATTAACCCTGCCGACTCGGTAGTGGTTTGCTTGCGCCCCATGAAGAAGGGCGATGTAATCGAGGTGGATGGCAAGAACATCACCCTCTTGCAGGACACTCCTGCTGGCCATAAGGTGCTCATCGACGATGCACCTGAAGGCAAGGACATCATCAAGTACGGCTACCCTATCGGTCATGCCAAGCAAGACTTGAAACAGGGTGAGTGGGTCAACGAGAACAACCTCAAGACCAACCTTGCCGGTACTTTGGAATATACTTACAACCCTGTGGATGAGCAGTTGAACATCCAGCAGGAGAACCGCACCTTCAAGGGCTATGTTCGCAAGAACGGCGAGGTAGGTGTGAGAAACGAAATTTGGGTAGTTCCTACCGTGGGCTGCGTGAATGGCGTGGCTGAGAAGTTGGTGGAATTGCTCAAGAACGAGACTCATAGCGAGGGCATCGACGCCATCCATGCTTGGCATCACAACTTCGGTTGTTCCCAGCTCTCTGGCGACCACGAGAACACTCGCAAGGTGTTGCGTGACATCTGCTTGCATCCAAACGCAGGCGCAGTGCTCGTATTGTCGCTCGGTTGCGAGAACAATCAGCCAGATGCCTTCATGGAGATGCTCGGCGACTATGACAAGGATCGCATCAAGTTGCTCGTAACACAGAAAGTGGAGGGCGACGAGCTGGAGGAAGGCATGAAGATTCTTCGTGACCTCTATCAGAAGGCTAAGGAAGACAAGCGTGAGGACGTGCCAGTGAGCAAGTTGCGCGTAGGTTTGAAGTGTGGTGGCTCCGACGGATTCAGCGGCATCACCGCCAACCCATTGGTAGGTGAATTCTCCGACTGGCTCGTAGCTCAGGGTGGTACCAGCATCCTGACCGAGGTGCCTGAGATGTTTGGCGCAGAGACCATCCTCATGAACCGTTGCGAGAACAAGGCTTTGTTCGACAAGACCGTTCACCTCATCAACGACTTCAAGGAGTACTTCCTCAGCCATGGCGAGCCTGTGGGCGAGAATCCTTCTCCAGGCAACAAGGCGGGTGGTATCTCTACCCTTGAGGACAAGGCATTGGGTTGCACCCAGAAGTGCGGTCGTGCTCCAGTGAGCGGCGTATTGCAGTATGGCGACCGCTTGGAGACAACAGGCTTGAACCTCCTCTCTGCCCCAGGCAACGACCTCGTGGCAGCTACCGCCTTGGCTTCAGCAGGATGCCAGTTGGTACTCTTCACCACCGGACGTGGCACGCCATTCGGCACCTTCGTACCAACGATGAAGATTTCCACCAACAGCAACTTGGCGAAGAATAAGCCAAACTGGATTGACTTCAATGCCGGTGAGTTGGTAGAGGGCACGGAGATGAAAGACCTCGTGCGCAAGTTCATCGACAAGATCATCGCCGTGGCGAGTGGCGAGGAAGCTCGCAACGAGTACAACGGCTATCGTGAGATCTCCATCTTCAAGAATGGAGTAACATTGTAAGTGAAGAACGAAAAGTGAAGAGTGGCAAATCTCTTCACTTTTAAATACAAAATTATGAGTAATAAGAAAGGATTGTTGGCTTTATCGCCATTGGTTTTATTGATTGCCATGATCGCTCTCTTCACGGGATATTCCGCCGATGAGAGCCATAAGGACACGAGCTTGTCACTCACCGTGGCATTCATGGTGTCGAGTATCTATGCCGTCGCCATTTCGGGCGGCATGCCCATCAAGAAGCGCATCGACACCTATAGCCGTGGAGCTGGAGCCAACAATCTGATGCTTATGCTCTGGATATATGTGCTGGCAGGTGCATTCGCTGCATCGGCGAAGGCGATGGGAGCCGTGGATGCTACCGTCAACCTAGCCCTCAGCCTCTTGCCTGCCAGCATGATATTGCCGGGATTGTTTCTCGCCGCTTGTTTCATATCGCTCTCGATAGGCACCAGCGTGGGAACCATCGTGGCTCTCGTACCTATCGCCGCTGGTCTCGCCCACTCCGTGGATGCCAACCTGGCACTCACCGTTGCCATCATCGTGGGTGGTGCCTACTTCGGCGACAATCTCTCCTTTATTTCCGACACGACGGTCGTGGCTACCCAGACGCAAGGCTGCCAGATGAGTGACAAGTTCAGGGTGAACGCCCTCATCGTGGTGCCCGCTGCCATCCTCATCCTCGCCATCTACGGCGTGATGGGAATGGGAACGAAGGCTCCTACGCACATCGGCGAGGTGGAATATCTCAAGGTACTCCCCTACATCGTGGTGCTCATCACCGCCATCTGCGGCATGAACGTGATGGCAGTGCTCACCCTTGGCACTATTCTATGCGGTGCCATCGGCATCGGATTTCATTATCTCGGAACAGACATGACGGCAGCCAATAGCATGGGCGCAACAGGTTCCTACGACCTCTTCGGTTGGTTCTCTGCCATGGGCAACGGCGTGATTGGCATGGGCGAACTCATCATCATCGCCATGATGGCAGGTGGTATGCTGGAGATCATCCGAGAAAATGGTGGTATCGACTACATCATCAAGAAGCTCACGTCGCACGTGGGAAGCAAGCGAGGCGCTGAACTCTCCATCGCCGCCCTCGTCTCGATGGTGAACATCTGTACCGCCAACAACACCGTGGCAATTCTCACCGTGGGCAACATCGCCAAGAAGATAGGCGACAAGTTTGGGGTAGATAACCGCAAGGCAGCAAGTATCCTCGACACCTTCTCCTGCACCGTGCAAGGACTGATCCCTTATGGTGTGCAGATGCTTCTGGCGGCAGGTCTCTCCGGACTGAACCCGCTCGACATCATCCCATATCTCTACTATCCAATAGCGATTGGCGTGGCTGCCTTGCTCGCCGTTCTTCTCCGATACCCGAAGAGATACAGTTAGGAGAATCAAGAATTATGCCTAGCGAACGATACTGACATCGAAAATCGAAGTTATACATTATAAATTATTCATTATCATGACGTTGGACTTTTTACAGAGAAACCTTTTCAAGAAGTTGCGTGCCGAGCATTTCGACACAAAGGAGCAACTCGACCCGATGACAACCTTCAAGAAACAGAAGATTGCCCAGATGATGAAAAATCTCAGCGACATCCCTTCGGGAGAGGTCGCCATGCACAGCGGTTTTCTCAACAAACGTCTCATCAAAATACAGCAGGACGAGCCGCACGCCATCGACACCTCCATGGAGACCATTTACCTCTTACGGCTGATCGTCAGCAATGTCAACGCCATGTATTCGGGCGGCATCAGTCTGAGGGGCATCATCCAACTGGGACAATACCTCCGCACACGTGGCGACAAGGTGGACTTCGTGAAGCTCGACACATGGCTCACCAAGCTCCACATCCAGCGCATGGCTCAGTTGGAAGGCAGCGTGCTCATCCAGTTCTTCAACTTCGAGCAAGACGAAATTCCATTTGTCAAGATGGTGGAACGAGGAGCCAGCAAGCTCACCGTACGCTCTCTATATTATAACATCAAGGACATGGAGGACATCAAGTTCCAGGAGTCGCAAGTGGGCTTCGTGCATACCACCGGTGGCACGATGCGAAAGAACCTCCGCCGCAGCATGAGATACTTCGGATATGCGCCGATAGAGACCACTTGCAACTTTCTCAATAGCTTCTTCAAGTCGCTATCTGAGATAGAGGAATAATTTATATGACATGAAATTTAAATATATATAAAAAAAGAGAGCGTCTGGCAGAAATGTCAGACGTTTTTCGTAACTTTGCATTTATGAAGCAAATCATCATCACTATATTGACACTATTTACCACGCTCGGCATCCACGCACAGGTACAATGCGAGGACACTTGCCAGCACGTGCATGGCATCGACCTCAGCCACTACCAGGGCAACGTGTTCTGGGAGACCGTGGGCGACAACTCCAAGATGGCATACGTCTATCTGAAGGCTACCGAGGGCGGCAACAACGTGGATAGCAAATACAAACAGAACATCGACCTGGCGCATCGATACGGACTCAAGGTGGGCTCCTACCACTTCTATCGTGCCCGCATCCCCCAGGAGACACAACTCGCCAACTTTATGGCGCAATGCCGGCCAGGCGACCAAGATCTCTTGCCCATGATCGACGTGGAGACCAAGAGCGGAATGGGCACGGAGGAGTTCTGCGACTCCCTCTTCAAGTTCCTACACCTCGTGGAGAAAGCATACAAGCAGAAGCCACTCATCTATACTGGCGCCAACTTCTACGACAACTACCTGCTGGGCAAGCTCGACAGCTACAAGCTCATGATAGCGCAATACACCAAGCGTGAGCCCGTGCTCCGAGACGGCAGGGACTTCGAGATGTGGCAATACACCGGAAAGGGAAGGCTCAACGGCGTGAACGGCTATGTCGATAAAAGCCGATTCATGGGAAAGCACCGGCTCCGAGAGATCAGATTCCGACATCGATAATCAACTCGGACATTGACATTCATTTACGGATGCCATTCTAGCCCCCGAATACTATCGCATCTCGAAGGGTCAAGAGCATTCCTTCATCATACACTAGAAACAACATTTTCAATTATAATTAAAAATTCATTTTATGGCAATTATAAAATGTCCTGAGTGCGGACATCAGATTAGCGACAAAGCACCCGTTTGTCCTAGCTGCGGCGTGGAGATTGCGGGAAAGGTAACCAAATGCCCTAATTGTGGCGAAGTGTATTTCAAGGACCAGGAGATGTGCCCTAACTGCCATCGCCCTACCTACACCTCTCAACCACCTATTCCTCCGACCGCAGCATCCCAAGCTATACCTCCCACTCCTCAATCGACCACTCGACTGAGCGGAACCCCAACTCCACCGCCCATTGGAGCCAATGCAGGGAATACTTACGGAGGAAATGGAAACGCCTCTCCTCAAGGTGAGGAGAAAAAGAAGAAGGGCAGCCGCTCCATCCTTATCGTCTCCTTCATCTTTGCCGTTCTCGTTTGCGGAGTGATGTACTACTTCTACGACAGCGCCAACAGAAACAAGGAGCAAGAGGCTTACGAATATGCTATGCAGAGCAGCGACCCGATGGTGCTTCAAAGCTATCTTGACACCTACAAGGAGGCCGACGAGGCTCACCGAGACTCCATTATGGCGCATCTCAATATGCTCCAGCAAGTGGACCAAGACTGGACCAACGCTCTCGTAAGCGGTTCGAAGGAAGCCCTGGAGGCATACCTACAGAAATATCCAAACTCTCCTCACAAGCAGGAGGTTTGGAACAAAATCGACTCCATCGACTGGCAGATGGCTCTGAAGGACAACACCGTGGATGGCTACCAGGCATACCTAGATGCCCACGCCGATGGCTCCCATATCGAAGAGGCAGAGGAAGCTCTTCAGAAGATCAAGAGCAGCGAGGTGCAGCCAGAAGAGAGCCAAGTGATCAGCGGACTCTTCCGCCAGTTCTTCCAGAGCATCAACTCTCGCAATGAGGACGGATTGACAGCTACTTGCGAGGACATCCTCTCCTCACTCCTCGGCAAGACTTCTGCCACCAAGTCGGACGTTGTCACCTTCATGCACAAGCTCTACAAGGAAGATGTGAGCAACATGAACTGGCATCTTAACAACGACTACAAGGTAAAGAAGAGAGAAGTGGGCGACCAAGAGTATGAGTTCCAAGTGCAGTTTACCACTCGCCAAGATGTCGATAAGACAGATGGCAGCAAGACGCAGAACAACTATAAGATTAACGCCACAGTTTCTCCTAGCGGCAAGATTTCCGCTTTCAACATGGCGAAGGTCACAACAGAATAAAACAAATGAAGGAAGCCTAGTTGGCTTCCTTCATTTGTTTTAAGAGTTCCTTTTGCTTTTCATTCAACCCCGTAGGCAACTTCACATTGTACGTGATAATCAAGTCGCCGAAGGTGCCATCGCCTCGGTCATAGCCCTTGCCACGCACACGCACCTTGGTGCCGTTCTGCGTCTCAGGTTTGATTTTCAACTTGATTTTCGTGCCATTGCTGAGTTTGACAATACCCTCGCCACCGAGCAAGGCGGTGTACATATCGAGGTTGACGTTCATGTTCATCTCGCCATTGCTCTGACGAGTGCCTTGACCGCCACAACCACCGCAGCCACCCGTGCCATATTCAGCACCAGCACCGAAGCCAGCGCCACCAGCACCGCCTCCGAAGCCAGAGAATCCAGAGAAACCACCACCAGCATTGCCGCCAGCGCTGCGTCCTCTACCTCCAAAGAGATTCTCGAAGAAGCTGCTGAAACCACTGCCTCCCGAACCGAAACTACTGAAGTCGAATCCCTCGAAAGGATTGCCCCCACCTCCGCCAGCACCGCCGAAACCGCCAAAGCCACCGCCCGCCTGTTCGTAAGCCTGGGCATTCTTCCACTGTTCACCATACTGGTCATATTTAGCTCTCTTGTCCGGGTCGGAAATCACATCATACGCCTCGTTGAGGGCTTGGAACTTCGCCTTCGCTTTCGGGTCGTTAGGATGCAAGTCGGGATGGAACTGCTTTGCACGCTTACGGTAAGCAGCTCTCACATCCTTCTGAGGGATGTTCTTGTCAACACCGAGAATCTTGTAATAATCTACAAATGCCATAGTATTTATTCCTCCATTTTTTATTGTTTTTGATATTTCTCCAACAAAAAGTATGCCGTATTCATTTCTTTTTTGTAATTTTGCATTCGAAAGGCGCAACTTCGTCCTAGGCTGACAAAAATGAAGCATAAGAAGAGAAGACTTTTCCGAAGGCTGACAAAGATGAGACACGCCTCATCGAAAGATGGCGTCACACCTTATTATATATATAAAGAATAAAATTTAACTGAACTTCGCAAGTGTTTGAAGTCATAGGGAGCGGTAACTCCCATTAACTCCTTAACTTCTCGTACACGCGAAACTCAAATCATATAATAGAAAGGAAATAAAACATAAAACAAATGATGGCAGCGCTCCTTCTTGCGCTTTCTCTAAACCCTAACGCAATGATAGCAAAACAAAAAACTGTCAAGTTGAGAGTCATCGAGACGAGCGACGTACATGGTTCGTTCTTCCCTTACGACTTCATCAACCGCAAGCCAAAGGCTGGCTCCCTAGCTCGTGTGTCCTCCTACGTGGACTCCCTCAGACTGAGCTACAAGGACAACCTGATCTTGTTGGAGAACGGCGACATCCTGCAAGGTCAGCCAACTTGCTACTATTACAACTACATCGCCACCGACAAACGCAACGTGGCGGCAGATGTGGTCAACTACTTGAAGTATGACGCACAAACCTTTGGTAATCACGATGTTGAAACGGGACATGCCGTTTACGACAAATGGGTCAAGGAACTCAACTGTCCGGTGCTCGGTGCCAACATCATCGAAACGAAGACCGGCAAGCCTTACGTGAAACCTTACATCATCCTGGAGCGTGAGGGCGTGAAGGTGGCAGTGCTCGGCATGCTGACCCCAGCCATCCCCAACTGGTTGACACAGAACCTTTGGAGCGGATTGAGCTTCGAGAACATGGTGACGAGTGCCAAGAAATGGGTGAAATACATCAAGGACAACGAAGACCCAGACGTGATCATCGGTCTCTTCCATAGCGGCAAGGATGGCGGCATCAAAACCGCTGAGTATGAGGAGGATGCATCGGAGCGTGTGGCAAAGGAAGTGCCAGGCTTCGACTTGGTGCTCTTCGGACACGATCACACTCGCCATAGCGATACCCTCACCAATGAAGCGGGTCAGCAGGTGGTATGCCTCGACCCTGCCAACAATGCCATCAGCGTGGCAGACGCAGAGATTACCATCACTATCGACGAGCACAAGGTGAACGGCAAGACCGCCCACATCGTACAGCACAAGTCGGTACATGGCAAGATAGCCGATGTGACAGATTGTCCGATAGACGAGAAGTTCATGGCTACCTTCAAGCCTCAGATGGACGAGGTCGATCAGTACGTGAGCAAGCAGATAGGCACCTTCAAGAACACCATCTACAGCCGTGAGTCATTCTTCGGCAGCAGCGACTTCAACGACTTCATCCTCAACTTGATGCTTCAGATCACCCATGCCGACATTGCCTTCAATGCCCCATTGCAGATGGATGCCGTCATCAAGGAGGGTCCTATCCGTGTGAGCGACATGTTCAACCTCTACAAATATGAGAATGGTCTCTACGTGATGCGACTCACGGGCGAGGAAATCCGCAAGCACCTGGAGATGAGCTACGACCTCTGGGCGAACACGATGAAGAGTGCTGACGACCATCTCTTGTTACTCGACGAGAAGACCTACGGCGACCAGCAGCGCTTGGGCTTCAAGAACTTCTCCTTCAACTTTGATAGTGCCGCTGGCATCGACTATGAGGTGGATGTCACCAAGCCCAATGGCGAGAAGGTAAAGATTTTACGCATGAGCAATGGAGCGCCTTTCGATGAGAAGAAGTGGTACACCGTGGCGGTGAATAGTTATCGTGGCAATGGCGGTGGCGAGTTGCTCACTCGTGGTGCCGGCATTCCAAAGGATAGTCTCGAAAGCAGAATCATCTATCGAAGTGAAAAAGACCAAAGATATTATCTCATGGAGGAGATTGAGAAAATGGGGACCGTCGAGGCGAAAGCCAACAACAACTGGAAGTTTGTTCCTGAGGAATGGGTGGAGCCTGCGGCTGAGAGAGACTTCCAACTCCTCTTCAAGAATGCCACGAAGAAGTAAGTAATGACTAATTCTCAGAGAAATGAAATACTGGTTTATATTTTGCAAGACCGACCTCTTGCTAGAAAAGAAAGAAGACGGAACCTATACGATTCCATGTAGCGAGGAATGCCCCATCGAGACCAAGCCTTGGACCCACATTCTCAACATCACTCCGATGGAAGACAGTACGGAGGTGAAAACCTTCACCATCCCCCAACCCGTCACCGACAACCCTAAGTATGAGATGTGCGGTCTGCGCCCTAGCTATTATAAGCTCACACCCGAACTTTACCAGAAGGCCGGTAAGTGCCAGGAGCTGAACTACTGGGACCAGAACACCCACTTCTGTGGTGTATGTGGCGCTCCGATGGAGATGTCAACCGACATCAGCAAGAAATGCACCAACTGCGGCAAGTCGGTATGGCCATCCCTCGCCACCGCCATCATCGTGCTCATCCATAAGGGCGATGAGGTATTGCTCGTCCACGCCCGCAACTTCAAAGGCAACTTCGATAGCTTGGTGGCAGGATTCGTGGAGACTGGCGAGAGTTTGGAGGAAGCCGTACACCGTGAGGTGATGGAAGAGACCGGTCTAACCATCACCAACTTGAAATACTTTGGCTCACAGCCTTGGCCTTATCCAAGTGGCTTGATGATCGGCTTCACCGCCGACTATGTGGATGGCGAGATTCATCTACAGAAAGAAGAATTGTCACGTGGCAAATGGTTCAGCAAGGACAATCTCCCTATCCTTCCCGAAAAGCTATCCATCGCCAGAAGATTGATTGACGCTTGGCTCGAAGGAGAAAAATAAAAACTATTAAGCAATGTCAGAGAACCAAGAGAAACTTTGGAATGCAAACTATGTGAAGGTGATGACCACCAACTTCTTGTTGTACTTCGCCTTCTACCTCCTCACCCCACTCCTCCCACTCTATCTGAGCGAGACTTTCGGGGCGACGAAGGATACCATCGGCATCGTGTTGAGCGGTTATACGGTGGCAGCCCTCATCATCCGTCCATTCAGCGGCTATGTGGTGGATAGTTTCTCACGCAAGAAGGTATTGATGGTTTGCCTATGTGGTTTCGCTATCTTCTTCGCGGGATACATCGCCGCCAGCACCATCCTGATGTTTGCCATCTGCCGCACCCTGCATGGTGGTCCCTTCGGGGCGGTGACGGTAGCCAACAGCACTTGTGCCATCGACGTACTCCCCTCTAGTCACCGCAACGAGGGTGTGGGGCTCTATGGTCTAAGCAACAACTTCGCCATGGCGATCGCCCCTTCCATCGGCATCTACCTACACGACATCGTGGGCAGTTATATGGTGCTCTTCTGGATAGCCTTCATCGTTGCCATCGCCTCGGTGATCATCGCCAGCACCATCCGTTTGCCGGAGAAGGAAATCATCAAGAACAAGGAGAAAATCTCTCTCGACCGCTTCTTCTTAACCAGGGCATGGTTGCTCGCCATCAACATCGCCATGTTCGGCTTCTGCTGGGGCGTATTGAGCAACTATCTCGCCATCTATAGCAAGGAGGAGCTAGGCATCACGGGAGGCACGGGCACCTACTTCGCCATCCTCTCCATCGGACTCTTCACATCTCGCTTGCAAGGACGTAAAGCACTGAAAGAAGGTAAGTTGACGCAGAATGCAGCCGAAGGAATGTGCCTATCCTTGGTAGGATTCATCCTCTTTGTGGCATGGCATCATCCGATAGCCTACTATCTCTCGGCAGCCTGCATCGGATTAGGGAACGGACACCTCTACCCAGCCTTCCTCAACATGTTTATCAATGTGGCTCGCCACGACCAGCGAGGCACCGCCAATAGCAGCATCTTGACGGGATGGGACCTAGGATTCGGCATCGGATGCTTGTTGGGCGGAGTGGTAGCCGAGCACTTCGACTACAATGCCACCTTCTGGATGGTGGCGATAGAGAATGCGTGCAGCGTCATCCTCTTCTTCGTAGCAGGCAAAAGATTCTTCGAAGCAAGAAAAAATGGCTAGTGAAAAGCCAAAGCTTATCACTAGCCACAACCAAAATTCATTTCTCGAAAAGAAAGTTCTTAAGGAAAACCTTCCTTAAAAAACTTAGAATGGTAAGTCATCCGCACTACCACCCTCAGCGGCAGGAGCTGCACCAGCAGGCTGAGCAGGAGGGAATGGAGCTGTAGCGCCACCAGCAGGAGCGGCAGGCTGAGCAGGAGCGGAACCAGCTACAGGAGCACCCATTGGAGGGAATGGAGAACCAGGCTGCATACCACCCATAGCACCAGCTACGGCGTTAGGATCTACACGCTGGATATTCCAAGCACGAACACTGTTGAACCAACGACCATTGTACTCATGAGCGTCAAGGTCGAAAGACACCAAAATTTCTTCACCACTCTGTATGTTGAACTGAGCCAGACGGTCAGCACCTAACACATCAAAACATAACTTCTTAGGATACTGCTCATGTGTTTCGATAACGAACGACTGAGCTTTCCACTCGCCTCTAGCAGAGACACCGCTTTTTTCAGGTAAAACGGCAATTACCTTTCCTTGTAATTCCATATATTTCTATTTAAAAAGATGTTGCTGTATGATTGATTCATGTGAATAGGACAAATAGGACTTTCCCATAACACGACCCCATCCGAAAACATTCCCCGAAGGAAATGTAGCAACGGAAAAAAGAAGTATTTTGTCCTTTCCGACTGCGAAATTACTAAAAATAGTTCAAAAACTAAAACATTTCTCTGATTTTTTTGTCTGTAAGCAAGTTTTTTTGTATTTTTGTACTCATAATCGGCCAAATGCGCAATTCAATTTGCGCACTTGTGCTTCACAATGAACCAGAAAACAAGAAACAGACAGATAATAATTTAAAAAGAAATACTCATGAGATTTACAGTATCATCTACTGCACTTAGCAGTAAACTCAACATGCTTGCCAAGGTTATCGGCGGAAAGAACTCTCTGCCTATCCTCGACTGCTTCCTATTCCAAGTTGCCAATGGTGAGATGACTATCACAGCCAGCGATAGCGACAACATCATCAAGTCTAGTGTCGAACTCACAGAGAACGAGGGCGAGGGCGAGTTCTGCATCCCTAACCGCGTCATTCTCGATGCTTTGAAGGAATTGCCTGAGCAACCACTTAGCTTCGACATCGATACCGACGATACTTTCGCCATCAAGATTTCTTACCAGAACGGTCTCTACAACTTCACTGCACAGAGCGCAGAGGAATATCCTCACGCACAGGGAGTTAACGATGCTGCCCACACGGTAACCATCGATGCTGCCATTCTCATCGACAACATCTCTCGCTCCATCTTCGCTACCGCTAACGACCAGTTGCGTCCAGTGATGAACGGCATCTACTTCGACTTGACTGCCGACGCACTCAACATCGTAGCCAGCGATGGACATAAGTTGGTACGCAACAAGAACTTCTCCATCAAGAGCGACACCCCAGCTGCCTTCGACCTTCCAAAGAAGCCAGCTACCCTCTTGAAGAACATCCTCTCTAGAGAGGAAGGCGATGTCACCATCAAGTTTGATGACAAGAGCGCCGAGATTCTCTTTACCGATGGCACCTTGCGTTGCGTACTTTACGAGGGACGTTACCCTAACTACAACTCCGTCATCCCTAGCAACCCTAACGAAGTGACCGTAGATAGAAAGGCACTCTTGAGCGCCCTTCGCCGTGTGATGCCATTCGCTAGCGAGAGCAGCCAGTTGGTACGCCTCCGCATCGACGGAAGCCATATGGAGGTATCTTCTGAGGATGTGGACTTCGCTACATCTGCCAAGGAGCAACTCATCTGCGAGAATGCAGGTACCAACATGAGCATCGGTTTCAAGGGAAGCAGCTTGCAGGAGATTCTCAACAACTTGACAAGCGACCAGGTGGTATTCCAGCTCGCCGACCCTAGCCGTGCTGGTGTCATCATCCCTGCCGAGCTGCCAGAGAACGAGGATGTACTGATGTTGCTCATGCCTATGTTGCTCAACGACTAAAGATTATAACATAGATGTTTCCGAGTCTCTCCAAAGATGCTCGGAAACATCTCCCCAAAACCAACTAGAATGAAATTGAATCTCAAGAAGCCTCTGATCGTCTTCGACCTAGAGACAACAGGTCTTGACCTTGTAAAAGACCGCATCATACAGATGTCATACATCAAGGTAAACACAGACGGATCAGAAGTTCGCAAGAACCTTTACGTCAACCCTGGCAAGACTATCCCACAAGAGGTGGTAGAGTTGACGGGCATCAGCAATGAGGACGTGAAGGATGCTCCTACATTCAAGGAACTGGCCCCTACCCTCAACCAAGATTTTTCGGGTTGCGACTTTGCCGGTTATAACTCCAATCACTTCGACGTACCTATGCTTGCCGAGGAATTTCTCCGTGCCGGCATCGACTTCGACTTCTCAAAATGTCGTCTCATCGATGCGCAGACCATCTTCATGAAGATGGAGCGCCGCAACCTTGCCGCAGCCTATAAGTTCTTCTGTGGCAGAAAGATGGAGGAAGACTTCGAGGCTCACCGTGCCGACCAAGACACCGAGGCTACCTATCGTGTATTGATGGGCGAGCTCGACAAGTATGCCCCAGGCGTACAGGAAGAGCCAGATCGTGTGCTCCACAACGACATGGACGAGTTGGCTGCTTTCTCCAAGCAGAACGACAACGTGGATTTCGCAGGTCGCATCGTTTGGCAAGAGATGAAGGATGCGCAAGGCAATGTACTCCTCGACGAGAAAGGCGAACCACGCAAGCACGAAGTGTTCAACTTCGGAAAATATAAAGGTTGGGACGTGGCAGAAATCTTGACCAAGGACCCAGGTTACTTTACATGGGTATTGGGCAGCGACTTCACCAACAACACCAAGCAAGTGCTCACTCGCATCCGTCTCCGTGAGTTCAACAAGCGAATGGGAAAGTAAGTTCGTTCGAACATATCCATTCGAACGAACCATATTATAAGTTAGGAGTTTTATAAGACAACGAAACGACTATCATGTTAAAAGGAAAGAAAATCGTATTGGGCATCACCGGCTCCATTGCCGCCTACAAGGCATGCCTTATCATACGAGGACTCATCAAGCGAGGCGCAGAGGTGCAGGTGGTTATCACACCAGCAGGAAAGGAGTTCATTACCCCTATCACCCTCTCCGCCTTGACCCACAAGCCTGTAGTGAGCGAGTTCTTCTCGCAGCGCGATGGCACGTGGAATTCTCATGTGGATTTAGGTCTATGGGCAGATGCTATGCTCATTGCCCCTTGCACCGCCTCTACGATGGGCAAGATGGCTAATGGCATCGCTGACAATATGCTCATCACCACCTACTTATCGATGAAGGCTCCAGTCTTCATTGCACCAGCCATGGACCTCGACATGTATAAGCATCCTTCCACACAAGCCAATATGGCGAAGTTGAAGGAGTATGGCAATCTCATCGTGGAACCAGCTACAGGCTTCTTGGCAAGTGGACTTGAGGGCAAGGGACGCATGGAAGAACCAGAGGTCATCGTCGATTACCTCGACAAATACTTCGAAGTAAAAGACTTGACGGGCAAGAAGATACTCGTTACGGCTGGCCCTACCTACGAGAAGATAGACCCAGTGCGCTTCATCGGCAATTATTCTTCAGGCAAGATGGGCTTTGCCCTCGCCGAGGAATGCTATCGCCGTGGTGCCGAGGTGACTCTTATCGCTGGTCCGGTATCACTCACTTGCAGCAATGGCATCCACCGCATTGACGTGGAAAGTTGTGAGGAGATGTACCAAGCTGCCGTACAAGCATTTACGGGGAAAGGCGTTAACAAAAGCGAGGTGAATGGCGAAAGCGACACGAATAGTGAAAGCCAAACATCGAGCCAGAAGATGGACGCAGCCATCCTTTGCGCAGCCGTTGCCGACTTCCGTCCAGCGAGTGTAGCCGATAAAAAAATCAAGCGTGAGAAGGATGACTTGGAACTTCGCCTCGTCCCTACCCACGACATCGCCGCCGCCCTTGGCAAAGCCAAGATGGAAGACCAGCGCATCGTTGCCTTTGCCTTAGAGACCAATGACGAGGAGATGAACGCCGAGAAGAAGCGTAAGAAGAAGAATGCCAACTTCATCGTGCTCAACTCCACACGCAACCCTGGCACCACTTTCGGTACCGATGAGAACAAGATTACTATCATTTCGGAAAACGGAAAGAAAGAATATGAAAAGAAGCCAAAGACTGAAGTGGCTCGTGATATCATTGACGAGTTGGCTCGTCTGTGGTAATCCTCTCGCAGCACAAGAGTTGCAAGCAAAGATTACCATCAACCATGCTCAGATTTCGGGCACGGACAACTCCGTGTTCGAAAACCTGCAGCAGACCTTGGAGCGATTTGTCAACGAAAGACAATGGACCAGCTTGCACTTTCAGAAGAACGAGCGCATCAACTGCAACTTCAACTTGACCGTGGGCAAGTATGACAAAGACCAGAACATCTTCACTTGCAAAGCACTCATCCAAGCCAACCGCCCAGTATATAATTCGGCCTATACGACCACTATATATAATAATGTGGACGAAAGCTTCACTTTCAAGTTCGCTCAATTCGACCAACTGGAGTTCAACGAGGAGACGTTAGACAACCAGCTTGCTGCCCTCTTCGCCTACTATGCCTATCTCATCATCGGCATAGACTTGGACACGTTCTCCCCCATGGGAGGCGAGGATGTCTTGCAACGTTGCATGAACCTCACCAACAATGCCCAGAACCTGGACTTTCCCGGATGGAAAGCCTTCGACAACAACCGCAACCGATATGCGCTGATAGCCGACTATCTGGACGGAGCCATGCAACCCTTCCGCCAACTCCAATACGATTATTACCGCAAAGGACTTGACGAGATGGCAAACAATGCCGAGCGTGGCAGGACGGAGATTACAACCACCCTGGAGGAAAACCTCAAGAAAGCGAGGGAGAACAAACCGCTCAGCCTCTTGCCACAGATTTGGACCGACTACAAGAAAGACGAGCTAGCCAACATCTACAAGGGAAAAGGCACACAAAAGGAGAAAGAGACCATTTACGAACTCCTCTTCTCCATCAATCCATCCCAAAACAACGCATGGGATAAGATCAAGGAGTAGAAAGGCTTCTTTCCAAGGAAACCTCTCCCCGAAAGACGCATTTCGAATCAAAGTAATAATTGAAACAATCATGCTCAAGCAACTATATATCAAGAACTTCACGCTCATCGACGAGTTAAACATCAAGATGTATCCAGGTTTCTCCGTCATCACGGGTGAGACGGGAGCCGGTAAGAGCATCATCCTAGGTGCCATCGGTTTGCTGCTAGGCAATCGTGCCGATAGCAAATCCATCAAGATGGACAGAGACAGATGTGTCATCGAGGCGCATTTCGACTTATCTCGATATGATATGCAGCAGTTCTTCATCGACAATGACATCGACGAAGATTTGCCTGACACCATCATCCGAAGAGAGTTGACGGCATCAGGCAAGAGCCGTGCCTTCATCAACGACACGCCCGTCTCATTGACCAAGATGAGAGAGCTAGGCGAACAACTTGTAGATATCCACTCCCAGCACAAAAATCTTCTTTTGCAGAAAGAAGACTTCCAACTCAACGTGGTAGATATCATAGCAGGCGACAGCAAGCAACTCAAATCTTACCAAGCCGCCTACCAAGCCTACAAGAAAGCCCATGAGCAACTTGCAAAGCTCAAGGAAGAAATCGAGAAGAATCGTGAGAACGAGGATTTCCTTCGCTTCCAGTTCAAGGAGCTAGAGGAGGCGAAGCTTGTGGAAGACGAACAGGAGCAGTTGGAGCAAGAGTATGAGACACTCAGCCACTCCGAAGACATCAAGACTGCCCTATACCAAGCAGACAACAACTTGTCGGGAGACGAGGGAAGTATCTTGGAGAAATTGAAGGAGGCTGCCGAGCAACTTCAAGACATCCAAGAAGTATATCCGGAAGTCAACGAGCTAACCGAGAGAATGCACTCCAGCTACATCGAACTCAAGGACATTGCCCAAGAGGTAAATGGACTCGTAGATCATGTAGATTTCGATCCTGCCCGACTCGATGAAATCAATTCCCGACTCGACACGCTCAACTCACTTCAACAAAAGTTCCACGTCCAAAACCTAGAGGAACTCATCGGCATCCGAGAGAAGTTGGAAGAGCAACTCTCCCACATAGACAATAGCGATGAGGACGTAGAAGAGTTGGAGCAGAAAGTGAACGAATTACGTCAACAAGCAGAAAAAGAAGCACATACATTGACAACGATTCGTGAGAAGTCAGCCAAGAAAGTAGAAGAAGAGATGAAGCAACGCCTGGTTCCACTCGGCATACCAAATGTACGTTTCAGCATCGACTTGACTCAGAAATCTCTGAGCCACGATGGAGCCGACAAGGTAAGTTTCCTCTTTAGTGCCAACAAGAGCACCCCACTCCAACCTATCACCCAAGTGGCATCAGGAGGAGAGATTGCTCGTGTCATGCTCTCATTGAAAGCCATGATCAGCGGAGCCGTCAAGTTGCCTACCATCATCTTCGATGAGATCGACACAGGTGTAAGTGGAAAGATAGCCGAGAAGATGGCGAACATCATGGTAGAAATGGGCAACCACGAGCGCCAAGTGCTCTCCATCACCCACCTTCCTCAGATCGCCGCACTGGGTAGCCATCACTACAAGGTGCTCAAGGAAGAGACGGAAGAAGGAACCATCAGCCGTATGACGGAACTAACACCAGAAGAGCGAGTACAGGAAATCGCACAGATGCTGAGTGGAAGCGATGTCACCGATGCAGCACTTGCCAATGCCAAGGAATTGCTCAAGAACAAATAGGGCAAAAATAATGCCCTCTAACAAGAGGAATATGAAAAAGTTATATATAACAATGACGGGATTGATGATCGGTGTATCATCCATCCTTGCGCAACCAAGCCCAGTACAGAAGGTTGCCAAAAGTGTATTCACGCTCACCACTTTCAATAAAGAGGGAGGCATCATCGCCGCTACACAAGGCGTGTTTATCGACAACAAGGGTACCGCCATCAGCACCTTCAAACCATTCATCGGTGCCGTGAAGGCTACCGTGGTAGATGCCACCGGCAAATCGATGGAAGTAGATGCCATCATGGGAGCTGACGAGCTATACGACGTAGCCAAGTTTAGAGTCGATAGCAAGACCATCGCAGCACCTATCGCCAACAAGGAGAGCGCAGCAGGAAGCAAAGTTTGGCTCGTACCTTATTCTATTAAGAAGCCAGCCTACCAGGAAGAAGAAATCAGCAGCGTAGAGAAGTTCAACACCTCCTACAACTACTACATCTTCTCAAACTCCGCCCCTGACAACGCCGTAGGTTGCCCTTTCGTCAACAAGGACGGACAAGTCATCGCCTTGATGCACAACAATGGTTCCGTGACCGCCATTGACGCCAACTTCGCCAATCAGCTCAAAGTCACAGGACTCTCTTCCCTCGATGCAGCACTCCGTGAGAGTGGAATCCGCACCGCCTTGCCTGACAAGGAGACGGATGCCATCACGATGATGACACTGAACAAGGGACAGAAGACAGGCGACGAATACATGAAGTATGCTAACGAGTTTATCGGTAAGTTCCCTACCTCCGCCTTTGGTTACAAGGAGAAAGCATTCCTCCTCGCCAACAAGCAGCAATATGCAGAGGCAGACCAACTGATGCAAGAATCCATCAAGAAGTCAACAGCCAAGGACGAGGCTCACTCCAACTATGCCGACATCATCTACCAGAAGGTGATATACCAAGGCGACTCCATCTATCCTGCATGGAACGTCGATAAGGCGATAGCAGAATCACAAGCCGCTTACGCCATCAAGGCAGAGCCACTCTACAAGCACCAGGAGGCACAGAGCTTCTACCTGAAGAAAGACTACCAGAAGGCTTACGATCTCTTCATGGGCTTAACCAAGACCCCGATGAACAGTGGAGAGGTATGGTTTGAGGCAGCACAATCCAAGGTACAGTTGAAGGCATCTGAGACCGAAATCAAGGTACTCCTCGACAGTGCCGTATCGGTAGGCACAAAAACCAACAATGCGGCACCTTACCTATTGGCACGTGCCCGTTTCCTAGAGTCGCAAGCCAAGTATCGTGAGGCTATCGCCGACTACAACCAGTATGACAGCATCGCACGCCCTGTCGCCCCTACCTTCTTCTACACTCGCTATCAGTGCGAGATGAAGGTACGCCAATGGCAACAGGCTTTGCTCGACATCGCCCGTGCCTGCTACCTGAACCCTAAGGAGCCTACCTATTTTGCCGAATGGGCAAGTCTCGACCTTCGTGTCAAGCGATACGAAGAAGGTATGAAGGCTGCACAAGCTTGCATCACCCTCGCCCCAGAGTATGCCGATGGCTATCTCTTGCTCGGCATCATGCAATGCGAGTCTAACAACAAGGCAGAAGGCAAGAAGAACTTGGAGAAAGCCAAGGAGCTGGGAGACACGAGAGCAGACGAATATCTGAAAAAGTACAAATAATCGGCAAACATAAGTCGAATAACAGCACTTCATTCACAGAATTGCAAACTCGATATTACAGATTGATAACGAATAGCGCAAAATTTTGATAAAACGTATGCAATAATTTGGCAGTATCAAATAAAATTGCTATTTTTGCCTACAGTTTCAGCAGGACAATCATAACCAGCCGAGGCAAGCTCCCCTAAAGCCCATCCGAAGTGAAGTTGTGCAGTATCTTAGCAATAGGGAATATAAGTAATAACAACTAAAATAAAATTTAGGTAAAATGAAAATTGAAGATTTTAACTTTGCCGGTCACAAGGCAATCGTACGCGTTGATTTCAACGTGCCATTGGATGAGAATGGTAATGTAACTGACGACACTCGTATTCGTGGTGCCCTCCCTACTTTGAAGAAGGTACTCGCTGACGGTGGTGCTCTTATCATGATGAGCCACATGGGTAAGCCAAAGGGCAAGGTTAAACCAGAGCTTTCTCTTTCTCAGATTGTAAAGAACGTTTCTGACGCTCTCGGCGTAGAGGTTAAGTTCGCTAAGGATTGCGGTAATGCTGATGCAGAGGCTGCTGCCTTGAAGGCTGGTGAGGCTCTCTTGCTCGAAAACCTCCGTTTCTATCCAGAAGAGGAAGGCAAGCCAGTAGGTGTAGAGAAGGGTACTCCAGAGTACGACGCAGCTAAGGCTGAGATGAAGGAACGCCAGAAGAAGTTCGCAGCAAAGTTGGCTTCTTACGCAGATGTATATGTAATGGACGCATTCGGTACAGCTCACCGCAAGCACGCTTCTACAGCTGTCATCGCTGATTCATTCGACAAGGATCACAAGATGCTCGGCTTCTTGATGGAGAAAGAGGTAAAGGCTGTTGACGCTGTACTCGGCAACATCAAGCGCCCATTCACAGCTATCATGGGTGGCTCTAAGGTTTCTACCAAGATTGGTATCATCGAGAACCTCTTGACTAAGGTTGACAACTTGATTCTCTGCGGTGGTATGACCTATACATTCGCTAAGGCATTGGGTGGCAAGATCGGTAAGTCTATCTGCGAGGATGACAAGCTCGATGTAGCTCTCGACGTCATCAAGAAGGCTAAGGAGAACAACGTAAACCTCGTACTCGGTACAGACTCTGTTTGCGCTGACGACTTCAAGAACGACGCTAACACTCAGGTTTGCCCATCTAACGACATCCCAGAGGGTTGGGAAGGTATGGACGCAGGTCCTGACACTCGCAAAGCATTCGCAGCAGCCATCAAGGGTGCAAAGACTATCCTCTGGAACGGTCCTGCAGGTGTATTCGAGTTCGACAACTTCGCTGGTGGTTCTAAGGCTATCGCTGATGCTATCGCAGAGGCTACTAAGGAGGGTGCATTCTCACTCATCGGTGGTGGTGACTCTGTAGCTTGTATCAACAAGTTCGGTTTGGCAGACCAGGTATCTTACATCTCTACAGGTGGTGGTGCTCTTCTTGAGGCTATCGAGGGTAAGGTATTGCCAGGTGTAGCAGCTATCGAGAAGTAATCGAGATGACTGACACTTATCTCCGGCTTCTCAGGAAGACATGGAGATAAGAACAAAATAGGAAGTTCGAGGGCATCCTCTTGGTGATGTCCTCGAATTTTCAGTTATATCTACACCCTAAAAATCTACAACTTAACTACAATATTAATGGATTGGATTATCAACCTTTTTACCAATACAGAATCGGTGGCACACATCGCCCTACTCTATGCGATCGTGATAGCCGTGGGTGTGTATTTGGGTAAAATCAAAATCGGAGGCATCTCCCTGGGAGTTACCTTCGTACTTTTTGCAGGAATCCTCGCGGGACACGTAGGGTTTACTGCTCCTAAAGAAATTCTGACCTTTGTGCAAGACTTCGGATTGATTCTGTTTGTCTTCATGATTGGTCTTCAGGTAGGACCAGGCTTCTTCGAGAGTTTCAAGAAGGGCGGCGTAACGCTCAACTTGCTCTCTACGGCAGCCATCTTCCTCAACGTGTGCGTGATGTTCGCATGCTACTACCTCTTCTTCGACACAAGCAACCCCAACAACCTTCCAATGATGGTGGGTACTCTCTATGGTGCCGTCACCAACACCCCAGGTCTTGGTGCTGCCAATGAGGCTTTACTCAGTGTATTCCCCAATGGTGCTCCTAGCATCGCCAATGGTTATGCTTGCGCCTACCCTCTCGGTGTGGTTGGCATTATCGGTGCCACCATCCTCATCAAGTACATCTGCAAGGTGAACACTGCCGAGGAGGAAGAGAAGTTGAACGAGGAAGACGCAGCCAACCCACATGCCAAGGCTCACAACATGCACCTTCGTGTGGAGAATGCCTATATCGCTGGCAGAACCTTGCGTGAGGTTTCAGAGTTCTTGAACCGTGACATCGTTTGCTCCCGACTCCTCCACAAGGGCGAGGTGAGCATTCCTAACAGCAAGACCACCTTCGAGGTAGGCGACGAGCTCTTGGTGGTATGTGCAGAAGCCGACGCAGAGGCTATCAAGGCCTTCATCGGTCCTGAGATAGAGGCTGAATGGGATCGTGAGAAAGACGAGGTTCAGCACTTCGTGAGCAAGCGAATCATCGTTACTCGACCAGAGATGAACGGTAAGACCTTGGGCAAGATGCACTTCTCCAGCGTGTATGGCGTCAATGTAACTCGCATCTCTCGACAGGGCATGGACATCTTCGCAGGCAGAAACCACCACTTCCATGTAGGTGATAGAATCTTGGTAGTAGGTCCTGAGGAGAACGTAAATCGTGTGGCAGAGATGATGGGTAACTCCATCAAGCGTTTGGATGCACCAAACATCGCCACCATCTTCATCGGCATCATGGTAGGTATCATCTTCGGTAGCCTTCCATTCGCCATCCCAGGCATGCCAGTGCCATTGAAGTTGGGTATCGCTGGTGGTCCATTGATCATCGCCATCCTGATAGGTCGCTTCGGCTACCACTTCAAGTTGGTCACCTATACGACAACCTCAGCCAACATGATGTTGCGAGAGATAGGACTGGTGCTCTTCCTGGCGAGTGTGGGAATCAAGGCTGGTGCCGGGTTCTGGGAGACGGTGGCACAAGGCGATGGAATCAAGTACGTATATACGGGTTTCCTCATCACCATCATCCCTATCCTCATCATCGGAACGATTGCTCGCTTGAAGTATAAGTTCAATTACTTCACCATCATGGGTATGATAGCAGGTACCTACACCGACCCTCCAGCCTTGGCATACGCCAACGCCTCTTGCTCAAAGGAGGCTCCAGCCGTAGGTTACTCCACGGTATATCCATTGAGCATGTTCCTCAGAATATTCTCGGCACAGATTGTCGTGCTATTCTTCTGCGGATGATAGAGATTGATGATGACAAATATCCGCATCAGGATATAGAAGATATTAAAAAAGGACATTGGGCTAGATACCCGATGTCCTTTTCTTATTTGTTGTCTTCAATCTTGTCTTTTTATTTTTGCAAGCCTTGGATTTGCTCTTGTGTCAAGCCTATCGCTTTTATGATTTGTGAGAGTGGCAACTCCAAGGATAGAAGCTTTTGGGCTATAGCAAGCTTCTCCTTGTTTTTACCTCTTGCTTCACCCCTTGCTTCACCCCTTGCTTCACCTTCAGTTACAGCCTTCTCCATCTCCATGCGCATTTTCTCCATCTCCATGCGCATTTTTTCTCTCTCCATGCGTCTCTTCTCTTTCTCCCACTTGTCAGTGGCATAGAGGTCACGCATGATTTTGACATCCTCCTCGTAATACTCTCGCTCCTCGGGAGTAAGCTTCTGGAGGTCGCCTATCGCCGCCAACTTTCGGAAGACGGGGTACTTGTCCAAGAATGGTATTTCTTTCAAATGCTCCATATTGTTCAATACATAAATCCAACAATCAATGTTTAAAGCAAATCTATGAATATTTACTTTTTTCCTTTTCTTCTATTACATTCTCGACAAAGCATTTGGCAATTATCCTCTTTTGTCTTACCTCCTTCTACCCATGGAGTAATATGGTCAGCCTCCATTTCCCCTATTTCAAAATGGTTGCCACAAATAGCACAAATACCATGTTGTCTTTCATACACAGCCAAACGCTGTGCATCTGTAAAAGTACGGAAGGATAGGTATTTTTCCTTGCGTGTCAAAATATAAAGATAAATACCTTTATCTGCAGTAACATCATCATCAAGAATAAGCTTCTTTATCTCATCTTCGATTTTCTTTGCATCATATACATTTTCCTTGTACTCATTATATAAAAATCCCCATGGAAGTCCCTTCATATATCTTGTACGCTTCTTAATAAACGTAGCCTCCACCCAAGTAATTACACTTTGGAAATAGCTCCAAAGTTTAAATGCACTTGCGTCATTTCTATGATTGGACATATACATCTTGATACGCTTGTCATCATCTTTCGTATCAGGATATTCCAAAATTGAAATCCATTTGATAGCCGTCTCCAAATACTCTTGTCTATTAGCACTACCAGCGAGATAGTCACCTCCTATTTTTTGAGCCACACACTTGACCTTGCTAAAATATCTTTTTGCATCCGTAAGCCATGGACCATAATATACAGCATTGCGAAGTTCTTGTGGAGTAAGTTCCTCGCCAGCTATATTGATAGTCTCAAACCATTTTAACCTTTCAGTCTCCGTTCCCTTACAAAAATATACCATTATTTTGTAACCAAGCAATCTCTCACGAACGTCCTCATTAAGATTATGCAAGCCTAAATAGTCGCCCTCAAACCATATACTATAATCACCATTAACGTATTGACAGATAGATACCGTACGTTGTTGACCATCAATTATCTCAAAAGTACCATCATCGTTAACAGACCAATACATTACATTCAGAGGGAAACCTCTAAGTATTGTATCTATCACAGCATCACGTTGTTTATCTTTATAAACAAAGTTTCGCTGATACTTTGGACGGACATTTAGCTTACCACCAAATGCCCACACACCATTTTCCTCTTCATCAACATAGCCCTTGGCTAAATCTCTGACAGAAATTTGCTGAAGTAATATCTCCATATGTCTTATACCTTTCGTTTGATTATGATTCTCTCAAAGAGCCGTTTTAAAGTTCCATTTTGTCGTATATAAAAACGAGGTCCTCCATTCAATTTTCCCAACTCTTTCTTGACAATATTCATGTCTGCAAGTTCGAGACTATGACCGATTATCTCAAACTGTTGTGGATTGTATTTATCCAAGAATGTTATCGGCACTCCCATTTCTCCATAATAGTCACAAGGAATATCCGCCGTCTTGTCGACCTCTATTGCATCATAATTCACATATTTAGGATAATCTTCCTCATTGTATTTCTTGTAGAGGATCATTTCTTCATGTCTATCCTTATTGTCAAGATTGGTAAACCATCTTATTCCCTTTACACGTATATAGCGTTTGCCATTCTCATCAATTCCGCATCCAGAAGCATATAGCTCATAATCATCAGGAACGAAGAATTTGCGATCACCACTATGTATGCTCGCCCCCAGCCACACTTTATTATTCTTTATAAGAGGAAAGATTTCTTTCATTGAAACAGAAGTGATTTTACCCATAATAACAAACTTCTTTTGATATTGAATAAGTTGAGCGACATATTCTCTAAAGAGAGAAAATGGAGGGTTTGTTACAACTATATCTGCCTGTTTCAAGAGCGCCACACATTCCTCACTTCGAAAGTCTCCATTCCCCTTCAACTCCTTTATTCCTATTTCTTCAACCGAAGGAATACTATTACCATTTTTAGTACCAAAATACTCCAAAGAGATTGCTTGTTCCAACTTGTTTTCTGTAAACAAGTCCATATTCTGATTTTTGTAGCAAGTAGTAATCAACTTCTTTAGTCCTAATCGTTCAAAGTTATAGGCAAAATAATGAAAGAAATTGCTTACACGAGGATCATCACAATTACAAAGAACCACCTTACCATTAAAGGCATCCTTGTAATATTTAAGTTCCTTTTCTATATCAGAGAGTTGGGTGTAGAACTCATCCTTTTTTGCTTTAATTGCATCATTAAGATTTTTATTTCCAGCCATAGTTCATGATAGGTATTAAGCAGCAAAAGCCTATCATCACTATAGCGCAACAAGAAGGGTGTGAGCCATCTTATTGCGTTCTGCGAGGTAGCGTAGGAATGAAACCTCTTCTCACTAATAAGCACTCACACCCTATTCGGGATGAGCATTGCCTTATCAGTGAGTATAGAGTTTTCCCTACGGAAAATTCTTACCTATTATTCGGTTGTTCTTATATCACTTAAAGTTTCCTACGCTTTTAGCAGAACGCGAAATAATAGCTAATGCTTCTTGTTAATAATATGTCGTAATATTATAAATGTCTGTTTCTTATTTTTGTTTTTTGATATTAACTATAATTTGAATGGGAACTAATAGCCTTCCCACTCTGCAAAAGTAATAAAAAGAATCGGAATGGGCAAAGAAAAAAGAGGAAAAATGAAATAAATGACATCAAATAGAAATAAAAACTCAAAAATATTTGGTTATTCAAAATTAAAATCGTACTTTCGCCTTCGTAAATTATTAAACTTTGGATTATGGGAACTATAGGCGTAATATATATAATATTGTTCTTCGTATCAATACCATTGTCATTCTTTCTGGCAAAGACTCCCAATCCTGGCTACTTATTGGTGTGTATGGTACTTTGCTGCTTGCTAACACCCTTTATCGGTTATCCTATTTATCGTAATTGGATAGGTGTTTAATTATCAAAATATAAGGATATATGAAGACCAATCAAATAATGGATGCCATCCGCAACACCAACCCAACAGAAACCAACAAGCAGGTGGATTTCTGTGTAGCTATTGCCAACAGAATATTTGACGTAATGGCAAAACAAGGAATGGAGCAACGAGACCTAGCAAAGGCACTTGGGGTAACAGAGACTGAGGTGAGCAGATGGTTGAGCGGTACTCACAACCTTACGATTGCTACGATTGCTAAAATCGCAGCAGTACTAGGTGACGACATCATCACAACAACCAGCAGTCATCACAACAACCTATCAATCAAGACAGGCTTATGATTTTATTTTCATTCATTGGACATATCTCCTATTCCACTCTTCAAAATTTCACGCAATTTGCTTATTCTTAGTTCTTTATCAGAGAAACCATTCCGTTTTCAGATGCAATTCTAAAAGTATTGATCATGCAAGACTTTAATCGCTCAAACCCCAAATATTTATTAAAAAATGCTATTTTTCTTGATTCTCTACATTTTTGTCATACTTTTTTCTTTATTCTCGAAATAAAAATGTAACTTTGTAGGCAACTGGTGGACGATAAGCCTAAGTTGGATAACATTCAGTACCCTATTATCTCCACCGTCTTTCTTGGCTCAGCCTTGAAAGGAGGAATTCTAATTAACCTTTGCTAAAGGCTGGCAAAGAAAACTATAAGTAAAAGATATGATTACAAATTTAAAATTTGGGAAAAAAGAGGAAACATTTGCTCTTTTGGGCAAATACATTCCTAGCTATGATAAAGATCGTGCTATGAGCGGCATAGGTATCAAGTTGAGATGCAAAGAAGATTGTGAAGCTTATGCTGCCGAACTACGCATAGCAATCCCTAAAGCTCAAAGAGACTACTCTAACTTACAAAAACTTAAGGAGAAATACAACTACACCTATCCCTCCAAGGACAAAAACTGCCTGTCCACTCCTCATCAGTTATACAACACGATAAAAAGCACAATTATTGAAATCAGAGAGAGCATAAAAACGTTCTGCCCTAGGAATAGCCATCGTGCTGCTGGTATGTACAGCTCCACTACCTACACTTTAAAACAATCTCTATTGTGCAACAATACTCCTTACAGCAAGGACTTTTTCCCAGACACCTATCCAGAATACGTAAAAAATCTTTTAGGTTTGCTTGGCGAATATATGGAGATTGTTGAAAATGTCATAACTTGCAGCAAAGAACTTTTAGATGAAGAGCAAAGAATTAGAGATGATGACGAACTTCTCAAGTTTATAGACCAAGAATGCAGAAAGGATTTAGAAGAATTTGCCATAGAAACGCAAAAGAGTCTTGGCTTGATAGCTACCAAACTCACAAGTGCTGATTTTGAAAAAAGACGCAAAGAGGCTAAAAACATAAAAGAGTTAAGAAGACAACTATATCATGCTATTACTCCAAACGATTACAAAATTCGTGTATTCAAAGATGTCATGATGAGAGGGATGTCTAATGACCTAACAGTAGAGGAATCTAAAATTTGGACTAAAGAAGAAGATTATGAGTTTGTAAAAATAAAGGTCAGACGAGCTATCAAGGCTATGGTAAATAACGCTGATTTACCGAAACTAAAGGTTGCTAATTCTGAGAAGTATGCTATCAAAGCTGTTTATATCGCAAGCTTTATGATTTGGTGTCACGTTGGGAGAGCACATTACAAAGACTTCATCGATTATCTTACAAATCAACTTAAAGATGCTCTTTTACAAATGCCCAAATACAAAAGCATTATGAGCGCATTAAACAACCAACAGGCAAAGATTACTTCTTATTTTGATGATTTTGAAGCCTTCGCCAATACTTAACATTTTTTTACCCAAAAAGTTGAGATTACAACATTCGCCTAAAACAATAGAGAACAGAATCATAGCAATTATGTATTCTGTTCTTTTTATATTATATGGCTCCTCATATTCTGAACTTTTTTAAAACTTAAGAATCGAAGCATCAAAAATCCAAAAAGTTAAGAATTTGCACTCCTGCTTTCTTAACTTTGTTCCAATCTATATTCCAAACACGAAGACTGACTATTTTTTTTATATAAAGTTCAGAATACATTTGTTTATACAGCACTATTTTAAAATTTGTCAGTCTCAGCCTTCCTATGTATTTTTGCACCAGCTTCAACAAGGAAAACGACCATGAGAGGTCCTAAGGTCAGTTACGCTTCCTTGGCAAAGCTAGACTCCCCTTTTGCGTAACAAAGGGTACAGTCGGAAAGGATATTATTATGAACAGAATCATAACGGAAGGTTGTGTCAGCTACCAGAAAAATATGCCTTTGCCTCGACACATCGGCGAAGTAGTCTGCGACTACTTCCTCCATGGCGAAAATCCACTCGCCATTGCCTACCGCAGACGCAAGGGGCAAGAAGAATGTGGAACTGTGATTAACTCAAAATTTCAAGATTATGGCAGACAATAATATGGTATATGTAAATGACAAGCAGCAACTAGATGCTCTTGTCAACAAAGATGTAAATGCAGTCATCAAGGACAAGATGCAGGAGAAGCTAGAAAAGAGCTTCATCACCTTCGACCCCTTCTACGACTACATCGAGGAAGGCAAGAAGATGGAGGCTCCTAAGGAACTCATCTCTCATATCCTCGTGGAGCACGAGACTACCATCCTCTTCGGAGACACGGGTCTCGGAAAGTCAACACTCGCCATGCAAATCGCTTGCGAAGTAGCGGAGCAAGGCTATGACGTTGCGAGCGGAATGGGACAAGGAGCTATCGGAGAGCAAGGAGAGCCCCACAAAAAGCGTGTGCTCTACGTCAACTTCGAGTTGTCGCAACAGCAGTGGGCGAAGAGATTCCAAAACAAAGCCGTGCCAAAGAACCTCTTCATCGCCAACATCGACTACACCTTGATGCACGACGTGACCGACCAAAGCCGCATCCTGGACGAGATACAACGCATCGCCGTGGAGAACGAGATTGAGGTGGTGATAGTGGATAACCTCACCAACCTCTGCATCAACTCCAAGGAAGGCGGCGAGGCTGGCAACATCATGCTGCAACTCATCAGCCTGAGAATGACACACAACTGGACGATGCTCATCCTCGCCCACGTGCCTAAGCGAAAGCCTTGCGACCCTCTATCGCTCAACGACTTGGCTGGTAGCAAGATACTCAGCAACCTTGCCGACAACGTGATAGGCCTCAACAAGTCGAAGAAAGACAAGAGTGCCAGATACATCATCCAGTTGAAGTACCGCTCTTTCCCTATCGAACTTGACTACAAGAACGTACAGGAACTTCGTCTCACGATAAACGATGACTGGCTGCACTTCGAATATGGCGACTATGACGAGGAGCGCACCCACCTGCCAAGAAGCCGTGACGAAAAGGCGGAGCTGGAGCAAGACGTTATCAAGGAGCTGAAAAAGCCCAATGGAATGCCGTACAGAGACATAGCAGAGTTGGTAGGTACCAGTCTTGCCACTGTAGCTCGCATCGCCAAAAGCAATGGGTTGAGCAAGAGTGTAAAAAAGTCCAAGTGCAATAACACGAAAAACGATGGGAATAAACGTTCCAACACCATCGAAGACAACACTCTGTTTCAATAACAATTAACTAGTCTTGTTTCAGAAACGTATCTTCCATATTTGAAACAAAATTAATATTAATATTATGATTATCAAGAAGTTAGAATGTACCAAAAGTGAAACAAAAATGAAACAGAACCTATATTCTGAAACATTAATCTGTTTCATAGGTGGAACAAGATAACTACCTATATCACAAGCACTTACTATACATTTTGTTTCAGTTCGGAAATGATACACTCTGATACAAGCATAAAACGATAAGAATATGATACAAGAATCAATAAAATTCATCTTGGAGCGATACAAGGCTGGCGGCAGCAACCGCTTTGTCTGTCCCCAGTGCGGACGCAAGAAGTGCTTCACCCGATACGTGGATGCCGATACTGGAGAATACCTGGACGAGAATTGCGGAAAGTGCGACCACACTGCCTCGTGCGGCTACCACTATCCGCCCCGAGAGTTCTTCCGTGACCACCCCGACAGAATGCACGGCAAGGCATACCAGCCCGAGTACATCAACGGAAAGCCACTGGTGGGAATGGGGCGAAGATGGCTGGAGGACAAGAAGTGGCAAAGGGATGCCAGCAAGTGCCAAACGGCAGAAAGACCGATGGCGAGCAAGCCGCCACAGACCGAGTTTTTCCCCCTCTCCTGGGCAGAGGAAGGCCCCGACCGTAGCAGCACCTTCAGAAATTGGTTTGAGCGATTGCCTTTCGTCCCTGAACTCATCCACCAAGTGCTCTTGGAATACTTCGTGGGCGGCACCTCATACGACATCGTCGTCCGAGGCATCAACTATGGCAAGGCGGTGATATTCTGGCAGATAGACGAACAGTTGCAAGTACACGATGCCAAGTTGATGGCCTACCAGAAAGACGGACATCGAGTGAGCGGATGGGGAAACTCCATGCGTTCCATCTGTGAAAAAGCTCGTGTGGGACCACAACTATCAGAGACCGACAAGGTGCTCTTCGGGTTGCACCTCCTGCCCTACTATCCCCAGAAGACGGTGTGCATCGTGGAGAGCGAGAAAACGGCACTCGTCTGCGCCTGTCAATATCCGCAACACCTGTGGATGGCGACAGGGGGATGCGGCAATCTGCAAGCCTCCAAGTTGCAGCCACTGAAAGGGCGCAAGTTGATGGTCTTCCCCGACAGCGGCGAGTATGGGAAATGGGCTTGCTGCATGAAAGAGAGCGGAATCGACAACTACCAGATAGTTGACTTCATGGAGCAATACGAGACCAACACCGACATTGCCGATGTCATCCTCGGAGAAGCCGTCAGAGAGCCTAACCATCATACTTTCCCCTCCCAAGTACCATACTTACGGAGGAAAAGTAGCATAGTTATAACGAAATAATAAATTTCAAATCATAAATGATAAATTTATAAATTCAATAAATATGACAGAAGACATCAAAATCAGAGCATGCGGCAAGTCGGAACTTGCCCTGCTCTACTTTCCCACTGCCAACAGCAGTCACACGGCAGTCAACCACCTGATGGCGTGGGTGAAGAGAATACCAGAGTTGGTGGAGGGACTGCAGAAACTGGGCTATCGCAAGACCGCCAAGTATTTCACCGCCCGAGAGGTGCAGCTCATCGTGGACTTCCTCGGCTATCCATAACAAGCGGAGGATGAAAACAACAAGAGAGGAGATGAACAAGATGCGGAATCTCCTCAAAAGGTACGCTATCGCAAGCATCGTACGGCATCGTACGAACGGCCTACGGAAATGTCGTATCTTTGCAATGTAATCCAAAAGGGGTTACCTGATGAAACTCTCCCGAAAGGGGCGGAAGACTTGGAGAAGAATATCCTCCAAAGGGTGAAAGCCCCCTCTAGGGAGAGCGGAATCGGCAGTAATTAACTCAAAATTTTTAATGTCTTATGATTAAGTTTATTTTGATGCAGAACAAGAACAAGAAGAGTTCTGTCTGCGGCAAGTGGTTCGCTTATCCAGTGGCTGATGAGACCGTAGATCTCGCAGCACTCGCTCATCACATGGAGGAGCACAACACCGGATTCTCCGAGGCTATGTGCCTGGGTATGATGACCGGTATGGTGAAGTGCATCAAGGAGATGCTCCTTCAGGGCAAGAATGTGAAGATCGACAATTTGGCTATCTTCTCCGTGGGTATCAAGAACAAGGAGGGCGCCGACTCCGAGGAGGCTTTCAACGCTGCCACCAACATCGCTGGTGTCAAGCTCCGTGCACGTGCTACGGGTACCTTGAACAGTGCCAACCTCAACAGTGCTGCCAGCGTGAGAAAGGCTGTCACCAAGAAGACCACTGCATCCGACGATGCCGAGAACAAGCCTGCCGAGGGAGACAACGCTGGCGGCACTAGCCCAACCACTCCTAGCGGTGGTGGCAGCGGCACTCCTAGCGGAGGCAGCACCACGGAAGGCGGTGGTTCGAGCGCAGGCTCTGGGAGCACCGACACTCCTAAGGAGTACGACTAGCGAGGGCATCCCTTAGGGGATGCTTCTCCTAGGGAAGCCCCAAAAAACTACGAGGGGAATCAAAAGAATCTCCTAGTAGAAAATCAAAAGAAGGTGTGCTATCCGAAACGATGGCATGCCTTTTTTGCTTTCCATCTATCACTTCTTGCCTGCAAGCTATCACTTTTCACTTTCAATCTATTACTTTTAGCCAAAATATATTGAGAAAGTATAAAAATGCTGCACAAACAAGATTTTTTGCGCAGATTTCTGATGGTATATTCCAAAATTATTCTTATCTTTGTGGGGTAGAAGTTAAGCTGTGGCCCAGCATAACATCAAATCAACCTGAATATTACAAACCTAATTAATAAGTATGCTTATGAAGAAATTTGGAATTATACTTAGCTTGTTTGTCGTCGCCTCCTTGTCCACTTGGGCACAAGGGGCCAAAAGCATCCGCATTACGGAAGTGATGACAAACAACCAGAAAAGTATCGTGGATGAGTTTGGAATGCACAAGGCTTGGGTGGAATTGTCGAACACTTCCTTTACCACCTACAACGTTCGTGGCATGTTTCTCACCACCGACCGCAGAGTGCTCGACAAGAAGATGTCGCCCGAGGAACGCCGCAAGCTGATGTCTCCCCTTCCCAACAATGATGTTCGCACGACCCTAGCCGGCAAGAAAAGTCTCATTATATATGATCGCTATTATTGGACGAAAGGCAGAGACGACTGTACGAACCACGGAAGGGCATATAGCCAAATCTTAAGTGCTGAGATTGGACCTTTGCAATTCACACTCAGCCTTTGGCCCTCCAAGAAAGTGGCAGATTCCTATCACGCCCCAAGAAACTGGATAGCCCTCTACGATGGAAATGCCGTTGACCTCATCGACTCCATCAGCATCCCATGGTTGAAGGCTGACCAATCATACGCTCTCAACCGTGACCTCAAGAGTTGGAGCATTTGTGATGAGACAGATGTCACCCCAGGCTATCTTCCACAAGCCACTGGACTCAGCAAGCCACAGATACTCAAGAAGACCGACCCTCACGGCTATGGCATCGCCATCCTCTCCATGGGCATCGTCTTCTCTTGTCTTGCCCTCCTCTTCATCTTTTTCTGGCTCTTCGGTGCCTACATGAAGCACAAACAACGCATCGCTGCTGCCACGGAGAAGCACGCCACCTTATTATATAGGACGGGCAAAAAGACGATAGAGGTGACAACCGAACTGGGACACAAGACCAACGTGATGCTCAAGGACGGCTTGACCACCAAGGGTATCGACAAGGAAATCTACATGGCTGTTATCTCGCTCGCCCTGAAAGAATACCTGGAGGATGTACACGACATCGAACCAGGCATCATCACCATCAAGCCTAAGCAGACGAGATGGAACGCTCCGAGATTCAACAATGTTAAGTGAAGAACGAAGAGTGAAAAGAGAAGAATTCAATAGCATCAAGGGCGCAAGCCCATTTATCATTTATAATTTATAATTTATCATGAAGTACGAATACAAAGTAAAAGGCGTCGATTACGAGGTCGAAATACAAGATATAGAAGGCAATATCGCCAACGTGACCGTGAATGGCATCCCATTCGAGGTAGAAATGAAACAACCTGTCAAGGCTGGCAAACAGAAGGTGAAGCTAGGAGGAGTAGGAAGTGAAGAACGAAGAGTGAAGAGTGAAGAATTCAATAGCTCTACCTCTGCACCTGCTGCCGATGCCGCTCCAAAGAGCGCACCTGCCGCTAGTGGCAAGCCTGTCGTTGCCCCACTGCCTGGCACCATCAATGACATCAAGGTAAAGGTGGGCGACAAGGTGAACGTAGGTGACACAGTCGTTATCCTCGAAGCCATGAAGATGCAAAACACCATCGAGGCAGAGAGTGCCGGAACCATCGCCAGCATCAATGTAAACAAGGGTGATGCCGTATTGGAGGGCGACACCTTAGTAACCATTAAATAATCAAGCTTATGGATTTCATCATACAGAACTTCTATGAGTTCCTGACCTATACGGGCTTCGCCAACGCCACGGCAGGAAACCTCATCATGATATTGGTGGGAGGCATCTTCATCTGGCTCGCCATCAAGAAAGACTTCGAACCGCTCCTCTTGGTGCCTATCGGACTGGGAATCATCCTTGGCAACATCCCCTTCCGTTCCGACGCAGGACTGGAAATCGGTCTTTACGAAGACAACTCCGTGCTCAACATCTTCTACCAAGGCGTGAAACAAGGTTGGTATCCCCCACTTGTCTTTCTCGGAATCGGTGCGATGACCGACTTCTCGGCACTCATCAGCAACCCGAAGTTGATTCTCATCGGAGCCGCAGCCCAGTTTGGTATCTTCGGAGCTTACATGATTGCCCTAGCCTTGGGCTTTGAGCCGAACCAGGCAGCTGGTATCGCCATCATCGGTGGTGCCGATGGTCCTACCGCCATCTTCCTCAGTAGCAAGTTGAGCCCTAACCTGATGGGAGCCATCGCCGTTTGTGCCTACTCCTACATGGCATTGGTACCAGTGATTCAGCCACCATTGATGCGTCTCTTGACCACCAAGAAGGAGCGTGTCATCAAGATGAAGCCAGCACGCCAAGTATCACAGACCGAGAAGATTCTCTTCCCTATCATCGGCTTGTTGCTCACCACCTTCATCGTGCCATCTGGTTTACCATTGCTTGGTATGCTCTTCTTTGGCAACCTTCTGAAGGAAAGTGGAAAGACCACCCGACTTGCCAAGACAGCAGGCAGCAGCTTGAACGACATCGTGGTGATGCTGCTCGGTTTGACCGTAGGTTGCTCTACACAGGCATCTGAGTTCTTGACCCTCAACACCATCAAGATATTCGCCCTTGGAGCCTTGGCATTCGTCATTGCCTCAGCCAGCGGCATTCTCTTCGTCAAGTTGATGAACCTCTTCTTGCCTAAGGGAAAGAAACTCAACCCGCTCATTGGAAACGCCGGTGTAAGTGCCGTGCCTATGAGTGCCCGTATCTCCAACAACCTAGGTTTGGAATACGACCGCCACAACTTCCTCCTCATGCACGCCATGGGACCGAACGTGGCTGGAGTCATCGGATCGGCAGTAGCAGCAGGAGCCTTGCTGGGCTTCCTCAACTAAAAGATTGAGGGCAACCACTTCTCGAAAGAGACACCCATAGATAACAAAAAACCTCGTGAAGTTCATTTGCCTCACGAGGTTTTTTATGGAATCATCACACCATCGAATGACTCATATATTTCTTGAAATTCATTCTATTCTCCTACTGTCTCAATATTCAAGTGACCCACAAAGGAGATGGTTACTCTCACCTGATAACTGATGGAACTATTCGGTTGAGCCAAGATTGCCAAATAATGGATGCCTGCCGAATCAATCTCCTCAAAGACCAAGTCGCTGAACACCGCCTGCTCCAAGAATGCCGCAGGAACGTTCTTGCTGAAGTCTTGCTTCTTGAAATCCCTGGAGAAGAGTTTCTGTGCGCCATGGAACACATTCAAGTTGACGATATTGTCATAATAGACCTCATCCACCTGAACCCCATCATCGTTCATCGAACTCAGATACACCTTATAGGAAGTAGGATTCACCTGAACATACAGATGGTACTTGTCATCGCCATGGCTGACGATCGTATCACGCTTGATGAGAGTCTTCTGGTTCAACTCCACATTCTTTTGGTGCTCAAAAGAGCGCAAGTAAGACTTATCCGCAGTCTTGACCAACTTGATGAGATCCCCACTTTGGTTCTTGAACTCGAAGAGATGGGCAGCCAACTTGACGATGGAATACCTCACATCGCTTGCGCCCCTCATCACCAAGGTATCGGCATAGACGGCAAAAGCGACCGGTTGGCTAGAAGAATCAGGATAATAAATGGTATCACCCAAGACTCTGAAAGCGACATCCTCGTCATCTTCGTTCAGCCAGATGCCTTGCAACAGTTGCTTAGCATGCTTGTCTTCTTGAGGAGCATCGGCGGCTTGTGTCTTCTTGCCACATCCCACGACAAAGGTGAGCGTGCCAATCATCAACAACATCCAGGCATACTTCCTACATCCTCCGATCATCCCAAGAATATCTGAAAATTTGCTTATCATATTGTTATACATTATTTATATATAGAGCTAGTCCACGGAGCCATTTAGCAAGATGTGCGACTTTCTCTACTGCAAAGATAGCACTTTTCTCTTATACGACAAAACTTTTTCAATTATTTATCGGTTCAAGTATTTTTTTTCCTTAAAATAATTGGCTGATTGCAGAATTTTCACTACCTTTGCACTCGTGAATGAACTAGAAAGACATATAGAAATCCTACTTCTGAGCAACGACTGCGTGATAGTACCAGACTTTGGTGGCTTCATGGCTCATCAGGTAGATGCCCGTTATGATGACAGAGACAGCATGTTTTTGCCACCATTGAGAACCGTTGGCTTCAATCCACAGTTGAAGTTGAACGATTCCCTCTTGGCATTGTCCTATGTAGAGGCCTACGACATCAGTTATCCAGAAGCTATCAACCGCATCGCAGAAGAAGTGGCTGAGATTCGTCAGCACCTTGAAAACGACGGAAAGTACGAAATCAACAATATCGGAACTTTGTTTCTCAACGAGGATGGCAACTACACTTTCGAGCCTTGCGAGGCAGGTATCTTGACCCCAGACTACTATGGTTTGGGTGGTGTCAATATGCTTCCTCTCAGCACTTTGGCTCCTTTGGAGAACAACACAGTATCTATCGAGACCACTCCTATGATGCCTCTAGAGACTGCTCAGGTAGAAACACCATCTACCGCTGTCAACTCCGTGTTTGATGCAGAGATAACCGATGAGAACGAGGAGGAGAACTCCGAGTTTATCCTCATCAAGAAGAGCTGGTTGCGCAATCTGGCTGCTGCCTGCATCGCCCTCATTGCCTTCTTCGCACTCTCTACCCCATTGAAGACTCCAAACGTTCAGACGAGCGGAATCGACACAGGCATGTTGACCAAAATCATGCCTAAGGAGATGGTAACCCAGGGCGAGAACGCCAACAGTCTCTCTTCTGAGGCTCTGAGCAACAACGCCATCAAGGTTAACACTGAGAAGAAAGACGACTTGAAGGAGCAGATCGAGCTAAAGAATGCCCAACCTTATTATAGCATTGTTTTGGCAAGCCGTGTTACCAAGCGCAACGCTGCCAGCTACGTAGAGGACTTGCAAGCCAAGGGTCTGAAAGATGCCAAGGTAGTGATTACCCCTACCAACGTGAAAGTCGTTTACGGCTCCTATAGTTCTGAGAATGAGGCTCATAAGGCACTCAACAAGCTCAGAAACAACGAAGTTTTCGCTGACAGTTGGATTACCAAAGTAAAAGATTAAGCATGAAAAGAGTACGTTGTCCTAAGTGTGATAATTACATCACTTTCGATGAGAAGAAATACGAGGCTGGTCA
>ENA-UERK01000192-UERK01000192.1-human-gut-metagenome-genome-assembly--contig:-NODE-192-length-58270-cov-5.412850_pt1 | contig 58270 bp, 52 predicted proteins | sample MGYA00242957_ERZ507957 | MGnify/ENA primary metagenome ERZ507957 (study PRJEB26167, sample SAMN06115538) | human gut metagenome | host: Homo sapiens | place: China:Heilongjiang | collected 2015-11-06...
GATGGCCCTGTTTTGTCTAGGTGTACTTTGCCATGTATTCCGCCAAAGGAGGAATGTTTTCTGCTTTCCAATAGCGGCGGCAATCGGTCGTGCGTTCCAACAGGCAGGTATTATACAGCTCCCGCCTTAGGATGGCTGGATCATGAAAAGTTGTCCATTCGTCCAGCAGGTCATTAATCTCCGATTCCGTATAATCCCGGCCGGACTCTATTTTATCGGAAAGATAGTAAACCGCCAAAAGCAGTTTTTTTCGTTTAGCCGGCATGGCAATGATCTGCTCTTTTTCATTAAAAAATGAACGCAGCTCCGGAAACTCGTTTGGGTTCATTTCGCATCTCCCCTTTCGGAAAAATTATAGCATAGCAAGCGGAATATGTCTATCTTACTTGGGAGTGCATCCAACATACAATTGACCATAACCATTGACCTATTGCATTGATGGGCGCACCAGTGCCGGGATTTGACTGCGTCCGGTCTTCTTCATCAGTTTGTACGATAATGACACCCACTTCCTGCGACTTAGCAACAATATTTCCATACTCATCCACCGCCATGTTGTCATTCAGACAGGGGGCCAGCGCAGCGGATTCTTCCGGGGAAATACCGGGAAAGCTGCCGCCGCTAATCCCAACGATTTTCCCTATCTCCTCTGGAGCAGAAAACAGTGGGTATCCATTTTCCGTAATGAAGGTTCCGCCGGTAATAGCGATTTGTGCAGTAACACCGCCTTGTGCCGCAGGAACAATATGAAAAATTGCACCGCTCTTGCTGCTGATCTGATTGCCGGGGCCAAGCGTGAGAATAACACGGGCAGCATTAGTGGCCGGCGTAAATGCAATGGCGTTGGTGGGGATGCTCGGATTCGTAGAGTTGTTTTCTGTAACAAGAGCTGTATTCTCCATCGTGAGGCTCCCCGCCTGCATCAAAATACCGGCCGCGCCGCCCAGCTTAGCATTCTTAATAGAAACCTCCGCGTCACCATTGCACTCAATGACATACCCTTGTGCACTAAATAGGTCACCGCCATCCACGAGAATATCAACGCCCGTATTTCCCTCAACTGCATTGGATATTTGCAAGCACCAGCCATGGTAGCTAAGAGCCTGCATTTCTGTATTATTGACCTCAACACGGGTATAGCCATCATTATTGATTTGGATACCACGGGATGCCTCGATTTTCAAATCCTCCAAAATCAATACTGTAGGCCGCTCCTCATCATCGCTGCCGCAAACTTCTATAATTGGGTAAGCAGAGATATTGAGCATACCATTTTTGATCGTCATTTTGGCACCGTCCTTGATTTTGAAACAAGCTGTAAGCTCATGTCCATCCAAGTCCAAAACTGTATCAAAATCAACCACAATTGCTTCTCCAAAATCCATATTGAGGTACTCCTCCTTAAGGATAATACTTTCGCACTGATTGGCAATTGCCTCGTCGAACTCATCTTCCCAATACACTTCTGCTGCTGCAGCTGTAACAAAGAGCATCAAAACGGCCAGAAACGCTTTCATTAAGAACCCACACACTTTTCCTAATCTCATGTCATACCCTCCGATGTCATCATTAAATTTTGGTGATCAAATTTTTGCTTCCCGTTTCCATCCTCATTCATTATATCGGATATCGACTTTTTTCGACAGTACACCGCCTACGATTTCCTCCAAAATGGTTACTGAAAATTTCTCTGATTATTTGGTGATATTGCTTGTTTTCATGGACAGTGACTCGTTTTTAGAGTATACTGATAATAATTAAAAACTTTTCATGCAAAAAGAGGTTCCCTATGAAGAAGATCCTAATGCTGGGCACTGGCGGTACCATTGCCTCCGAAATCACCGAAAGTGGGCTTTCTCCACAACTGACTACCGAGCAAATCCTACACTACTGCCCTGATATTTCCGGCTTTTGCAGTGTGGACTGCTTGCAGTTGTGCAATCTGGATAGCACCAACATCGCCCCGGAGCACTGGCAGCGAATGGCGGATTCCATCCGAAAGGAATATAACCACTATGATGGTTTTGTATTAACACACGGTACCGATACAATGGCTTATACTGCTGCCGCGTTAAGTTACCTTATTCAGTACAGCAAAAAGCCCATTGTACTGACCGGCAGCCAAAAACCCATCAATTTGGAGATCACCGATAGCAAAACCAACCTGGTGGATGCCTTCCATTACGCCGCCAACGAGGATGCCCACGGGGTTTCTATCGTATTCAATGGTCGGGTGATCCTAGGGACCCGCGCACGCAAAACACACTCCAAGAGCTTTCAGGCGTTTTCCAGCATCAATTACCCTGAGCTGGCTGTCATTCAAGACGGTCGACTGCTGAATTACATCACCCAGGAATGTCGAGAAAAACCGGTATTCAGCGATAAATTAGACCCCTCTGTGGGACTGATCAAACTGGTACCGGGGCTGGAAGCAGACTTTTTGGAATTTATGCTAAGCAAAAAAGATGGCGTTGTTATCGAAAGTTTCGGTGTTGGCGGTATCCCGACTGCCGGTGCAAAGAGCTATTACGATGTGATCAGCAACGCTGTTCGGGCCGGGAAAACCGTAGTCATGACAACTCAAGTCCCCAATGAGGGAAGCGACCTATTGTTGTATCATGTAGGCAACCGGCTGAAAACCGGCCTAGAGGTGCTTGAAGCCTACGATATGACCACAGAAGCCGCGGTTACCAAGCTGATGTGGATCTTGGGACAAACGAGAGAACCACAAAAAATTGAACAGCTATTTTACCGTCCGGTCAGCCATGATATCCTTATCAAAGCCGGTGAGAAATGAGGAAAGTCTTTCCCCTGTCTGTAAAACAACAAAAAAGACGCACGGTGGTGAGCCATGCGTTCTTTTTCTGCATAAGTTTTCTGGTGAAGCCAAATCAAAGGAGTACAACGCATTTCCCGTTTGCGTTGTTCTGTAATAAGAATATCGTATGAAATGGCTTTTGTCAAGGGTTTTTCCAGGTAAAATTGTGAACAAAAAGAAAATTCGCCGCTCCCAGCATGGAAACGGCGAAAAATACGGAATTAAAGAAGTAATTCGGCAATCTGTACAGCATTGGTGGCAGCACCCTTGCGAATCTGATCGCCGCAGCACCAAAGACAGAGGCCATTGGGATTGGTAAGGTCGGGACGAATGCGGCCAACATACACCAGATCCTGATCGCTGGTATCCAGCGGCATGGGATAAACATCCTGCGAAAGGTCATCAACCAGGCGGCAGCCGGGAGCTGCCGCAATCGCTGCACGAGCTTCCTCTACCGAAATGGGGCGTTCAAAGCGTGCCGTAACCGCGATGGAGTGGGAACGCACAACCGGCACCCGTACACAGGTGCAGCTGACCTTCATTTCCGGCAAGTGCAGGATCTTTCGGCCCTCATTCTGGAGCTTCATCTCCTCGGAAGTATAACCTTCATACGATTGACTTCCGATTTTGGGAATAAGATTATAGGCAATCTGAAATGGGAATATATGGGGCTGTACCGGCTCGCCTTTATACAGGGCGTCCACCTCGGCTTCGAGCTCCACCGGGCCACCGGCACCGGCACCGGAAACCGCCTGGTATGTAGCAGCCACCATACTGGTAATCGGTGAAAGACGGCGCAGTGCCGCAACCGCTACCAGAGTGATGATGGTGGAGCAGTTTGGATTGGCAATGATGCCATGATGATGCAGAGTATCTTCCGGGTTGATTTCCGGAACAACTAGCGGAACATCTTCATCCATACGGAAGGCACTGGAATTATCAATAAATACTGCACCAGTCGCCTTGATTGCCGGGGCAAAACGACGGGCAATATCATTCTCGGCTGCGCCCAGCACAATATCTGCATCAGTAAAGGCAGCATCCGTTGCCTCTTCTACCGTGATTTCTCGCCCAGCAAAAGACAGATTTTTGCCGACACTGCGGGCACTGGCCAGGCAGCGCAGTTCACCAATAGGGAAACTGCGCTCCTCCAGGATTTTAATCATCTCCCGGCCCACCGCGCCGGTGGCGCCCAGTATAGTCACATTCGGATTTTTCATGGCATGTTCTCTCCTCTCGGTCATCTGACAAAGCTTTCGTAAAGTACACGCACCGTTTTTTCAAAGTCAGCGTTATCCACGCCCACAATGATGTTGAGCTCCTCTGGACCTTGGCTAATCATGCGGATGCTGATACCGTTTTCACCCAGAGCGGCAAAGATCTTGCCGGAAATACCAGGGCGGAACGCCATCTTGCGGCCAACTGCCGCCACAATAGATATATTTTCCGCCACCTGCAGTTTATCCGGGCGGAATTCCTTTTGCAGTTCGCCCAAAATAGAGTAAAGGCAGGAGGCTGCTTTTCCGCTTTGCACAACCAGCGAAACACTGTCTATCCCAGATGGAGTGTACTCCACATTCAGATTATGCCGTTCAAATACTTCCAATACCCGGCGCAGGCTGCCGATGGAGGAAGACAGGCCGTTCTTCGCCATCGTAATGATACAAAAATTGCGGCGGCCGGCAATGCCTGTGATGAAACGGTTCTTTTCGCTTTCCAGTTCATCCTCAAAATGCTCCCGAATGAGGGTACCGGGATGGCCCGGATCATTGGTGTTGCGGATATTCAGCGGAATATCCGCCTGGCGAACTGGAAAAACACTGGCCTCGTGCAGGACCTGCGCTCCCATGTAGCTGAGTTCCCGAAGTTCATTATAGGTGATGCGCTCGATGGGGCGGGGATTTTCCACAATGCGGGGATCCGCCATAAGAATACCGGAAACATCGGTCCAGTTTTCGTATACATCGGCCCCCAATGCCGCTGCCGCCAAAGCACCGGTCACATCACTTCCGCCACGGCTGAGCACCTTAATATGGCCATCCGGCATGACGCCGTAAAAACCGGGAATGACTACGCTGCGGTCTTCTGCTATGCGGCGAAGCGCTTCGTAGGAATGCTCCCGGTCAATTTGGCCATCGAAGGAAAACTGGAGCCATTCGGCGGCATCGAGAAAATCAAAGCCGAGGTATTCCGCCATAAGGCGGGCAGCGAAATATTCGCCGCGGGAGACCAACTCATCCTGGCTGATGCCCTGCTGCATCTTTTCATAAAGGGCCAAAAACTCTTTATCGATATCAGCAGAAAGGCCACAATCGGCCACAATGGAACGATAGCGCTCCACCACCATGCTGAATACCCCTTCGGCGCTGACGCCGTACTGAAGATGGGCATAGCAAAGGTAAAGTAAATCCGTAATCTTGTGATCTGCTGAAAAGCGCTTGCCAGGTGCAGAAACAACCACAACCCGGCGGGCTGGATCAGCTGTGATAATCTGGCGGACTTTTTCGAACTGAGCAGCATCGGCCAGGGAGGAACCGCCAAATTTAACTACTTTTAACATAATAGGCATTCCTTTCCCTTAACCCTGCAGCGCAGCGAAGAAGATGCCGGGATCATTGCTGCGGGCTTCCACATACCAGGAGTGCATCTGTGCCGGAGAAACCGGACGGGTAAGAACGCCATTACCCCAGCGCTTTTCCACACAACCATCCATGAACCAGGTATCCACGATATAACGGACATAGTACCGGCGCTCTTCACACATATTATTGGAAGGCAGCGGCTGGGACAGCTGTGTATAGAAGCCTTGCTTTCTCTCGCAGAGATCAAGAAGATCCTGCACAACGGCAGCGGCTGTGGGCCAGCGACCGGCTCCTTCACCAAAGAAGCTTTGCCGACCAGCGTATTCCGAAACGGCGGTGATGAGATTATAATTGGCGGGGACAGCTGCTTCCAGTGTTTCTGCCTTAAAAAGGGTGGGTTCTACCACTGCAAGAATTGCTCCATCGGCGACACGCTTAGCGGTAGCGTACAGCTTGCAGACATAGCCCATTTCATTAAAGCCGGCAATATCTTCCCGGGTGATACCGGCAATCCCGGCGGCCGGCACCTGCTGCTCAGTTAGTCTGGCATCAAAGGCAATATTGGCGCTGATCATGAGCTTACGCTGAATATCGTAACCTTCAATATCGGCAGTAGTATCGGCTTCAGCATAGCCAAAGCTTTGGGCATCCCGCAAAACGCTTTCATAATCATAGCCCTTTTTATGCATCGTGCTTAGGATATAATTAGTGGTGCCGTTCATAATGCCACAGACCTCATTGACTGCGCCAAGGCGCTTTATACGCTGGAGGTTAGGCAGCCAGGGGATTCCGCCACCGACCGCTGCCGAGGCACGAAAGCCAACGCCGGTCTCTTTGGCCAGAGCTGTCAGTTCATCGTAACGGACAGCCAGCAGCTGCTTATTGGCAGTGACAATATTTTTGCCTGCGCGCATGGCGGCAATGATGTAATCATATGCAGGCTCCATGCCGCCCATAACTTCTACAACTGTATCCACTTCCCCGTCATTCAAAATCGTGGAAAAATCAGTGACCGAAACAGCACCTAATTCTGCAATGGGGCTGCGGTCCAATACATATTTTACTGTAATATCGCTGCGGTTCTTCAGCAGTTCATATACACCACCGCCAACCGTTCCGTGGCCAAGAAGGGCAACTACCATATCTTTTTTCCTCCTGTAAAATGTGTCGTTTATAGAGATACGATTGTTTCTCCATAAAAATCACTTGTATTTCGTCGAAAAACAGTATATCATATGAGAAGATGGAAAGCAAGACTTGCCGGGGGCTTTCACCCGGTATGGTGATGCAGAAAAGGAGACTCCTATGCAATATAACAGCACCAGAAATCATAAACAGACTGCCAGCCCTGCCGAAGCGGTGTTGCGCGGCATAGCGCCCGATGGCGGATTGTACCTGTGTGACCCGGCCACTCTGCCGCTGGATCCAGCAGAAATGCTGCAGAAAGACTTTGCCGGGATGGCGGAGGCCGTACTGGTGCGGCTGCTGCCGGATTACACCTCGGAAATGCTGCGGCCAATGATTGCAGCGGCTTACGGAAAATTTTACACCGCCGAAGTAACACCGCTGGTTATGGTCGGCGATTACCATGTACTAGAGCTCTTCCATGGGCCAACTTGCGCCTTTAAGGATGTAGCACTCTCCTTGCTGCCATATCTTATCACAGGTGCGAAGCAGCTGCTGAATGATAAGGCCAAGACGGTGATCCTAACCGCGACAAGCGGTGACACTGGCAAAGCAGCACTGGAAGGCTTCTGCGATGTGACCAGCACCTCCATTGTGGTATTCTATCCTAAGGATGGCGTAAGCAAAATACAAGAACGGCAGATGGTGACACAGCGTGGAAAAAATGTTTCGGTGGCGGCGGTACACGGCAATTTTGATGACGCGCAGACTGGAGTAAAGCACATCTTTGCCGAGGTAAAGCCGACAGAAAAAGCGGAACTTTCCAGCGCCAACTCCATCAATATCGGGCGGCTGGCCCCGCAGATCATCTACTATTGGTACGCTTGGGCAACACTTTGCCGCGCCGAAAAAATAAATCCGACCGAACCGGTGAATTTTTCGGTCCCGACCGGCAATTTTGGTGATATTTTGGCGGGCTATTTTGCCAAGTGCATGGGACTGCCGGTAGGCAAACTGCTGTGTGCCAGCAATGCCAACAATGTGCTGACGGAGTTCCTAACGACGGGGCGCTATGACCGGCGGCGACCTTTTTACAAGACCTCCTCGCCCTCGATGGACATTCTGGTCTCCAGCAATCTGGAGCGGCTTTTATATCTGGCAAGCGGCGGCGACGCTAAAATGGTGGCAGAGAAGATGCAAGAGCTGGACGGACAGGGGTGGTATCAGATCGGCGATACGCTGCTGAAAAAGATACAGAAGGTATTCCTGTGCGGATGCTGCGACGACACAATGGCCTCCGAGACGATAAAGACGGTGTGGGAGCGGGACAAGTACCTGCTTGACCCGCACACGGCGGTGGCGTGGGCGGTAGCGGAGCAGCACAAAGCCGTATTATGCGGACAGACGGTGGTGCTGAGTACCGCTTCGCCATATAAATTTGCACCGGCAGTGCTGGCAGCCTTGGGGCAGAAGGTGCCGGATGACGCCTTTGCTGCAATGGCAAAGTTGCAAGCACTGACCGGTGTGCCTGTCCCAACCCCTTTGGCGGAATTGCAAACACTGCCGGTACTGCACCATGACTGTATAGAAGTAAGCGAGATGGCGGACTATGTGCACCGTAAGATGGAGGGCTGAAATGAATAAGATTACCGTGCGGGTGCCTGCCACCACTGCCAATATCGGACCGGGCTTCGACAGCATGGGCTGCGCGCTGGCACTGTATGACCGGCTGACCTGCGAGGTGCTGCCTGCCGGAGAGCTGCGCATCTGCGGCTGCCCTGCCGCGTACCAAAATGAAGACAATCTTGTCGTACAGGGCTATCGCGCTGTATTAAAAAGGCTGGGACTGCCCGATGAGGGACTGTCGCTGACCATAGAAGCCGAAATACCGGTGTGCCGCGGTCTGGGCAGCAGCGCAGCCATGATCGCCGGAGGAGCGGCAGCAGCAAACCTTTTACATGGGGCTTCCCTTTCCTCCGCTGAATTGTTAGCTGTAACAAACGAGATCGAAGGACACCCCGATAATTTAGCGCCTGCCATTTACGGCGGGCTGACCGCCAGCCTGGTGGAGGATGGAAAGCCCCGAACAGTAAAGCTGCCGCTTTCCCCCACCCTACGCTGGGTTGCGGCGATACCGGACTTTGAACTAAGCACCCACCTGGCGCGTGCCGTGCTGCCAAAAGAGGTTGCCTTTGTGGATGCGGTCTATAATGCCTCCCATGTGGCTGTATTGGTTGGGGCGCTTGGACGCGGAGACCGGGAACTAATTGCCATGGCACTGCGCGACCGGCTGCACCAGCCCTACCGGGAGAGCCTGATCCCCGAATATGGCAAAGTAAAAGCGGCGGCGGAGCAATGCGGGGCGATCGCCTTTTGCATCAGCGGGGCAGGCCCTACCCTACTGGCACTGACCGATGAAGCAAGCTTTGCTGCCCAATTTGCTGAGAAATGCAAACGCTTAGAACACCGCTGGAATATCATGGAGCTTGCGGTGGACACTGAGGGGATCGTGGCGGAGTGAAAGTAAGGCGGCGAGGAAAAAGCGGGAGACGGCAATGAGCCACCGAAAACAGGCTAGCGCCCGACGAAAGGCGGGCTGGCGCCTGTTGAGGGAAGCGACACAGCCGGAACCGATTTTTGCCGCCGTCGGAACGAAGTAGGAAAACAGAAAAGTGGCTCCCTGCCCTGCGATGGGTAAGGAGCCGTTTTTTATTATATTTATTCCTTAGTGATTTTTACTTCGACTGTTTCTGTCACTTCAACGACATCTGCCGGTTCGGCGTGCAGTTCGCCACGCACCCGCAGGTCACTGATAATTCGGTCATACATTTCCTTATTGATCTTAAACTTGCAGCGATAGATGATATAACCTGCCAGAATGAACACCACAGGCAGAACGATCATCATAAGCTTGACGGTGAACTGGCCGCTCGCCGAGATACTCTCCGCCGCAGTCTCGCCGACCTTAATACCAGACCAGACCAACATCAGACTGGTGATGCCCATGGAAACAGCGCCGCCGATTTTATTGATAAGCGGCTGCACCGAGAGGGTAATGCTCTCACTGCGCTTACCGTTTTTCCACTGGCCGTACTCGATGGTGTCCTCTAGGAACATGAGCATAAGCAACTGAATGAACGCCTGACCGATAAAGATAAACAAAGCGCCCACAGCGATGAGGATAATGCTGACCTCAGCAAAGAAGAAGATGGCATAGCCGATCATAACAAGGATAGTAGCCAAAAGATACAATTTCTCGCGCGGCATCCGCTTGGAGAAAGACTGGAAGATGACCAGCGCCAGCAGCTGCGCCATGCCAACGACCGCCGCCAGCACCGCGTACATATCCTTATTGCCGTAAACATACTGCATGTAGTAAATGGCCATAGTAGTGGTACTCATGTAGCCGATGTTAAAGAGTGACATGGCAAGGGTGGTCCACAGGAGCTGATCGTTTTTGGTGAGGACTTCCCACATGCCACGCAGGGTGGTTTTTTCCTCCTCGCGCCGGAACATATCCTTGCGTTCCCTGACACCGAACAGTGTGAAGAGCTGGAACAGCAGCATGAGAATGGTAACGGCGAGTGCCACGGTAAACCACGCCTTGGGGGTATTGCCCATACCGGAGGTAATGGGCTCCCAGCCGACCATGATGGAGAACATACCGATATTGGCGCAGATGCGGGCAAAGGCGCCCATCTTTTCACGGGTCTTCTGCTCTACCGAAAGGGAGGGCAGCATGGACCAGTATGCAATATCATTGAGGCCATAGAAAATATCCCACAAAATATAGGCAATGGCAAACACCGCCACAAACCAATAATCCCGCAAACCAAAATCGGCAAAAAGGACAAGGTAGCAAGCACCGCCCGCCAAGGCCCCCAGCGCCATCGGGGGCTTAAAGCGTCCGTGACGGGAGCGAGTATTATCCACCAGCAGACCCATCAGCGGGTCGTTCAAAGCATCAAAGACACGCAGCACGGTAAAGACCATGCTGGTAGCCAAAAAGACGCCTAACGGCAGGCTGAGAACATTGGAAAGGTAGTAAATGAGGGCATTAGCTTCAAAGGCATAGAACATATCCCGCCCAATGGTACCAAGTCCGAAGAAAATCATATTTCTTCTATCCAGTTTATTCATTTGGTGTTATCCTCCTCATTTTCGCCGAGTTGCTCGACGAGATATAGCTGGGAACCAAAATCCCCCCAAAGGCGCAGATCTTTATGGTAGCCTGTGCCAAGAAACTGATCATTGAGCGGAATACCGCTGGACAATGCCGCACCGGAAGCCATGGCGGTGAAGCTGCCATCCGGCAGGGCGTAGTGACGATTGACCGTGCGCAGCACCAGGCCATCGGTGGAAAGCTTGACCGGGGCAATGTGCTTGACCAAGCCGCCGAACCGAGCAACCGCCACCTGCTGCGGTACGGCAACAACACGGTATCTGGCCTCCGACTTCAACCCCGGAACCGTGAGATAGTCCGCTGGAGGAGCCGCCGTACAAAGCCGCTGCGCCAGCAGGACAGCAGCCTGTTTCTTATCCGGTGCGACCGCCGCCCAACTGACAAGCCCCTGACGACGAGTGGGAACACGGAAGAAATCGCCGTATTGCAGGGTGGGGCGGTATTTTTTGTACCATTCTATCTGCGCGGCGATCTGATTTTTCTCCTGCGGGGAAAGCTCGCCCAAATCTAATTCATATCCCAGAACACCGAAGGCAGCGACATTGAAACGGGTGGAAAGCGGTGTCTGTCTTAGAGTCTGCTGATGGGGCGACTGTGAAACATGGGCGCCCATGGTGCAGGGCGGGTAGAAATGGCTGAGGCCTTCCTGAATGGAAAGACGCTCAACTGGGTCGGTATCATCACTCGACCAAATCTGTGGCGAATAGCACAGCATACCAAGATCAAAACGGTTGCCCCCGGAGGAGCAGCTTTCCAAAAGCACCTGCGGCCGTGGAGTGAAAATGCGGCCCAATACCTCATAGAGCCCTAATATGTAACGATGGGCCAACTCCCCACCGGGCGTGACCATGGAGTAAAGGTCACTCATATGGCGGTTCATATCCCACTTGACATAGGTGATGGGGCAATGATCCAAGAGGTGTGTGATGTGGTGAACGATGTAATCCCGCACCTCGGATCGGGTAAGATCAAGCAGGAGCTGGTGCCGTCCCATAGAGGGCTGCCGTCCCGGCTGCTGTAAGGCCCACTCCGGATGAGCGCGGTATAAATCACTATCCTGATTGATAGACTCCGGTTCAAACCAAAGGCCAAAACGAAGCCCCATCGCTGTGATCTTCCGCGCCAGGCCTTCGATACCATCGGGGAGTTTTTTGCGGTTGACGGTATAATCGCCAAGACCCGCTGTATCGCTGTTTCGCTCACCAAACCAGCCGTCATCAAGGACAAACAGCTCGACGCCGACCGCTTTGGCCTGTTTGGCGAGGGAAAGCAATTTCGCTTCGGTAAAATCAAAGAAGTACGCCTCCCAGTTATTAAGCAAGACCGGACGAGGTTTTTCCTTCCAATTTCCACGCAGGATATGCTGCCGTACAAAGCGATGAAAATTGCCGCTAAGGCCATTTAGGCCCTCATTGGAAAAAGTCATCACTGCTTCCGGTGCACGGAAAATTTCCCCTGCGGGAAGCCGCCAGCAGAAGCCCTGCGGCTGGATACCGGAGATAATCCTGACAAAGTCACGCGGAGAACGCTCCACAGCAGTGTAATGGCTGCCGCTATACAATAGATTAAAGCCATAGGCAAGACCGGTATTCTCTCCTGTTCCCTGTTCCAGTAGGATCACGCCGGGATTGTGCCGGTTGGAGGAAAAGCCAGTGGTGCTTTCATTGACCAGCCGCCCTGGCTGCACCGACCGGGTATGCACATGCGTTTCACTTATCCAGTCACCATCAAGGGTAAGCATCTCATACTTCAGCTGTGGGAGATCGATCTGCTGACTCATCAGGCTGCGAACAGTAATTGGAACAGTTTCGTCATTGTAAAGAACAGTGCGACGGGTGATGGCATCCGCTGCTGGAAACACGGTGAAGATAATCTCCAGCCTCAGGGCAAATTTCTTTTCCCTGAGGGAAAGCACCAGCGTTTCCGCTTCACCGCTTTCATCGTAGGCAGCAGGCAACCCCACAGCGGGCAGCGTCCCTGCACGGAGGGTACAATCCTCATAGACGAAATCAGTGGTAAGGGTGCCGTCCGGCAATTCCAGTTCAATGGGAGAAATGCGAAAATCGCCTTTGCCAACCCCCGACCAGAGAAGAGGAATATTATCGAGGCAGTAGGTGGGGTCTTCTTCGGTATACATCACCTGGCTGCCATAGGGCATAGTACGGCGGGCTGCCAAGGCCGCGGCGTCTTCTATGGATACCGGCATGCCGTAATGCAGCAGTTCCACATGACCGTACTTTGTAATTTGAAGCAGCATAGCAGTATGAGCGGTGGAAAGCAGAAAGGTATTTTCCTGCTGAGTGATATGTCTCATAGCCTACACCTCCCGCAGAATGAGTGCTTCATAAGGAGAAAGGCAGGCGGGACTTTCCTGCCGACCGTAGTTGGAAAGGACAACGGTGCCTGAAACGGGATTGGGTCGTTCCTTTGTAGAAAGGCTGATAACAACAATAAGGCTTTCGACATTTAGACTGCGGCGATAGGCATAAACTCCATCCTTACGATATAATTCGGAAAAATCACCTGCTTGTAGAATCTCACTGCCATTACGGAAAGCAATCAACTGCCGGTAATACGCTAAAACAGAGTTTGGCGCATTCTCCTGCTCTGCCACATTGATACGGGGATAATTGCCATTGACCGAAAGCCACGGCGTACCAGTAGTAAAGCCTGCATTGGGGCTATCATTCCACTGCATGGGGGTGCGGGCATTATCGCGGCTTTTGGTCTTTATCATGCGCCAGCGCAGCGAATACGGCAGATGCAGCTGCTTGCCCATATTCCAGATATTGATGGATTCTACATCCTGTACCTTTTCCATGCCGGAGAAATCGAAATTGGTCATACCTATCTCCTGCCCTTCATACAGAAACGGTGTTCCCCTCAAGGTAAGGACAAGCGTTGCCAGCGCCTTGGCGCTTTCCTCGTGGTATTGGGTATCATTGCCGTAGCGGGAGACTGAACGGGGCTGATCGTGATTTTCCAGATAGACGGTGTTCCACGGAAGCGCCTGCTGCCATTTGGTAAGACAAGCAAAGAAACGATCCGGGCTAAAGCGGCGCAGGAACCATTTGATCTTAAAGCAGTCGGTTTCCATGTGCTCAAAGGCAAATACCGTGGAAAGTTCCCCACGGGCGGGATTGACTAGGTCATCCGCCATTTTAGGCGTAACAAAAACCGTCTCCCCTACTGTAAAGGCATCATACTTGGCGAGCACATCTTCATGGAGACGGTGCAGCACCCGATGGCAGCCTGGGGTGGAGAGATAATACTCGCTGCCGGTGAGGGCAGGACGCCACTTACCGTTTTTGATGGCTTCCTTGTAGATGATATTGATGACATCGCAACGGAAGCCTGCCACACCCCGCTCCAGCCAAAAATGCATGGCTTCTTCGATCGCTTCGATGACTGCTTCATTGTGATAGTTGAGGTCAGGCTGTTCCTTAGCGAAAAGATGAAGATAATATTCCCCACGCAGGTCATCGTACTCCCAGCAATCTCCACCGAAGAAATTACCCCAGTTGGTGGGCTTTTTGCCCTTTTCCCCTTTCCGCCAGATGTAATAATCGGTGTAAGGTTCTATGCGGCGGCGGCTCTTCTGGAACCATTCATGCTGATCGCTGGTGTGGTTGATAACAAGATCCATAATAATGCGGATGTCCCGCTTTTTTGCTTCTGCAATGAGGGTATCCATATCCTGCAGCGTACCATAATTGGGGTGGATATTGCAGTAATCGCTGATATCATAGCCGTTATCCTTATTGGGAGAAGGATAAACCGGCGAAAGCCACAGGGCGCCGACACCGAGCTTTTGCAGATAATCCAACCGGGAAATGATACCCGGTAGGTCGCCAATACCATCACCATTGCTATCGCAAAAGCTCATGGGATAGATCTGATAAATAACTTTTTGCTTCCACCAAGGGGTATCAGCCATTGGGATAGACCTCCTTTTCCACCTCTGCCGCCATTTCTCCGGTGATACCATGCTCCGCAATCATATGGGCATAGAACTCTCCGCTCTTTTTGATGGTGCGGGCATGAGTATCGGTATCGAAATGCACAAGACCAAAGCGGGCAGTAAATCCCTCCAGCCATTCGAAGTTATCCACAAAGCACCAGTGGTAATAGCGGGTGACGGGCAGACCACTTTCCGAAAGAACCTTGAGATGCTCATAAAGATAACGACGGCGGAACGCATCATTATTATCGGCCGTACCGTTTTCGGTGATGTAAATGGGCAATTCTGGCAGAAGGGCGTGGAGTTTTTGGCAGCACTCCACAATGCCGGCCGGGTAGATCTCCCAGCCTAGATCATTCACCGGAACATTCGGCAAAGTACCATCCCCCAAGCCGGAGGTAGCAGTACGAGCATAATAATTGAGGCCCAAAAAATCGGCGTAGGGGCCCTCGGGGCCCAGCATATAGGCCTTGTTCAACTTGGTCTGGAAGTTGTATTCCGAAATGCGGCAAGCAATGCGATGCCACAAATTTTTCGCATTGTACGGCACAAAGGCGCGCATATGCATGGCTAGGCCAACCTTGGGTTCGGCATAGCCCAGTTCTTCATGGATATTATGAATCAACCGGTAAGCCCGACGGTGGCATTCGCCCATCACCTTCATTACCCGCAGAGCATGGGAGATATTGAATTCCCCAGGGGGGAAGCCTGCCCCCAAATAACCGCAGACCGCATAGACATTTGGTTCATTGATGGTAACATATTCATCCACCAGATCACCAAGGTGGCGCACAGCAAATTCCACCATGGCAAGGTACCTCTTTACGGCATTTTTGCCCAAAAAGCCGCCCTGATGCTCAAACCACAGAGGATTGGAGAAATGATGCAGGGTAAGCAGCACATGAATGCCATTTTGGTGCAGCAGCGTAATTTCCTCTCGCACCTTTTCAATCTCTTCCTGCGAAAACTGGCCCTCCTGCGGCTCCAGCCGGGCCCACTCCAGCCCAAAGCGGTAGTGACGAATTCCCATTTCCGCCATTAGGCTGGTATCTTCCTCCAAATGGCCGCGATGGTCAGTTGCGATATTAGGATCGCTGTTATCCTTTATCTTTCCATTTTGGTACCACTCATACCAGTTGCTTTCCTTGCAGTCGCCATCAATTTGGGTAGCAGCGGAAGCTGCCCCAAGAGCGAAATCTTTTGGAAAATGAACAGCGCTCATTCGGTTTCCTCCTCTCGGTGGGCGGTGTGGGTCCCAATGATAATGTGTAGAACAGGGTTTTCTTTTTCTGCCTCAAAAAATGTCATCAGCAAACGGCAGCCATATTCCCGCAGGGCAGAAAACATAGCGCCTGGATGACGGACTGTAATAACCGTCTCCTCTCCTATTTCGATCAGGCAATCCCACAGAGCATCCAAATTGGCACCATAATACTCCGGCAAGAATAGCTTATCCTTGATCTCTGCATGCGCCGCGGCACGGTCGGTCATCAGCCGGCCCTCTAGATAAACTTCTCTCATGGTGTTTCCTCCTCGCCATAAACCAGGGTAAAGCTCGCATAATGATCATCGGTATAGTAGATCAGTCCATCACTGGAATAGAGCAGCCGCTCCGCCCCGCGGAAGCCGCCCATATAGTTCACATCACACTCGTACCAGGTGCGTCCATCAGCTTCCGGCAACAGACCCTCGCGGTTGCCAAAGCGATCACCGCCAATGGATTTTCCTTCGGCTACTTCCCACAGGTTCCCCTGGGAAGCAGCCCACCCCAGTGCTTTCGCTTCCTGCTTGGTTAAATAGTTCTGTGGCAGATGGCCATAAAAATGCAGGTATTCTGCCACCTTCTCTGGCGTAGAATAGGAGCCATCCTCAACCAGCAGCGTGCCGTTTTCCTGCACCAGCGGGTCATCTTCTCCCATCGGCCGGGTTGTCATACCGCCGCAGGCAGGCAGCAGCGCCAGCATCAGTACCGTCAGCAGAGCCAATAGAACCGCCGGAAAACGGCGGAAAAGAAGTTGTTTTTTCACTGTGTGCTCCTCCTTATAAAAATACAGTTTAATTGTACCATACCGTGGGGAAAAATGATAGGCGCAGAGTAACAGAGATTTTTCCGTAAAAGATGTGAAATATGCCCGCCCACTCCGTTCATAAATTGTTTTCATCTTAGCTTTAATCTTGTAAAGTTTGACGATTGCAATGACTATATAACTGCGCTATAATTGTTAGCATCCTAACAAGATAGAAAGGAGCCAATATGAAGATAAAGCGCCCGTCTATATGCATGAAGATTAAAGGAATCTCCAACTTGATTCACCAAGAATTGGGCACCAATCGTGATACAGTCCACCCCGGAACCATGATGCAGAAAATGTTCTTGGGTTATTTAGAAGTACACGAGGACCAGCCAGTCTTTCAAAAGGACTTGGAGTCAGCATTTCATATCCGGCGCAGCACCGCAACCGGCATATTGCAGATTATGGTACGGGACGGATTGATCGTGCGGGAGCCCGTGGAGGGCGATGCCCGCCTTAAACGACTGGTCCTAACACCGATCGCCATAGAACAGCTGGCGCAAATGCAGCAGGATATCCTGCGGGTAGAGCAGAAAGCGACTGCCGGATTAACCGGCGAAGAGTTGAAGACCCTTTATGTCCTGCTAGATAAAGTGATAGAAAACTTGACCCCTGGTAAGGAGGAACGAACCATTGATTAAACGACTGTCCCAATGCATACGGGAATATAAAAAAGACTCGATTCTCTCTCCTCTTTATGTACTGGTGGAATCACTTTTGGATGTGGCCATCCCCTTTGTAATGGCTGGCCTAATTGATAAGGGTATAGAAGCTGGCAACATGAGCATGATCCTGCGATATGGTGCCATTCTAGTGGGTTTTGCACTGGTAGCGCTTACTTTTGGTGCACTGAGCGGCCGGAGCTGTGCACGCGCCACGGCAGGCTTTGCCCGCAATCTGCGGCATGATATGTTTCATCATCTGCAGGTATACTCCTTCTCCAATATTGATAAATTCAGCAGCGCTGGTCTGGTCACCCGTCTGACTACCGATGTGAGCAATGTGCAGAATGCTTTTATGATGATCATTCGTACCCTTATCCGCTGCCCTGCCATGCTCATCTTCGCCATGGTCATGTCCTTTCGCATCAATCACGATATTTCTCTCATTTTCCTGGCCGTCATTCCCATCCTTGGTGTGGGGCTTTACCTTATCATCAAACATGTTCACCCCGTGTTTGAACGGGTCTTTAAGACCTATGACAGACTGAATGGCGTAGTGCAGGAGAATCTTTCCGGTATCCGTGTGGTAAAAAACTTTGTGCGCGAGGACCACGAGATCGAAAAGTTTGATACCATCTCCGGCACCATTTATAAGGATTTTTCACTTGCCGAGCGCATCTTGGCCCTCAACTCCCCACTGATGCAAGGCTGTGTGTATGCCTGTATGATTTTGGTCTCCTGGCTGGGTGCCAAACAGATCGTCATTGGCAACATGAGCACCGGCAACCTGATGAGTTTCTTTACCTACATCATGCAGATCCTTTCCAGTCTGATGATGCTTTCGATGGTATTTGTTATGATTACCATGTCCCGTGCCTCCGCCGAGCGCATCGTGGAAGTGCTGGATGAGGAAAGTGATATCACCAACTGCGATAACCCTGTGTACGAGGTCAAAGACGGCAGTGTGGAATTCACTGATGTGAGCTTCAGCTATGCCAAGCGTCCCGATAAAACGGTGCTGGATGACATTGACCTGATTATCCCCTCTGGACAGACGGTTGGTATTATCGGCGGCACCGGATCTTCCAAAAGCAGCCTAGTGCAGCTCATCCCCCGTCTGTACGATGTGACTGGCGGCTGTGTAAAGGTAGGCGGCGTGGATGTGCGGAACTATGACCTGCAAACACTTCGGCACAATGTGGCGATGGTATTGCAGAAGAATACCTTGTTCAGCGGGACGATAAAGGAGAACCTGCGCTGGGGCAACCCCGACGCGACCGACGAGGAGCTGGTACACGCCTGTCGTCTGGCGCAGGCCGATGACTTTATCAGCACCTTCCCCGATGGGTATGATACCTATATCGAGCAGGGCGGTACCAATGTTTCCGGCGGGCAGAAGCAGCGCCTGTGCATTGCCCGTGCGATCCTGCGCAAGCCGAAGATCCTTATTCTGGACGACAGCACCAGTGCCGTGGATACCAAGACTGATGCCCTGATCCGCCAGGCCTTCCGTGAGGAAATCCCCAATACCACAAAAATCATTATTGCCCAGCGCATCAGCTCGGTGATGGACGCCGACCAGATCGTTGTAATGGATAACGGCAGAATAAACGCCTGCGGCACCCACGAAGAACTGCTGGCCAATAATGAAATCTACCGTGAGGTCTATGAATCTCAACAGAAAGGGGGCTGGAAGAATGAGTGCTGCTCCTAGAAGAGGCTTTACCGGCGGCAAGCGGGCCAAGGATGCCAGAGGAACATTGAAGCGCCTTATAGGCTACATCGCCAAAGGAAATAAAGCCCGGCTGGTATGTGTTTTTATTTTACTCATCATCAGTACAGTAGCCAGTGTTTCCGCCTCTCTTTTCCTCAAATCGCTGATCGATGATTATATCGCTCCGCTTATTGGACAGTCGGCACCAAGCTTCGCCCCGCTTCTTCAAGCTTTGACCATGATGGGGTGCATTTACCTGGCCGGTATGCTGGCTTCCTACTTGCAGACACGGCTGATGATCCCCGTGGCGCAGGGCACCCTGAAAACCATAAGGGACGATATGTTTGCCCACATGCAAACCTTGCCCATCAAGTACTTTGATACCCATACCCATGGCAATGTGATGAGCTACTACACCAACGATACCGATACCTTGCGGCAAATGATCAGCCAGAGCCTGCCCAACGCGGTCAGTTCCATCATCAGCATTACAGCAGTATTCATTGCCATGCTGAGTACCAGTGTGTGGCTTACCCTCCTCATGTTTGTCTTTTTGGGGTTGATGCTGTTCGTCGTAAAGAATGTAGGTGGCGGCAGCGCCAAATACTTTGTAAAGCAGCAGCAATCCCTTGGCAAAGTAAATGGCTTTATTGAAGAAATGATCGGCGGGCAGAAGGTTGTCAAGGTTTTCTGCCATGAAGAACAAAATCAAAAGGACTTTGATGTACTCAATAATGAGTTCTGTGAAAACGCTACAAAAGCAAACACCTATGCCAATATTATGATGCCTATTATGGGCAACCTTGGGCATTTACAGTATGTACTGGTTGCTATTGTGGGTGGTCTTTTGGCCATAGCCGCGGTACCCAATCTAACCCTGACCAGCATCGGTACAATGACACTGGGCAGCATTGCTTCTTTCCTGCAGCTCAGCCGCAGCTTTACCATGCCCATCAGCCAGGTTTCCCAGCAGATCAACTCTGTCGTCATGGCGCTGGCTGGCGCCGAGCGCATCTTTGAACTGATGGACGAACCCAGTGAGGAGGATCACGGCGTAGTAACGCTGGTGAATGCCGAAGAAAAAGACGGCACCCTGGCAGAGGCCGACCATCGAACCGGCATATGGGCATGGAAAAAGCCTCTGCCGGAAGGCGGCTATGAGCTGATAAGGCAGCACGGCGATGTGCGCATGAAAGATGTGGATTTTTCCTATGTGGATGGAAAGCCCGTTCTGCATGATATTACCCTGTATGCCGAGCCGGGACAGAAGGTAGCTTTCGTGGGAGCAACAGGCGCGGGTAAGACTACCATCACCAACCTGATCAACCGCTTTTATGATATCGCCGATGGCAAGATCCGTTACGATGGTATCAATATTAACAAGATCAAAAAGAGTGACTTGCGACGCAGCCTAGGCGTGGTCCTGCAGGATGTCAACCTCTTTACCGGTAGCGTAATGGATAACATCCGCTATGGACGACTGGATGCCACCGATGAAGAATGCATTGCGGCAGCCAAGCTGGCCAATGCGCACTACTTCATCTCCCATCTGCCGGATGGCTATAATACTATCCTTTCCGGTGATGGCGGCAATCTTTCTCAGGGGCAGCGCCAGCTCATTTCCATCGCACGGGCGGCAGTCGCCGATCCACCCGTGATGATTCTTGATGAAGCCACCTCCAGCATTGATACCCGCACCGAGGTCATTGTACAGCGCGGCATGGACCAGCTGATGCATGGCCGGACGGTATTCGTCATCGCGCATCGTCTCTCCACCGTGCAGAATGCCGATGTCATCATGGTACTGGAACACGGACGCATTATTGAGCATGGTACACACGATATGCTAATCGCCCAAAAAGGGAAATACTATCAGTTGTATACCGGCGCCTTTGAGCTGGAATAACATAAAAGGCTTCGGGTAAAGTTTTTGTTTTACCCGAATTTTTTTGAAAAAAGGTCTTTACAAACTCCCCATGATATGCTATTATAGTCAAGCAGTCCAAAAACACATGGGGGCGTAGCTCACTTGGGAGAGCGCTTGACTGGCAGTCAAGAGGTAGAGAGTTCGATCCTCTTCGTCTCCACCAAAAGAGATCCGCAGGAACACAGTTTCTGCGGATCTTTTGTATAATCGACCATTTTTATTCCCCCTTCCCAAACCGTTAAAGGAGACACCATGAAAAAGAAACTGACCGTAAAAGAGTACATCTATGTTGCCAGCATGCTGTTTGGCTTGTTCTTCGGCGCAGGTAACCTCATCTTCCCCACTGCAGTGGGTCAGCTTGCCGGCCGCAATATGTGGAGCGCCATTCTGGGACTGCTGATTACCGGTGTTGGACTGCCGCTATTGGGTGTTGCAGCTCTGGGGCTTTCCCGCAGTGATGGTCTGTTTTCCCTCAGCAGCAAGGTAAACCGTCCCTATGCCTATTTCTTTACCTGTGCGCTGTACCTCACCATTGGTCCATTCTTTGCTATTCCCCGCTGCGCTACCGTTTCCTTCACCGTCGGGCTGGAACAGATCCTTCCCCAGAACGGCAATATGAAGCTGTATCTCCTGCTGTTCACGCTGGCGTTCTTTATTGCGGCGCTGCTGTTTTCTCTGCGCCCCGGCAAGATCCTCACATGGGTCGGCAAGATCCTCAATCCCTTCTTCCTGCTGTTCCTCGGCATCCTTGTCGTGGTAACGCTGGTCTCCCCCGCCGCCGTTCCCATTTCCAGTGTGGAGCCTATGGGCGGCTACATCCAACAGCCCTTCCTCACCGGCTTTTTGGAGGGCTACAACACCATGGACGCCCTTGCAAGCCTTGCCTTCGGCATCATCGTGGTACAGGTCATCCGGGAACTGGGCGTTGATGAGCCCGGCGCCGTAGCACGCAATACCGCCAAGGCCGGTATCTTCAGCTGCCTGTTCATGGGGCTTATCTATGTTGCCGTCACCGCCATGAGTGCCAAGAGCCGCGGCGTACTGCCCGCAGCCGAAAACGGCGGTGTAGCGCTGGCGCAGATCTCTCAAACCTTCCTCGGCCGGATCGGTCTGCTGATCCTCGCCGTCACCGTAACGCTTGCCTGTCTCAAGACCGCCGTCGGCCTTATCACCAGCTGCTCCGAGACATTTACCGGCCTGTTCCCCAAGGGTCCCGCTTACCGGGTCTGGGCGGTCATCTTCACGCTGGTTTCCCTCATTTTCGCCAATTTCGGTCTTTCCGCCATCATCGATTATGCCGTTCCGGTGCTGATGTTCCTCTACCCGCTGGCCATCGTGCTTATCCTGCTGGCGCTGTTCGGCAAGTTCTTCTCCCACGATAAGAAGGTCTATAACTGGGTCATCAGCCTTACGCTGATCTCCGCCCTTTATGACCTGCTGCGCACCCTGCCCGCCGCTCTGCGTGCCGCCTGCCACCTCGATGGCATCATCGAAGCGATCGGCAGCGTTCTGCCCCTTGCGGGCCTCGGTCTCGGCTGGATCTGCCCCGCCGCCGTCGGTCTTGTCATCGGTCTTGTGGCACACAGCACCGCCAAGGCCAAAAAACAGACCGCATAATAGATCCGTCACAGTAAAAGGCCTCCGAAGCAATCAGCTCCGGAGGCCTTTTTTCATATTCATTTTAGGATGGCTGCCCACTTTCCCGCAGGACCTCTGCATCGGCGGCACGCTGCTCCAGTATCGCTTCCTTTAGGATCATATCCTTGACCTTCATCAAGCGAATGGTATTGGCGCGCTCATTTTCATCCAGCTTCATGGTGATGTAGCGGATGTTCTCCTGCATCTGCGGGATCTTGACATATTCCAGTGCATTCACCCGGCGGCGGGTCTTTTCTATCTCCTCCGCCAGCAGCTGCGTAGTCTTTTCAATCTCCGCCAGGCGCAGCATATCCCGGAATACCCCGGAAAGCGATGCCACTGCGTCATCCAGTTCTCCGCTGGTCTGGACATAGCCATAGGGATAAGCGCTGCCGCCCTGATGCTCGGTAAAATGGTAACGGGGCACCTCCACTGACATGATATTCTCAAAGCTCATATCCAACTCCACACTGCGGCTGGGGATGAGCAGCGACTGCCCAAGCATCTCCGGTGTCATCAGCGCCGCCGCCACCGTAAAGGACGCATGCGCCTCGGAAAGGCCCTGTTCCACACGCTGGCGCAAAGCACGGTTTTCCCGCACCGTCTCCATAAATTGCTTCATCAGCTCATCACGCTTATCCCGCAGCAGCTTGTGACCTCGTTGGGCAGTACGCAGCTGGCGTTTCAGGCGGGTCAGCTCCATGCGGGTAGGGTTAATGATTGTTCCCGGCAAGTTGCTCCCTCCTTAGCTCTGCTGCGGCAGGTATTTTTCGATATACTCCGGCTTGATGCGCTTGAGCTCGCTCTTGGGCAACAGGCCCAGCAGCTGCCAGCCCAGGTCCAGTGTTTCCTCGATAGACCGGTTCTCCTCGCTGCCCTGCGAGACATACCGCCGCTCAAACTCATCGGCAAAGCGGGCATACTGCAGATCCACCTCGGAAAGAGCGGCTTCGCCCAAAATGGACATCAGCTCCTTGTTTTCCTTGCCGGTGGCATAGGCGGCGAAGAGCTGGTTCATGGTGCCGGAATGATCCTCCCGGGTCTTCCCCGTCCCGATTCCCTTATCCTTCAGACGGGAAAGTGAGGGCAATACATCCACCGGCGGGTTAATGCCCCGGCGGAACAGCTCCCTGGAAAGGATGATCTGGCCTTCCGTAATGTACCCCGTCAGGTCGGGGATAGGGTGGGTTTTATCGTCCTCCGGCATGGTCAAAATGGGTATCATGGTAATGGAGCCTTCCTTGCCCACCTGCCGGCCGGCCCGCTCATACATAGTGGCCAAGTCGGTATACAGGTAACCGGGATAACCACGGCGTCCGGGGACTTCTTTCTTGGCGGCGGAAATTTCCCGCAGCGCTTCAGCGTAGTTGGTGATATCGGTGAGGATGACCAGCACATGCATTCCAAGGTCAAAGGCCAGGTACTCAGCGGCCGTCAGCGCCATACGCGGCGTGGCAATGCGCTCGACCGCCGGATCATTGGCCAGGTTGGTAAACAGCACAGTGCGGTCGATGGCGCCGGTACGGCGGAACTCATTGACAAAGAATTCCGATTCCTCAAAGGTGATACCGATGGCGGCGAAAACTACAGCAAAGTTACTCTCGCCATCCAGTACCCGCGCCTGACGGGCAATCTGAGCCGCCAGCTGGGCGTGCGGCAGACCGGAGCCGGAGAAGATGGGCAGCTTCTGCCCTCTTACCAGGGTGTTCAGGCCATCAATGGTAGAGATGCCGGTCTGGATAAACTCATTGGGGTAGTTGCGGGCGGCTGGGTTCATTGCCAGACCATTGATATCCCGGTATTCATCCGCCAAAATAGCCGGACCATCATCGATGGGCTGCCCCATGCCGTTAAAGACGCGTCCCAGCATATCGCCGGAAACAGCCAGCTGCAGGGGATGACCCAAAAACCGGATCTTGGACTCCGCCAGGTTGATGCCGGCAGAAGCCTCGAAGAGCTGCACTACGGCGGTATTGCCGTTGACCTCCAGCACCTTACAGCGGCGGGTGGTACCATCGGTCAGTTCGATCTCCGCTAGTTCATCATAGGTCACACCCTGCACATGGTCCACTACCATCAGCGGGCCGGAGATCTCCCGGATCGTTTTATATTCACGAATCACAGCGTTTCCTCTCCTTTCTGTGCCAGCTCTTCCAGTTCTTCCTCCATCTGTACCAGCAGCTTATCGTATTCCTCCGCATAGCAATTGGCCGGCACACTCTTGGCACGGCCCAGCTTCTCACGGGAAGGTGTCATAAAGAGTTCCGCTACACGGCAGCCACGCTCGGCAGCACTGCGGCACAGTCCATCATACCGGCGGATCATGGAAAGCATCTTTGCCTGACGGTCATACTCCGAGAAAGCATCAATATCCACAAAGGAATTCTGCTGCAGGAAATCTTCCCGCACCATGCGGGCTGTTTCCAGGGTGATTTGATCCTTGGCGGAAAGGGAATCCTTGCCGACAAGCTGAACGATCTCATTGAGGCTAGCCTCCTCCTGCAGAATGGACATAGCCCATTCCCGGTTCTGCAGGAAAGCCTTACCGAAGTTCTGCTCATACCACGGCCGCAGGCTGTCGATATAAAGCGAATAGGAATTGAGCCAGTTAATGGCCGGGAAGTGCCGCCGATAGGCAAGGCTTGCATCCAGCGCCCAGAACACCTTAACAATTCGCATCGTTGCCTGCGAAACCGGTTCGGAAAGGTCACCGCCTGGGGGCGATACCGCGCCCACGGCGGTCAAGGAGCCGCGGCGCTCTTCATTACTGCCGATGCAGGCGACGGAACCGGCACGCTCATAGAACTGCGCCAGACGGGAGGAAAGGTAGGCGGGATAGCCCTCTTCACCGGGCATCTCCTCCAGACGGCCGCTCATCTCACGCAGGGCCTCTGCCCAGCGGGAGGTGGAGTCGGCGATAACCGCCACGGCATAGCCCATGTCACGGTAGTATTCCGCTATGGTAATACCGGTATAGATGGACGCTTCACGGGCGGCCACCGGCATATCGGAGGTATTGGCGATGAGCACGGTACGCTTCATCAGCGACTCCCCGGTACGGGGGTCAACCAGCTCCGGGAATTCCCGCAGAACATCAGTCATCTCATTGCCGCGCTCACCGCAGCCGATGTAAACCACAAGGTCCACGTCCGACCACTTGGCCAAAGCGTGCTGCATCACTGTCTTGCCAGAGCCGAACGGTCCCGGAATAGCCGCGGTACCGCCCTTTGCCACCGGGAAGAAGGTATCCACAATACGCTGGCCGGACTGTAGCGGCACGCTGGGCGGGAATTTGCGCCGATAAGGGCGGCCCACACGCACCGGCCACTTCTGCATCATCGGCAGTTCCACACGGGTACCGTCCGGCTGCTCCAGCACGGCGACCGTTTCTGTCACGGTATAGCTGCCGGATTTTATCGAAACCAGCTTTCCCTTCATCTTGGGTGGAATCATAATCTTATGCAAAATGGAGGGGGTCTCCTGCACCGTACCGATGATATCACCGCCGATGACCTCATCACCGGGATGGGCAGTAGCGGTAAACTCCCACTTTTTCTCACGATCCAAGGCCGGCACTTCCACACCGCGGGGGAGGTTATTGCCACCCACTCTTTTCATGATAGCATCCAACGGACGCTGAATTCCGTCATAGATATTTTCCACCAGTCCGGGGCCCAGCTCCACCGAAAGGGGTGAACCGGTAGTAACTACCTCCGCACCGGGTCCAAGACCCGAGGTTTCCTCGTAGACCTGGATAGAGGCGGAGCCGCTGTTCATGGTCAGGATCTCACCGATGAGGCGCTGCTCACCGACCCGAACCACATCCGCCATATTGGCTTCCTCCAAGCCGGTGGCAACCACCAGCGGCCCGGAGACTTTAACGATTTTTCCCATGGGGCTTTCCTTCCTTTACTCAGATGATATCGGCGCCTACCGCGCGTTCCACCGTGGTTTTTACCTGCTGCATCCCCAGTCCGAGGCTTCCCTCTTTGCCGGGGATGAGAATAATGGCAGGGGTGGCTGCCCTGCGGTAGCGCTCCAGCTCTGCCGACAGTCCCGCGGCCAACTGCTCCGTGATGTAGATAATGGCGGTATTATCCTTGGCCAGCCGGTGCAGGATGGGGCGGGCCTGCTCGGCGTTTTCGGCCGGGCATACCTGCAAGCCAAGTGCCGCAAAGCCCTGTACGCTTTGGGCATCGCCCAGTACAGCTATTTGATACATTCGGCACCTCCTTATTCCGCCTGACGCAGCCGACTGCGGATCATTTCCGACGAAAGCCCCGCCTGCCGGCCGGTCATTATAATGCGAATGGCTGTGATCTCATTTTCCACAGCAGCCAGGTAGCACAACACTGTTTCCTCCCCAAAAGGGGTACGGCGGGCTGCCGAAAGATAAGCTTCAGTCGCTTCATCGCAAGCCTTTTCAAATGCCATCAGTGGGCCGCCGCTAGTTGCAGCCGCTCCCAGTGCCACCGCTTTGCCAAGCGCCCCAGCACCGAACAATTCTCCCAGCTTGACTGGATCCGTCGCCATTATGGCGTGAGGAGAAACACTGCCACCCTCCAAAAGGGCACGGGGCAGCACCTCGCTGCTGCCGCTGCGGGCGGCCCGTACGGCGGTGCGCAGGTTTGCGGCGTCAATAAGCTGCCGCACATACCCCTGTAAAAAGTTGCTTTTCATTTCCTCAGCCAAAGTGCGCATTTCATCATAACAAGCAGCATCCAACCGTAGATCAGCACCTTGCGGATCATTTTCCCGCAGAAGAGCTGCTGCTTCCTGCGCCGCACGGCGGGCTGTATCACTTACCTGGAACATATGCTCCTGCTGCCATTCGCTTTGCAGCTGAGCGGCATCATACCGACCGCCTGGCAGCAGAAATGCTTCCGGCGAAATTCCTCGGCGTTCTGCCTTTAGGATCGCCTTGATATTATGGTAATCGTATTTGAGCTGGAATAGCTCAATGAGCCTTGGATCCGGCACAGCAGCCGCCAGCTCTTTGTAGAGCGTTTCCCGATGCTCCCGCAGCGCTTCCTCCAGTGGGAGAGCTTCGGCATAACCGCATTCCGTCAGCAGCTTACGGGCTTCCGTCTCACTGGCTGCTTCCAGTAGACGCTCCACCTTTTCCGGAGTCAGCAGGCGGGTCTCCATTGCATGCAGCCACGCTGAGACCGCCAAATAGTCAGTATCCTTGATGGGGGTCATCGCAGCCCCTCCTTACTGTACGGGAAAGAGGATCGCAGCGACCTCTTTCTCCAGCTTTTCCCGCTGCAGCCGCACCAGGGTATCAAAGGCACAGTTCAGCTCTACATCACCGTGGCTGAGGATAAATCCGCCCGGAATAGAACGGGGCTCGGCACTAAGGGTCAGCTTTCCCGGTTTACCTGCTTCGCGTAAGGCGGTATTCGCCAGCAGTACAACCTCTGGTCCAATTTCACTTGCATCCTGCGGGGAAAGGATCATCTCCTCCCCTCCTTCGGCCACTTCCGCAGCTAGTGAAGCGATCAGCGCAAGATATTTTTCTCGAGGCAAGTGGCATAACTCTTCCACCGCCACCGCAAAAGCTTCATTCAATAATTCCTGTTTAGCTGCCAATTCCATCTTGCGACACTCCACCGCCGCCGAAGATGACAGGCGCTCCCGCCGTTCCTCCGCCGCACGGCGTCCGCGGGTCAGCAGCTCCAAGCTCTCCTGCTCCGCCGCCGACTTGGCTTCCGCCGTCAAGGCATTGATTCTTTTTTCATTTTCCTGCTGTATTTGGGCAATCTCCCGCTCGGCATCCTCAATGATGCGCGCAGTGATCTTTTCGATTCCTTCCATAAGGGCTCCTTTCTCCCGTTTTGCTTACGCCAGGAACAGGAAGTACAGCATCAGCATCGAAGCCAGCAGCGAAAGAATTGCATAAAACTCCACAATGCCACACAGTACCAGACCCTTGGACCAGTCGGATGGCTTCTTGGCCAGAATATTGATGGAGGAAGCCGCTACACGCCCCTGCGCAATAGCAGAAAGCAATCCGCCCAACGCCATAGGCAAGCAGGCCGCAAAGCAGCGCAAGCCTTCCATCACGCTCAAGTCGGTATTGCCATTCAAAAGGCCAATGGCATAAATGGAGAAAAACCACACGACGGTACCATACAGACCCTGCGTACCGGGCAGCACCTGCAAAATCATTGCTTTACCAAACTTGCCGGGATCTTCGCACATCAGGCCGGCAGCGGCTTCACCTGCCATACCGGTTCCCTTGGCCGAGCCAACACAACTCAAACCAGCCGCCAAACCGCCGCCCAGCAGGGCCAGCGCCAAACCACCGAAAGATTCCAGAAAACTCATTTTTCATACGCTCCTTTTTATTGTTCTGCTATTCTGTAATATTTGGGCTGAGCCGCAACGGGCTTAAACGCGCGTCCGCCATCCCGGTAGAAGTACTTGAAAAATTCCAAACACTGAAGCCGCATGTCATGGACATAACAGCCCAGCAAATTCAAGGCAAAATTAAGAGCATTGCCCAACAGCGATACAATAATAAATACAATCAGATTGCCAGGGATAGCTGCCAGAGTATTAAATACTTGCGCGATGACCGCACCTGCCAACATCAAAGCCATTAGGCGAACATAGGAGAGAATATCCCCAAAATAGCCGGTAATGTGATTGTATACCGAACCACCGATGCCGACGAGCTTTCCGCCGATGCCCTTTTTGCCATAACCCTGGCTAATAATCAAGACCGCCAACAACACCCATAGGAATGTCTTTTTCCCGGTGATGCCCAATGCCACACCACAGCCAATAATAACCCACCAGGCAGCTTCCTCGCACAGGGCACTGGCTATCTCGCCGTGCTTCAGCTTGTAGATAAAACCGATGACCATACCGACAAGAATCTGCACACAGCCCAAGGCGAGCGACCCCAGCATTACCATGATGATATCATTGATGGGAGAGAAAAGCGGCTGCCAGAACCATGTAAAGGTACTCTCCGGATTGAAGAGCTTAACAAGCTGCGGGATAAAATCTCCGAAAAAGCCGCCGGTCAATGCACCCATAAAGAAAGTAGAGATGCCGCATAATCCCAGCAGCGCAAAGAAATTGTAGCTGCCGCCGGTAGGCTGTTTCTTCTTCAGCACAATGAGTGATGCCAGCATCATCAAAAGGCCATAACCCATATCCGCCATCATAATGCCGTAAAACAGAATAAAGAATGGTGCCATGTAGGGATTAGGATCCAGCGAACCATAGGCCGGCAAAGAATACATCTCCGTGACCATATTCAGCGGACCGGTAAAGCGATTGTTCTTCAGCTTGACCGGAACACGCGGATAATCCTCCGGCACCGGGTCTATCATCTGCCACGCGCAGGTGCAGCCCTCCAGCAGCATTTCCAGTTCCTTTGTGTTCTCTGCAGGGAACCACCCTTCCAAAAGGAAGGTTTCAGCAGTCTCCCTCGTGCGTCCTTTTGCCTCTCCCCGTTCCATTTCGATGCGGGAGGCATCTGAGAGCTGGCACAGCTCCGGCTTTTGGTTGGCGCACTTTGCAATCTCCTGTTCCAACGCAACCTTGCGCTCTGCCAGTTCTGCCTGCTCCCGCCGCAGGGCGGCAAGGTTTTCTCCTGCAGTACCGCGGCGGTCGCCCGGTGCCACGCGGCTCCAGCCCAATGCCTTCAACGCGGCTATGTGGTCTTCCGCCTGGGAAATGTGCACTGTAAGCACCATGTAGCGGTGCTCCCGGTCAGCACTTACCTCCCGCAGCTCATACAGATCTCCGGCCGCATCCAGTGTCTCATGTATTTGCTGCGGCAGCACTGCGGCGGGCAGTGTGCCCATTTGAATCAGCACTTTTTCAGTGGTAGCGCATTCCAGCGGCATGGTGAAGCTCTCCCAAGGAAGAAGCTGAGCCTCCTCTGCCGCCAGCTTTTCGCTGCGTGACTGCAGGGAAGCCAATTCCTCTCGGCAGCGGTTCAACCGCTCCGCCGCACTCTTTCCGTCAGCCAGCTGGCTTTCATCAGTCAACGCCTGCTCATCAATGAACGGAAGCGGCTCCAGTGCATTCTTTTCCTTTGGAGTGTGATCTGTCAATATTTGCAGCGCCTGCTCTGCTGCGGTGTACTGCTCTCGTATCCTTTGCAGCTCCGCTGCCTCCGGTATACGCAGCTTTTCCAGCAGCGGGTCATCTGCCGCCGGCTCCGGCTCGGTGATTTCCAGACAGCCAAGATGCTGCAAACGCCGCAGCATTTCCTCCCGCTCACTTTGCAGCCCTATGAGCCGCAAGTGACGCATAGCAACAATAGCCATTAGCGTTCCACAACCTTTTCCACGATCCACCTGGCAGCCTGCGGGATGCGCTGCCTGGCTTCCTCTTTTTTATGTTCCCATTGCACGGAGGCTTCCTCCAGCGCATGATAGGTAGCCTGCGCCGCCTGCCGTTCCGCCTCGGACATCATCTCACGCACCTCAGCCTCCGCATCAGCCCGGGCCTGCTCCCGCAGGCGATCCGCGCTGCGCTGTGCCATCAGCAGTTTTTGTCTACAATCCGTGGCGGTTTGCTCTCGTATTTGATTCATTTTTTCTTCGGTCCTTAGTACCTCTATTATGGTATCCTGCGGCAACTTTTGTAACCCCCTTTTAATTTTATATTACTTATTGAATATAATTGTATAACATCCTATGAATAAAGTAAAGGGAATACTTGCGGACAATTTATACTTTTTGTGGTATGGAGTCTTATGCATGGGAGAAAATAAACAAAATAAACGGCAGAGGCCCTTTTTGCGGGTCTCTGCCGTTCAAACTCCATTATTTTTTGCTTTCCATTGCCAGTTGCGCAAATAACTTGTTAAAATTGCAAGTTGCGCAACTTCTTCATTCATTTTCGTCATATCATTCCCGCTATACTACACAATGATACTAAATTTTCCCCGCCTGCGAATGGATACTTTTTACATTATAGAGGATCCAAGAATTAACGCATCGCAGTTGGCAAACCCGGCTATATCATCCTCATAGATATTCATATGAGCGCTAACAACCCAATAGTATAACAACACAAACTGAATTTTGCAGCATCGTTAATTTTTTGTAAAACTTCCCCCAGCAGTTTGCCAAAGCACCCTCTGTATGATATATTTAGTATAGTAAAGTGCGGAGCCGCTCTTTTTCCGCATAATATTAAACTGTGCCCCACTGAAGAAGGAAGGGAGTGAGTGCGCTGAAGCACAAAGGCACCGCGGTACTGACCGCAAATCGAGTAAAGATCATCGAGAAAATACGGGAATCGGCTATTTCGGTACTTCCTATCGTCGTGATAGTTCTGGTGCTATGCCTGACCATTGCCCCTGTTGGCACCGATTTGTTACTCTGCTTTTTGATTGGCACTATTTTTGTTATCGTTGGCATGGGACTGTTCTCGCTGGGCGCGGAAGCCTCCATGACACCCATCGGAAACCGCATCGGTATGGCGCTGACCAAAACTCGTAACCTACCGTTGATCCTGATCGTCAGCTTTATGCTGGGCTTTGCCGTTACCATAGCGGAGCCAGATCTGCAGGTTCTGGCCGAGACAGTACCCCACATCAATAACACCATACTGTTGGTCACCGTTGGCATCGGCGTTGGATTTTTCCTTTCCGTATGCATGCTGCGCATCGTTACCGGCGTAAAGCTACGCTGGCTGCTTATTGCTTTTTACGGTGTAGTGTTTATCTTGGCCAGCTTTGCCGCACCAGATTTCCTTAGTGTAGCGTTTGATTCCGGCGGCGTAACCACCGGCCCTATGACCGTTCCTTTCATACTGGCACTAGGTGTCGGTGTCTCCTATATCCGAAGTGACGCCAGGGCGGAAGCCGACAGCTTTGGTCTGGTGGCGCTCTGCTCCATCGGGCCTATTCTAGCTGTACTGATCCTCAGCTTCTTCTATACCGAAAGCAGCGGTGCTTTGGAGATCACCACTTCCTCCTTCTCCAATACTTCCGCCATTGGGGCTGCCTACCTGCATGACCTGCCCAAATACATGGGAGAAATGGCAATCGCACTGCTGCCCATCGTAGTCATCTTCTTCGCATTCCAATTCCTTACCTTGCATATGCCTCGCCGTAATCTGGCCAAAATCGTCATTGGTATCCTGTATACATATGTAGGACTAGTACTGTTCCTGACTGGCGTTAATGTTGGGTTCTCCACCCTGGGCGAGGTACTGGGCGCCGAGTTGGCTGATGGCTGGACGCGCTGGCTGCTCATTCCCCTTTCCATACTGCTGGGTTGGTTCATCATCTCGGCGGAACCCGCCGTGGCAGTACTGGAGGCTCAAATCGAGGAGGTCAGCGCCGGCACTATTCCCGGCAGCGCCATCAAAACTAGCCTTTCCATTGCCATTGCGTTGGCCATGGGCTTTTCCATGCTGCGGGTACTTACCGGCATCTCTATCATGTGGTTCCTCATTCCTGGCTATGTCGTCGCTTTGGGGCTTTCCTTCTTCGTCCCCGATCTTTACACCGCCATTGCGTTTGACTCCGGCGGTGTAGCCTCCGGCCCCATGACAGCCACCTTTATGTTACAATTTATGATCGGTGCCTCCACCGTTGTGGGCGGCAATCCGCTCATCGATGCATTCGGCGTCGTTGCTATGGTTGCCATGATGCCCCTGATCTCCATTCAGATGGTCGGCTTTATTTACAGCCGCCGCACTGAGCCTGAGATTGCCCGCGAGCAGTATGGAGATGATGAAATCATTGAGCTGTGGGAGGTGAACCCGGTATGAATTACCTCATTTCTGTTGTCAATCCCGGCGCAATGGAGCGAGTATGTGAAATCGCCGCTGCACTGGACCTGCCCCAAACCGTAGCCGTGCTGGGGCACGGCACCGCCGCCAAAAGCATGCTGGATCTTCTTGGAATCGAATCCACTGAAAAGCGAATCATCATGACGGTGGCAAATTCCGAAAAGACCCAGCAGTTCATCAAAGACATGCGGCAGCAGCTTTACATCGGTATCCCCGGGCACGGCATTGTCATTGCCATCCCGATCAAAAGTGTGGGAGGAGGAAAAACCTTGGCATATCTGAATAACGGCGAGCAGCAACCCGCCCGCTATACCCCCGAGCTCAATGGGAAATATGAACTCATCGTGATTGTGGCCAATGAAGGCCGTACCGACCAGGTAATGAATGCGGCCCGCGCGGCCGGCGCCACTGGCGGCACTGTGCTGCACGGCAAAGGCACCGGCAGCCAGAATCCAAAAAAGTTCTATAATGTATCCATCGCTTCGGAAAAGGAAGTGATTCTGATGGTAGCACAGAACGACCGCAAAGCTGCCATTATGCAATCGGTGCTGCATCATGCCGGTCCTGATAGCGAAGCCGGCGCTATCCTATTCTCACTACCCGTTAGTGAGGTCGCTGGATTTGGCCTGATGGATGAAGCCGCAGAGTAAGCCTTCACCGATATCGAAAAAAGATCCGCAGCAGCGGGTCTTTTTTTATTTCCCCTATTGACATTTTGCCTCATTATGATATCATAAAGATATCACAGAAAGGAGTGACAACTATGACTGAAAAAATCCTCACCAATAAAAAGCACGGCATGGCTATGCTTATATTCTTCCTGCTGCTCATGGCCGCAGCCATCGTTATGGTCGTCATCGGAGCCATGCGCAATATAATTGCCCTCATTCTTCCCGGCATCGTTATTCTTTGCTTTATCTGGATTCCCATGATGGGGCTTAAAATTCTCAAGCCGCAGGAAGCCTTAGTGCTCACCCTGTTCGGCCACTACTATGGCACCCTGAAAGGTGAAGGCTACTACTATGTCAACCCCTTCTGTACCGGCGTCAATCCTGCTGCCAAGACACGGCTGAGCCAGAGCGGCGATGTCAAAACACTGGGTGTAAAGGCCACCACCGGCGATAACACCACCTCCATTGAAGTAGACACCACCGGCAAAAAGCTCTCGCTCAAGATCATGACCCTCAGCAATAATCGTCAGAAGATCAATGACTGCCTGGGAAATCCCGTGGAAATCGGCATTGCTGTCACTTGGCGCATTATCGATACCGCCAAGGCTGTTTTTAATGTGGATAACTACAAAGAATACCTTTCCCTGCAGTGCGATAGCGCCCTGCGCAATATCGTGCGTCTGTACCCCTACGATGTTGCTCCCAATGTAGATACCACCGGCGACGGCGTTGCCGATGACGGCAGCCTGCGCGGCTCCAGCGAGATCGTTGCCGCCCGCATCCGCGATGAGATCCAGCAGCGGGTGGCGGAAGCCGGTATTGAGATCATCGAAGCCCGCATCACCTACCTGGCCTACGCTACCGAGATTGCAGCCGTCATGCTGCAGCGCCAGCAGGCGTCCGCCATCATTGATGCCCGCAAGATGATTGTAGACGGCGCAGTAGGCATGGTGGAAATGGCGCTGGAGCGCCTTTCCGAAAGCGGTGTGATAGAATTGGATGAGGAACGCAAGGCCGCCATGGTCAGCAATCTTTTGGTGGTGCTGTGCGGCAACCACGATGCTCAGCCTGTAGTCAATTCCGGCAGCCTGTACTGATTGATTATGAACGAGAACCAGAAAAAGCAGGTGCCGCTGCGCCTTTCCCCCAAGCTGTACGCTGCCATTGCGGCCTGGGCAGAGGATGACTTTCGCTCAGTTAATGGGCAGATCGAATATCTGCTGACTGAGTGTGTACGCCAGCGCAAGAAAAACGGCAAATATGTCTCGGATGAGATTGATGTTCCCCCAGAACTGGATGTTGAATAATAAAAAGCGGCCCGCCGCAGCACATGCTGTGACGGGTCGTTCTCTTTATGTTTTTATTCAGCATCTTGCCAGTCCTTGCACACATCCACCCAGGCCAGCGCCTCGGAAAGTTCATACAGCTCCTCGCAGGTCAGTTCAATAGCACTATTGCTGCTGCCGCACGCCGGGAATACCGTAGTAAACCGTTGCAATGAAACATCCAGGCAGGTTTTCACCCCCGGTTTTACCGCAAAGGGGCACACCCCGCCCACCGCGTGTCCAACAATCTCCACAGCTTCCTCTGGGGTCAGCATCTTGGCTTTGCAGCTAAAGGTCTCCTTATACTTATGGTTATCTATCTTGGCGTCCCCAGCCGTTACCACCAGCAGCGGTCCCTCCGCTGTCATAAAAGAAAGCGTCTTGGCAATGCGGGCAGGAATAACGCCCACCGTCTGTGCAGCCAACTCCACCGTCGCGCTGGAGGTTGCGAACTCCAGCACCTTATCTTCCATGCCCCGCGCGGCAAAGAATGCTTTCACTTCCCGAATTGACATAATGGTTTCCTCCGATATTTGCGTAGTGATGTACCTATCATAGCCCCCTGCGAAATTTTGTCAAGCGGTGCCGGCATATTTTACTGCAAAAGGTCTTGACTGCCGGCTCATTTCACGGTAAAATGTATAAGCATTCAAAAATAAATGCAGGCATAGTTCATCGGTAGAATAGCGGCTTCCCAAGCCGCGGAGGCGGGTTCGATTCCCGTTGCCTGCTCCAAAAAAAGAGACGCCATATGGCGTCTCTTTTTTTGGAGCAATGGAGAACACTTACTTTCTTCAAGCCAACAATTACAGCCCCGATTTAACGCGAAGGAAAAAACCGCTATGCTTTTCCCTTTATTTATCCTCTTGGGTCACGGGGGAAGTACTATCCTCCTTTTCCGCGGAGCATTCCTCTTCTTCCATCATCTTTTGCAGCGTTTTATTGTGCTTTCCCAGCACTTTACTGCCTTTGCTAAAACCCACCGCAAATAAAAGCGCCACTGCAAAAATGGCAAGAGCGGCCGCCGGTACCAACATCAACATGGTTTCTTCTGTCATAACATTCTCCCCCTTTTTGTCCCCCATAGTATATCACATTCCGGTTGCTTTGCAAAATTCTCGCCACCAGAGCAACCCGTTTATTCTGCATTTCTTGTCATATTTGCCAGTTTTCTCTTCCTCATTTGCATCGATTGTTGCAAAAAAACTATTGACACTTCCCCCTGCCTGGTGATAATATTAGCTCATTAAAGCGATAGCAACGCTGTGACTACGGAGGAAAGGAGAAAGCTGCAATGAAAAAGAACTGCTTTATGATGATGGCTATGATGATGCGCATGTGCGGTATGCGAACTTTTTCCGATGCAACTTTTTCCGATAGCTCCATCATCACAGATTAAAAACATCGCGCCATCCATGGGCGCGGCCATCATTTGTTTTTAACCGGGAGACTTCATCGGAAAGTCACCCGGTTTTTGTTTTACCCATATCTTTAGCGAAAGGAACCTCACCCATGAACCTGTATTACGAAGATCTGGTAAGGGCGAACCACCTGCTGGGGCGAATGTGACCTTATTCCCGCCCCTGCTCCGTTCACCCACAACCAAACATCTTGTAAGATAAAAGAAAGGACATTTACCATGAAAAAGACTTTGAAAGCTGTTCTGGCCGCTCTGCTCGTCGTTTGCCTGCTGCTGCCCCTGGCTGCCTGCGGCAACAATGCCACCACCGAAACCAAGCTCAAGATCGTTATCCCGAATGACACCACCAATGAAGCCCGCGCGCTGCTGCTGCTGCAGGATCAGGGCTACATCAAGCTGAAGGACGGTGCCGGCATCACCGCCACCATCCTGGATATCGTAGAAAACCCCAAGAACATTGAGTTCAGCGAAGTAGAGGCTGCCCAGCTGCCCAACCTGCTGCCCGATGTTGACTATGCTGTCATCAATTCCAACTACGCCATCTCCGCCGGTCTCAATCCCACCAAGGATGCCCTGGCACTGGAAGGCTCCTCCTCTGCCTATGCCAATATCCTGGCGGTAAAGGAAGGCAATGAGAATGAACCCCTCGTCAAGGCCCTCATCGCCGCCCTCTCCAGCAAGCAGGTTGCCGATTACATCACCGAAAAGTATGATGGCTCCGTTGTTTCTGTTGTAGAAAATCCTGGCGATGGCTATGATGCCGACCTCGATTACGCTGCTCTGGCCGGTCAGACTATCTCCGTTGCCGCTTCCCCCGCTCCCCACGCTGAGATCCTGGCTGTTGCCAAGGAAATTCTGGCCGCGAAGGACATCACCCTGGATATCCAGGAGTACAGCGACTATGTTATCCCCAATAATGTTGTAGAGGACGGCACCGTCCTGGCCAACTACTTCCAGCACACCCCTTACCTCGATGACTTCAACGCCGAAAACGGCACTCACATCGTTTCTGTTCTCTCTGTCCATGTGGAGCCTCTCGGCCTCTACGGCGGCAAGCAATCCACTCTGGATGCCCTTAAATAATTGAAACGAACTGGGGATTGAAAAAGTATGATCGAGATCAAAAATCTGTGTAAGACCTATTCCCTAACGGATGGCAGTGTGGAGGCCCTCAAAAATGTTTCTCTTTCCATCCCGGATGGCGATGTCTTTGGAATCATCGGCATGAGCGGTGCCGGCAAAAGCACCCTAGTGCGCTGCATCAATATGCTGGAAAGCCCTACCGCCGGCAGCGTGGTCATTGATGGCAAGGACCTGACCAAAATGACCGAAAAAGAGCTGCGAGCCGAGCGCCAAAGCATCACCATGATCTTTCAAGGCTTCAACCTGCTGATGCAGAAAAACTGCCTGCGCAATGTTTGCTTCCCGCTGGAACTGGCTGGTGTAAAAAAGGCCGAAGCCACCAAAAAGGCGCAGTCACTGCTGGAGCTGGTGGGCCTGGGCGATAAAGCCTCGGCCTACCCTGCCCAGCTTTCCGGCGGCCAGCAGCAGCGTGTCGCCATCGCGCGGGCGTTGGCCACCAACCCCAAGGTGCTGCTGTGCGATGAAGCCACCAGTGCTCTCGATCCCAAGACCACCAATGCCATCCTGGAGCTCATCCGGGAGATCAACCAAAAGCTTGGCATCACCGTCATTATCATCACCCATCAGATGAGCGTGGTGGAATCCACCTGCCGTCATGTGGCCATCTTGGAGGAAGGCCAAGTGGTGGAGCAGGGCGAAGTTAGTGCAGTATTCTCCCACCCCAAATCGGAAGCTGCCCGCCGGCTGGTCTTCCCGGAGGGAAATCCGGAAAGTCTGCTGTGTTCCCTGCCCGGTTCCCGGCTCATTCGTGTGGTGTTCAATGGGGCCGATGCCACCGGCAAGCCCATCATTGCCCGCATGGCCACCGAGATCGGCGTGGAAGCCAACATTGCCTATGCTTCCACCCGCAGCATCGAGGGCCGCGCCTACGGCTCCATGCTGCTTTCCATTGAAGATAAAAACGACGATCTGGCCCGTGCCATCGGCTATCTTACACAGGATGGCGATATTACCGCCCAGGAGGTGTCCCAGTATGCTGAATAATCTCTTTTCCGCTGAGGTACTGCAGGAAACACTCTCCATTGTTCAGGGGCAGTTCCTGCTGGCCTTCTGGGAGACGCTGTATGTCACCATTGCGGCCATGTTCTTTGCCGTGGTCATCGGTCTGCCGCTGGGTGTCATCCTGGTCGTAGGCGAAAAGGGCGGCCTGGCCCCCCTGTCCGGCTGGCTGATGAAAACCATCAATGTCATCATCAATCTGCTGCGTTCCGTCCCCTTCCTCATCCTTATGATCCTGCTGTTCCCTTTCACCCGGGCCGTTGTGGGCACAGCGGTGGGTACCGTTGCCTCCATTGTGCCGCTGGTCGTGGCTGCCTTTCCCTTTGTGGCCCGCCTGGTGGAAAGCAGCCTGCGAGAGCTCAATCCCAATATCATCGAAATGTCCCGCAGTATGGGCGCTTCCCCCATGCAGACCATCATTAAGGTCATGATCCCGGAGGCGATGCCCTCCCTCATCTCCAATGCCACCATCGCCATCACCACCATTTTAGGCTACACTGCCATGAGCGGTATTGTCGGCGGCGGCGGTCTGGGCAAGATCGCCATCAACTACGGCTACTACCGCTATAAATATTTGGTCATGCTGCTGGCGGTCATTCTACTTATCGTTATCGTGCAGGTGTTCCAAAGTATCGGCACCCACCTTTCGGTCAAGCTGGATAAGCGCCTCAAGCAAAATCACTAAGTAATCTCCTCTCTTCTTTTTCTTCCCTATATAAAACCTCCGGGATCATGCCGATTCCGGAGTTTTTCTTTTGGGTAATTATCCGTTTCAAAAAGAACAAATGTTTCATGTGAAACATTTTCAGCCGCAGCCTTTAGTAGTGGTAGCGCTGCCGCTTGGCCAGCAGAAAGACCGCCGAAACGATAGCCGCCAGTACCTCGGAAACTGTGATCGCCCACCAAATACCATCGATATCCAAAAACAGCGGAAGAATGATAACCGAGGATGCCTGGAATACCAGCACACGCAAAAAGGAAATAAGCGCCGAAACAGCGCCATTGCCCAGCGCCGTAAAGAATCCGGAGCAGAAGATATTAAAGCCCGCCAGCAGGAAGGAAAACGCAAACAACTGGAACGCGTGCTTCGTCAGAGCAAACAGGCTCTCATCAAATCCGACAAACACATAAGCAAAGGGAGCCGCGGCCGCAATGGCCAACGCTGTCAGCGCCACACCCACCGTAAGGGCCAGCGTCACGCTTTTACGCAGGAGATTTTTCAGCTCGGTGTGATCCTGCGCACCGTAATGGTAGCTGACAATAGGCGCCGCGCCGATGGAATACCCGATGGAAATGGCAATAAAGATAAACTGCACATACATCAGCACACCATAGGCGGAAACACCATCCTCCCCGATGTACTTGAGCAGCTGAAAATTATACAGCATACTCACCAGCGAGGTAGCGATATTGGACATCATCTCGGAGGAGCCGTTGCCGCATGCCTTTAGGATCGGTTTTATCTCCAGCGATGGCTTTTTCTCCAGCTGCAGCAGGCTGCCGTTCGTCCGCAGGAAGTAGATAAGAGGCAGCACACCGCCCACCACTTGTCCAAGGCCGGTGGCCAGCGCCGCGCCTGCCAGCCTCCATCGAAAGCCCGCGATAAACACGGCATCCAGCACGGCATTGGTCAGGCCCGCCGCGACGGTCACAAAAAGCCCCAGCTTCGGCTTTTCCGCCGCCGCCAAAAAGCTCTGGAAAACATTTTGCAGCATAAAGGCAGCGGTAAACGCAATGGTAACACGCCCATACACCACACAGCCCTCTATCATTTCCGGGGTAGCCCCCAGCAGCACACACACCGGGCGGATAACGGCAATACCGATCACCGTAAGGATCACACCCAGAAAAATGGTAAAGCTCACCATGGTGGTGAAGGTATGGTTCGCCTTTTGCTTATTGCCCTGGCCCAGCTGCTGCGCCACCAACGCTGTACCGCCGGTTCCTATCATAAATCCGGCCCCGCCCAGCACCATGATAAACGGGAACACGAAATTGAGCGCCGCAAATTCGGTCTTGCCCACTACATTGGAAACAAACAGTCCATCTACCACACCATAGATGGATGTGAAAATCATCATAATAATGGTCGGCATGGTAAAACGGATCAGCCGGCCGTAGCTGAAATGGTCGGAAAGCCGGATGGGCTCCTGCGCGCCATTTCTTCTCTCTGCGTTCATTTTACTCTACTCTCCAAATTCTTTTTTCAGATTTCCGGCAGTCCTCTCTGCCAAATCATATGATTCGTGTACCAACGGACAGTGGCGCATTATAGCACAGATATCAGCATCTTGCAAGTTTTGTCTTTCAACAGGATACAGGCGCCCCTCTGACGGTCCTGCCGGCGATTGATCACCGCCAGCTCTCCCCCCGCTTTGGAGCGCCTTTTATTCTTTTTATTCAGGAAAGACCAGCTCGTATGCTCCCGCTGGACGGATGGTAAGCGCAGTGCAGCTTCTTTCGCCAAAAGCCCCTCTCATCACTCGCAGGAAGCGTTCCTCCCGCTCCTGCGGCACCAGGGCCTGTATCGTCCCGGCAAAGCCGCCGCCGTGTACCCGCCAGCCGCCACAGCCGGCCAGTTCCCGCCGGCATAGCGAAAGTGCCAGTGCCAACCCTCGTTCATTCGGGTCAGCTGGGTAGATGTTCTGCAGCTTCTCCATCGAGGATTCCCCACTGTCCAGCATCTCCTCCAGGTAATGCTCCGCAGTGGGTTCCCGCAGAGCTGCCGCCAGCCGGGGCACCCGCTCGTTTTCCTCAAAGAAATGCATCGCCCGCAAAATTGCTCGGTCGCTCACCTTGCCGCGCAGGCCGGGCAGCCCCGCGTAAAATTCCGCCGGATCTACCTCCCGCAGCACCCGGCAGCCGAACTGCGCTGCCACCGCTCTCATCTCCCGCGGGATGGCCGTGTAATCCTCAGTCAGGTCGGCATGGCTCCCACCGGTATTCACCACATACATCGTCATACCCCAGCGGGCAAAGTCGCAGGGCAGGCGCTCCACAATAGGGGCCTTCGGGCAAAGAAAATCAATGGCAACCGCGCTGCCCACCGCCGAAGCGGTCTGGTCCATCAGGCCGCAGGGCTTACCAAAGTACTCATTTTCGGCATACTGGCCTATGCGCGCCAGTGCCACCGGCGGAATGGCCCCATCATTATACAGGGCATTCTGAATTTGCCCCAGCAGCAGCTCAAAAGCCGCCGAGGAGGACAGCCCGGAACCGGTGGGAACAACGGAATCGGTCACACCGGCAAAGCCGCCGGCCGCATACCCCTGCTGCCGCAGCCCGGCAAAGACACCTCTTATCATGGAGGGGGAATGGCCCCGCTCCTTTTCGTAATGGGTCAGGTCGCGCCAGTCCAGCGGGGGCAGCGGATGGCTCTTGCTGCCTATCTCCACCGGCCCCTCCTTTTGCGGAGATACGATGGCCAGCTTGTCCAGCGTAACAGCAGCAGCCAGCACCCGGCCGTGCTGGTGGTCGGTGTGGTTGCCGCCCAGCTCGGTGCGGCCCGGTGCCGAAAAGATGCGCACCTCTTCCCTTTCCCCATACAGCCTGGTAAACTGCTCCAGCAGGCGCAGCAGGCGCTCCCGTTGCGGCAGCGGGTCATCGCTCACATACAGCTGGCGCAGTGCCTCATCACAGGCGCCGCTTTGCAGGGCTTTTTTCCATTGGGCCGCAGTTGGCATCGTTCGTTCCTCCGTCAGTTCAGGGTAAAGCGCATCAGCACCGGGTTGTGGTCGGAATAGGTAAACCCGGTCTGCACGTTCTCCAGGTAGGTCACCGTCACATTGTCGCTTACCAGGAAGCCATCCACAATAATGGTGAAGTTCCCCTCCTCATAGGGGATATCGCAGTTGCGGCAGGTGGGCTCCACCTTGCCGTCGGTATAGTTATCACAGCGGGTCAGTCCCTCTGGCAGCATCTCCGCGGGGAAGGGCTGCGCCCAGCCAAAGTCGGTCATCTCACCGCCATTCAGCACCTGGGTGGAGTTCCCGGTAAAATCATGGTTGAAATCGCCGCCGCACACCACATAGTTGCCCTTCTGGTATTCGGCCAGCATATCGCCAAACAGCATATTCATCTGCGCGGCCCTTATTTCATCGCTGCCGCCATAGGCCGAAAGGTGCACATTAAAGAGCACAAGCTCCTTCCCGTTTTCCGTGGGCACCCGGCTGATGGTATAGCACCGGTCCAGGTCAAGGAACTTGGAAAAGCCGGTGGAAATGGGCAGGCTGCGCCGCAGCGCACCGGTGATGCCGACACTGCTGAAGGTCACCATGCTGCTGTTGGAGCTGCCATGCGGCTGTGTCAGCGGATACATGAGGAACGCTGAATGGTAATTGACGGCATCCACCTCCGCCATCTGCGGGAAAGCCGCTCGCAGGATCTCCTGCTCATCAATGTGGTAGCTGCGGGTGGAGTCAAAATCTACCTCCTGGAACAGGATAAAATCCGGCTCCAAGGAGGAAACCTCCTCTGCTGCCGCATTGATGCATTCGATCACACTTTCGGGGCTTTTTGCCCAGGATTCCACCCCACCATCCATAAAGAAGGTGAAATCATCGGTATAGGCGCCAAAGCCGACATTCTGCGTCACGATGGCATATTCCTCGCCCAGCCGCACCGCCAGGTCAGTCTCCTGGGGATTGCGAATCTCTAGCTCCTGGTTATCGGGGATGCGGTCATAGCTCAGCATCACATATCCCACATAGATAATGACCACCGCCAGCAGCACCGCCAGCAGAATCAAAAGCGCTTTCAGCAGTTTTCTCATGTTTCTTCTCCTCCCCACTTTCGCGGTTTGTTTTACAGCAGCTCCAACAAATCCTCTTCCTCCAGCGGCTCCGCCTTGGCCGTGTCATTTTCCCGGTAGCCGGTCATAATGACCCTAAACAGCTCCTTGGTGGAAGGCGGCGTATAGCTGATGGCGTTGGCGCCGGCCTCTATCGTCCGCAGGATGGATTCTTCGGTGGGGCCGCCGGTAGCGATGATGGGCACATCGGGGAACTTCTCCCGGATCTTCCGCACCACCCCGGCGGTACGCTCGGCAGCGGAAACATTCAGGACCGAAGCACCGGCCGCCAGTCTTGCCGCGATATCATAATTTTCACTGGTCACGGTGGCGATGATGGGGATATCCACCACCTTTTTCATCGTTTCCACCGTCTGGTTGCGCATGGGTGCGTTCACCACCACACCAAAGGCGCCCTGCGCCTCGGCATCCTTGGCCAGCATCACGCTGCGTATGCCGTCGGTAACGCCGCCGCCCACCCCGCACACCACGGGGATGGAGGAAGCGGAAATGATGGCGTCCATAATGACCTGCTGCGGTGTAAAGGGGTAAACCGCCAGCACCGCATCGGCATTACAGTTGCGGATGATGGCAATATCGGTGGTGAAGATCAGCGACTTCATCCGTCTGCCCATAATGATGATCCCACTGGCTCGGCGGATGACCGAGGGCAGGGCAAGGCTGTTATGATCCCGCAGCGCACTGTGGATAAAGGCTGGGGGCTGTCTATGTTCTTTCTGGCTCATGGGGTTCCTCCTTTGGGGTTGGGGTCGCTGGGTTTATATTTTATTTATTATACCATATTATCCAATAAAAAGAAAGCCAGGAGGGTGGCATCTCTCCGGGCATCTTCCGCTATTTGTGATAATTTTCCGTTAAGACTCAGCTTAATAGAAAGTGGCAACCTCCTGCTCCGGTTCCTCAGCCGGGATGCAGGCGCTGACCGCCAGCACCGGGCCGCGCTTGCCGTACACAGTGCTGTACTGGATATTCACATTGGCTGTCACGGTGTACCAGCCGCCGTTTTCCAGCTTTTCGGGGCTGTATCCCGTGCAGGCAAGCCCCATAAAGGTGATATCCTCCACGCAGCAGGTCATCACATGCCGCCCGCACACAAAGCAGTTTTTCAGGCTGCGGTGCTTGGTAACGACCCGCCCCTTAAAGCGCACTGTCTTGCCCTGGTACTTTTCCATCTCTTCGGTCAGGTCACGGTACCACACGGCAAAGTCCGCATCGGCGATCTCAATGATCGGGGCCTCAATATCAAAGGGCAGCGGGTCCTCTATCTCATCATAATCAAAGTTGCCGTCCACATAGTCATAGCCTATTTCGGTCCGGCGGCTCACGCCCCGCACCACCTTGTGGATCTCCATTTTATCGGCGCCCACCGGGGCCCGGTTCAGCAGCACCATCTCACAGCTGGTCAGCTTATCCACCATCAGGCTGCGCATATTTGTGTTGTAGCTTAGGAAGGTATTGTAATCCGCTATCATTACTTCCTGGTAGATCATCCAGCCCTGCGGCATCTGCTCGTACAGGCGCTGCAGCTGCCACATGCCGTTATATTCTATCACTACCCGGTCCACCCGGTGGATCTTCTGCCACTCGCCCAGCTTGGCGGTGGTCAGCTCCTCCTCGCTTTCGATGGGCAGGATATGCACATTCTTCATCAGCGGGTGAGAAAGATCGTATTCCTCCTCGCCCTCCTCGCACAGCACCAGCAGGGTGTGCTCCCCGGCATTAAACTTCTTATCCTCCAGCGTTTCCCGGATAAAGCGGGTCTTTCCCCCCTCCAGAAAGCCGGTAAACAGGTAAACCGGGATCTCAACAGCTTTTGCCATTCGTCAGTCCTCCGTTTTTCAGTTCAGGTGGAACAGCGAAGTTAGGGCGTCCTCCTTCAGCTCGGCGCCGATGACGCACAGACGGCCGGTGACACCAGCAGCGCCATTACGGATCTCCACCTCACCGGGAACATAGTCAAAGTGCAGCCACTTGCCGTCCGTACCGGCTACAATGCCCTTGGCCCGCAGCACCTGGCCGTAGTCGCCGGTATCCAGGGCCTCCAGCGCAGCCGCCAATTCCTGCTTCTCGTAGGGGTGGGCGGTCTCTTTGCCCCAGCTGGTGAATACCTCATCGGCATGGTGATGATGGTGGTGGTCATGGTCGTGATCGTGGCAGCCACAGCCGCACTCATCGTCGTCCTCATCGTGATGGTGGTGATGCTCGTGGTCATGGTCGTGATCGTGGCAGCCGCAGCCGCACTCATCGTCGTCATGATGATGGTGCTCGTGCTCCTGCTCCTCGGCCAGCTCCTCCAGAGCAGCCGCCAGGGTATCCCGGCGTTCCATGGCCGCCAGCAGCTGCTTGCCGTCCAGTTCGTCCCAAGGGGTCGTCACAATGGTGGCGGTGGGGTTCTTCTCCCGCAGCAGGGCCACACAGGCATCCAGCTTTTCCTGGCTCATCCCGGCCGTACGGCTCAAAATAATGGCGCTGGCATGCTCCACCTGGTTATTGAAGAACTCACCGAAGTTTTTCATATACATCTTGGCCTTGGTGGCATCCACCACGGTGGTAAAACCGTTCAGCACCACATCGTGCATCTCCAGGTTCTGCACCGCCCGGATGACATCGCTGAGTTTGCCCACACCAGAGGGTTCAATGAGGATACGGTCGGGGTGATAGGTCTCCATCACCTGCTGCAGCGCCTTGCCGAAATCACCCACCAGGCTGCAGCAGATGCAGCCGCTGTTCATCTCGGTAATGTTGATGCCCGCCTCCTGCAAAAAGCCGCCGTCAATGCCGATCTCGCCGAACTCATTTTCAATGAGGACAAGCTGTTCGCCGGTATAAGCCTCAGCGATCAGCTTCTTGATGAGCGTCGTCTTGCCTGCGCCCAAAAAGCCGGAGAAAATATCAATTTTAGTCATAAAAGCATCTTCTTTCTATGAGAATTATTTGCCGATATAGTATTATACTACTTTTGTCAACTTTCTGCAATATCTCAGCATACCCCATTTCGCATATCACTTTCCAATAATAAGCACAACTTTTATATAGCGAAAGGGTCACGGGATATCCCTATCCCATGACCCTCCCCACACTCTTGCTTCTATCGGGGTTATATTTCATCATCTTCGGTCTTTTCCTCGGGCAAAACGATCCCCTGTGCGGCGAAGTACCCCAAAAGAAAATCAACAAATTCCTGCAGAGCTGAAGAATGTGGAAGATTTTTATTCCAAACGGCTTTTACTGCACTGTTCTGTGGCGGATTAAACGGCAGTACTGCAACATCATCCCAGTCCCTCACAAGATTCTGTGGAAGTAATGCACATAGTATACCTTTGGACACCGCTTCCCTAATAAGGGAGCTGGTGTTGGTGCACAAGCGGATCTGCAGCGGCCAATCTACCGGCAGCTTACTGTTCAGCACTGCAATAGGGCGCTGACGGATATCCAAAAAAGTCACTGAATCCTGCTGTGCCAGCGGATCATTTAATGAAGTGCAAAATATGTTTGCAGTTGGATAGATATTAATGGATTCCATTGCATGAAAGCGCTCTTTAATATCTAAAGGAGTCAATACAATATCTATGGTGCCATCATTTAACCTTTTAACTGCATCATAGCTGGAAATCTCCAGCACAGAGAGTTTAATGTGAGGGTGCCTTTTCTTGAGCGCTTCATACATCTCCAGCGGGAAAACATTCCAACAAGAAATTGCGAGCCCCACCGTTAAGGAATGGTTTTCTCCTGTTTCCTTAAGGCTGCTGATTTGTGCCAATAGCGCCGAATAAAATCCCTTAAATTGCGAAAGCAAGTTACGGAGAGTCTTTCCATATTCGGTCAGCTCCATACCATTTCGCCCACGCACAAACAACTGAATGTCCAATTCATCTTCCAGTTCTTGTATCGCTCGCGAAATCACCGAGCGGGAAACATATAATTGCTGGGCAGCAGCAGTCACATTCCCTGCTTGACATACCGCTTCGTAAAATTCAATCTGTTTGAGGGTCACTGTCATCAACTCCTAAACTCTTGATAATCTTCTGCGGGTGATTAACGATGAAATACAAATACAATATTGCATTTGTATTATAACATTAATATGGAAGCAGGCGCAAGTATCAACTGTTTTTCAGGAGAGGATCATACACCATAAAGGCAGTAGCCAACAGTGTATATACCCCCATTAGGACATAGATCGGTGTAAACAACTTTTCCCCCGTTATAATTCCCAGCATATTTAAATAATAAGCCGATGCAAATCCGCCTAAATTGCTTACGCCTGTTGCAATTGCGATCGCAAGAGAAGATTGGTTGGGCGAAATATACATTCCCAATATGGCATAAGCTGATGTGATCAACAAAACGGAGGTCATTCCCATTATAGCAGATCCAATCATTAGAATTTCCGTCTGTTTTGCAAAGCCTAATATACCAGCACCTGCAGCGGCAATAAAGTATCCAAATACAAGAGTAAGCCGTTTTAGCTTATAAAAAATCTTTCCAAAGAAAAACCCAATGAGACAACCACTGGCACTATAAAGAGAAAGTGCTGTCGCTGCCACGGTGGCGCCTCCGGCATGGCGATGTTCAAACAACAATGAGATATTCATCAGGATAGGATAACTAACCAGCTGCTGCAGAAATAGCAGAAAAGCAGTAAGGGCGGTTGCGATCCTGCCTCGATGATCAAATCCTGCCGATTTAAGTAGTGAATGCCGATAACCGTTTGGTACCTCTGCTGTTACTGTCGAAGCACAGCAGCTTTCTTCCGGCTCTGGTTGGAACACCAAAAGAAGCAGGCTGAATAAACCGAGTAGATGCGCTAAAAAAGTATAGTTCCAGCCATACTCTGCCAACGAGCCAGCCACCATCTGTAAAAGAACTCCCCCGAAATTACTGATAAGATTACCATAACCCAGCATATCGGCTTGTTCTTTTCCGGTATAGTACTGCATAACAAGCGCATTTCCCAATGAGGCACGCAGACCTACGCCAATGCCAAAAACGGCACGGCAGATCAACAATACTGTAAAGCTTTCAGTTAAAAAGAAAGGTGCGATACCGCCTATCAAAAACAGAAGGATCCCTACAAGAGAGATCGTCCTATAACGAATCTTTTTGCCGGCAACGGCGCCAGCCCACAGGGTAGTCGGAACGATAAACAATGTAGGCAGCGTAGAAATCAGCGCATAATTATTTGACGGAAATTGTGCAGCCAGTTTAGCCATCGCAGGAGAAACCGTTGCAACCCCCATTGATGTAAAAAAAATCGCAAGCAGTGAGATCGACTGTAATGGTGAAAGAACCCCTTTTTTTGTAAAAACAAACATATAATATACTTTACCTTCAGTAGATTTGATTAAATAGTGGTACCAAATATACTAATAGGGAAAAGCCCATGCATCAGCCGTAGGCTTTTCCCTATTGTATTCTATTGGGTCATCGTTCACATCGGCCACAATTATCACAGTAGCCCTTTGTCTTGCAAGCTGGCAGGTGTAGTATTTCATAGAAGTCTTCAGCAGAAAGACCCGGCGTTCCGCCGTCAGAAACATCTTTTGAAGTCGGCTCCTTGGGCTTTTTTTCGTCATGGTCAGTCATGATGATACCTCATTTCATGTGAAATCTTCTATAAAAATGATACAATCGACCGTTCACTGCTGCGAATGGCAGTCGAAGATGCGTGCAATCAGTGCTGCGGGGTAGCCTTGATCAAATTAGGATTAAGCTGCGCATCGCCGCCACCCTTAATGCTCTTGCTGTCGGAATCAACGATCTCTCCCTGATTCGCACCAAATTGGCGCACCCCGGAGAGATACCCTGCTTTTTCACGGGCATTTTTGGCAAGCTGGGTATAAAGACCGTATTCATGATCAACAACATTCTGCATGTAGGAAGGATCCGTATATGGGTTGCGGGGCAGCGGGACATCTTGATCGCGTGCCAAAATATCCTGAACCTTCTTGATGTTGACCTTATGCGCAGTGGTTCCATCTGCAATGGCAACGGCAGCAGCTACACCTGCGGCTTGACCGGTGCCGACACACTGCGGAATCAAATTGACATAGTCGATCCCAATTTCATCAGCAGAGATATGCCGACCGGGGCAAAGCAGGTTCTCGGTCTTCTTGGGCAGAATCGCACGGTAAGGAATCTCGATGGGGCAGTTATCGTTGATAAAGCTGATGGTAGAATGCCATGCGATAACATCCTCATGCTCTTTCGGGAAAGCAAAATCATTGGGCGTAATGACATATTCGCCGTCCAGACGATAGGAGCAGCGGGTCCCCAGCTGCGGAGCAATATCATAAAGGAACGCATTGCGGAATGCAACGGGACACGCCTTACGCAGATACTCCAACGCATTGCGCATGGTATCACGGGTCTCCATCTCAGTCTCGGTCGCATCCTTCAGGTTTGAACAGTCACGTTCAGGGTGCCAGTTGTTGATCCAGCACACATCATTGGTCGGACCGGGCAGCGGCGCCGCACGGAACCCACAGACTTTGGAAAATCCCTCATGCAAAGCAGCCGCGGCAGCATGATTGGTTTTTTTCCATTCGCAGAAAAGATCCCAATTGCAACCGCCGATACGCCAAACCAGCGCAGTAGTGGCGCAGCGAGTCAGCTTATCTGCCAGTCCAAAGTAAGGACAACCGGTCTGGCGGAAAATATCGCCGTCTCCGGTGGCGTCGATCACGATCTTCGCCAGCACAGCCTTGCGGCCCTCCTTGCTTTCAAAATACACACCCTTGATGGTGTCGCCATCCATAATAGGACGAGTCCCCCAAGAATGGCACATCACATGGATAGAATCCTTGTGCTCCAGCAGCATCTTGTCCATTTCGATTTTCAACTGGTTTGGCTCAAAATACACAGATCGAACCAGCCGTTCGGGCAGCTTCGCATTGGTACTAAAGCAATCGTGAATGTTCTTCCACGCATTGACAAGGACTGGATCCTCACAACCGATCTCATCACCGGATGGTCCAAGAACCGCACCCGGAATACTTTCCATACGGGTGAACCATTCCTCCTGCAGTCCACGGACATACTGTTTGTTATAGAAAGAAAGGCGAGGAACCATAATAACATAGCCGCCGGTAACATCACCGCCCATGTAGCCGTAGCGTTCCATAAGGACAATGTTTTTACAGCCTGCACGGGCTGCCGCTACTGCGGCAGAATGGCCAGCTGCACCGCCGCCAACAACAAGAAGATCACATTCGGTATAAACCGGAATTTCTCTCTCACCTTCAAATACAGTTTTTTCTTTTTCGCTCATATAAGGTTTCCTTTCAATAAAGAGGGTCTTTTTTTAGCTGGAGTGGGCCAATACCTTATCGACCCACTCCATCGAGCTATGTTGAGCTATAATAATTACAGAATGTAGGTAAATGCCATGCCGCAAATGTAGCAGATAACCATGAACAGGAATGTCGTTTGAACGCCCTTTGTCCAAACAAACTTCGGGGTAATCTCGGGGCGGCCAAGAATAAAGGCTGCGTTGGTGGAAGCAGCAACGGTCCAGAAGGCATAACCGGAGCAGATGTTGGATATGATCAGGATTACATCGGGGTTAATGCCGGTAGTAAGTGCCAGATTGCAAACAAAAGGCGTAACGACCGGGCATACCGCCATGGTAAGTACAAGACCGTTAGCAATCTGAGTAACAAGGGTAGAGAACAGGATAACAATGGCCATCAGTACCCAGATGTTGGCGCCGCCGAACAGCGGGCTGAGGACCTCGACCAGCCACTGACGGATACCAAGATTTGCGTCGGAGGTGACCTTGCCCAGCATGACCAGCGCACCGACCAGAGAGATCATTGTCCACATGGATGCTTCCGAGAGGCATTTATTAATAGGAACAATGGACTGCTTGCTGTCCTTGCGGCGGATCAAGGCGCCGATTGCACACATAAGTACCCAAATCCAGGAGTTACCCATGAAAGTAAAGAAATAACGTCCGGGCGCTTCCTTCGGATAAACGGTTCCGATAAGAATATAAATTACCGGAATGATAATCATGGCAAGGCTTATAATCTGATCACGGTTGAAATGATCAGGGGTATTGCGCATGGCCTCTATTTCATTAAAATCCAAAGACTTCAATGGCTCCATGTTGACCCTATATACTGTCTTCATCAGAATTGTGTAAACAATCAAATAGATCATGGTGATGGAGAACATGCAAAGCATCCAGGTGCCTTCATTAAATGTGCGGCCGAAGGGCTCCATTGCAGAGTTGATCAAAGCGATGGTCATAACCTGCGGGGTCTTGAATGCAAAGAAGAAGATACCGGTGGCAGCAATGTAAACACCAAGCAGAGTCCACTTTACAAAGGGATCGTCCTTATCGTAGCCGCAAACATCACGAATGGATTCTACCAGTCCGAAGAACAAGATGTAGACGGGAGGACCACCAATAAATGCTGCAGCGACATAGGTGGCAAGGAACAGCATTACCATCGTCATAACAGGACGACCATGGCAAAGCTTGCTGCTCAGCAACTTTTTAGCCAAAACATTCATTGCACCCGAATCTCGCAAAGCCAGACACAGGGCACCGCAGAATACCAGCTGAACAGTAAAGACGGAACCCAGCCATTCGCTCAACAAACCGGAAATGTCATAATACCCATGGAACAGAGTGGCAAGTAGCGCCATCAGCGAACCGCTGAGCAGGTCGCCGTTAAAGCATGTGATAACGATCAGTCCGATCAGAACACCCAGCATCTTCACACCGGTTTCCGTCACCGTACTAAAGGGCTTGACCACATAGCCAAATAATAGCATAAAGGCCAGACCGATTACCATGACGATCGTGTATGTCGTGTTGAGCTTGCGTTGTTGTGCCATTTTTCAAACCTCCTACAAAAATCTCAATCCTATGCCGGACGTCTACAGCATAGCTTGCAATTAGAATATAGCACAGGAAGGCACAAAATAAGCGATTTAATTCGACACAATACTGTTCATTTTTACTACAGGTGAAAAATGATGCGATTGTTGCTTTGTCTCTATTACACATATCGAGCACGCAACTGAAGGGCTTGCTGCCTGCGATTCACAGACAGCAAGCCCTTTCGGTTGCTTGAACAATTTTTACTAAAATATTTTATCCAACTTTTTGGGGTCACTTCAAAATCTTACATCAATTTCAACAACTTTGGCAGGAAAGTAACCAAATCTGGGAAAGCCATGATAAGTACCACCACCGCAACATAAATAATAACGAATGGCCAAATCCTTTTAAAAGCTGATGCAGCGCTTATTTTGGCAACACCGCAGGCTATGAATAGATCTGAGCCAAAAGGCGGCGTAATGGTACCAATGCACATCCAAACAACAAATACTACGCCAAAGTGGACCGGATCAATGCCGATGGCCGTTGCAGCCGGTGCCAAAATGGGGGTAAGAATAACCAGCGCTGGAGAAACCGACATGAACATCCCCAGGAAAAACATAAAGATGCTGAACAGGCCATAGAACATAAGCGGTGTCTTGGCAATACCGATGATCCAGTTGCCAATAAGAGTCGGAATATTATTGCGGGTAAGTACGATGGCAAAGGTTGCAGCTGTCACAATTATCATCATAACCGCAGCAGATGTGCGAGCAGCATTAACAAATGTTTTGGGTATGTCTTTCCACTTTAGCTCCCTGTAAACAAATAGTCCGATGATTAAACCGTAAACCACTGCTACCGCCGCAGCCTCGGTTGGAGTGAAATAACCGCCATAAATGCCGCCTAGAATTATGACAGGCATCAACAACGCCCAAATCGCATCTACAAAAGCCTTCCACAGTTCTTTACCAGTAGGCTTAGGGGAGGTAATCATTTTAAACTTCTTGCTAAATCCACGTGCATACAGGCAGTAGCCAAGTGCGATAAGCAAGCCCGGAATGATGCCGCCGCAGAACAGGGCGGAAACAGAAGTTTTGGCCAGCACACCGTACAGTACCATTGGAATACTAGGTGGTATGATTGCTCCAAGTGAACCACTAGAAGCCAACAAGCATGTTGTCCATGGGGTGTCATAATTTTTTTCTATCATGGCAGGAATCATAATGCCGCCAATAGCTGCCACCGTGGCAGGAGCTGAGCCGGAAAGCGCACCAAAAAATGCACAAGCCAATACAGCTACGATAGCCATGCCACCAGGCATCCAGCCCACCAATTTATCAAAGAACTTGATTAATCTTTTGCTGATCCCTCCGCTGGACATCAGCGCACCGGCAAGCACAAACAACGGGATCGCAAGCAGTGAAAATGACCCATTGGAAGCAAACATTGCCTGTGCAACAGCCTTTAAATCCTTTGTGCTGTACATGGCAAAGGACAGCAAAGAGGAGCCCATCAAAGCCGTAATAATCGGTGTGCCGAAAATCAGTAGCGCGAAAAATGCAATTAACAATACAGCGACCATATGCTACCTCACTCCGTCTTCATGGATACCGAATCAGATTCATCTAGTCCGGCATCTCCATTTCTAATTTTCTTTATGTCCATTACGATATTTACAATACTCCAAAACACCATCAAGCCAAAACCAACTGGCATAGCATAGTATAGAATGTACTGCGGAATGTCGAGGGAGGATGTTGTCATGCCAGTTCTCTTCACTACAGGAATATAGCTTGCCACAATAATTGCGGCATAACCAAATACTACACCAACAATCAGTTCACGTATCATGTCTACATAGGGTTTTATCTTTTCCGGTAAAAAGGTATCGATAATGTCCATACGCATATGGGAGTGAGTTCGCACGCATACACCAGCCCCCAAAAGTGTCATCCAAATAAACAGGTTTACTGCGATTTCCTCAAACGCAGAGGAAAAAGGCAGTGGGGTATATCTTCCAATGACCTGGAAAAAGCAGGCCAAAAGAATAACAGCAAGGAACAGGAACAGAATTCCCTCCTCTATTTTTTTTATAATATTCAAGATTTTACTGCCCATAGTTGCCTCCTTCAAATATGGCAAATGGCGGTATGTCCCCGGGGAGAAAAGTCCTTCTCCCCGGGACAAACAGAGTATAATGAGTTACGTATCAGCGGCATGCTTCTACGGTAGCTGCAAATTTCTCCATAATATCAGCACCTACGCTGTTATTATATGCCTCTTTAATCGCATCTGTATTGCACAGGATTTTAAAAGCATTGCGTTCCTCAGGAGTAAGGGTGTAAACCTCCATACCCTTTTCAGTCAGCTTGGCAATGTAACTCTCATCATCTGCTGCCATCTGCTCATTGCATTCTTCGGCTGCTGCAGCAACCACTTCCTCAAAAATTTTCTGGTCATCTGCGGAAAGTGTATCCCACAATTCGGAATTGAATATTACAATAGCAGGACTCCAGTTGTAGTTAATGACAGTACAGTATTTCTGAACCTCATAGTAACCGTTGTTATAAATAGTAGAAAGTGCATTCTCCTGACCATCTACAGTATCTTGAGAAAGAGCGACATACAGTTCTCCGGCATTAATGGCAGTAGCATTTGCACCCATAGCAGTAATGGCAGCCATAGTAGTAGCAGCCTGGGGAGTTCTAATCTTCAAGCCCTTCATATCGTCAGGGGTTTTAACTGCATGCTTATTGTTGGTGATTTGGCGGAACCCATTTTCCACATAGGCCATGGAATGCAAGCCATTGGATTCGGTAGCAGCCAGCAGTTCCTTTGCCATATCGCTATCACATACACGCTTAATGTGGTCACGGTCATCGAACTGGAACGGGAAGCTGAATGCAGAGAACGCTTTTCCTACCAGCGGAGCAGGAGAAATGCCTAAGTCCAGCGTCCCTGTCATGATCTGCTCAGTCATGGTCTTTTCACTGCTCTCTGAAAGAGAGGCATTGTAGTAGACATCAATCTGATAGCGACCATTGGTTTTTTCTTTAATCTGCGCAGCAATGTTGTCCAGACACTTGGACCAAGGATGCTCTGGTGCTGTTGGAGTAGAAGCTCTCAATGTAACGGTTTCATTCTGTGTATTCCCCCCGTTTGAAGCGGGGTTGTCGCCACAGGCTACCAGCACCAAAACCATAATAAGAGCCAGTGCGAAGGAAATCATTTTTTTCATTTTGTTTACCTCACTTTCGTTTTATGAACAACAGTGTTTCTATGCCTGAATTGACATTAGATCATCACTGCAACTCATTAGACATTCATATCCAGTTTTTGTAATCAGGTACGTCTGTCCCCAAAAGATCCCGCTGGAGATTTTTGGGGTAATGATGGATGGGTGCAGAATCACCGCCATTCCTTCCTCCAAAGGGCGGTCATTATCCGGGGTTATGCGCTCCTCGTTTAAATCAATTGCACAGATATGCCCGCAAGGATAAGAAAAAACATATCCAGCTTCCTCTGTCAATTGTTTCAGCTTTGTAGCAATATTACCGATACGGTTCCCAGGCTTTAGTTCTTCCAATGCGCCTTTAATAATGCGACAGGAAACTTCATGCATCTTAATAAAATCCTCATTCGGCTCTCCAACCGATATGGTACGCACCAGCTGTGTCCAATAGCCATTATACCGCGGAGTAATCTCCATCGATATACAATCACCATGAGCTACAACACAATCAAACATAGTCGCAGCGCGAATACATGGAAGCTGATTATCCTCCAGTGAAAACCTCCCTGTAGAAATAAGGGTAAAGTTGTAGTCCGCCCCCATTCCCTGCGTTGCATGTTCCAGCTCTGCCGCCACCTGCTGCTCCGTCATGCCTGGCTTAACATTTTTCAGTACTTCTGCATAGCCCGCATCAGCCAATTTGCCGCATTGACGAATTAAAGCAACCTCCTCTGGGCTGTGGTGATTTCGGATACGAAATAGCGGTTCCGATACATCACACAGTACTAATCCGGGCATTTCTCTTTCCAGCGCCATACGCCATGATTGCGGCAGAATGTCCAAGCTGGTGCCCAAGCGACCGCTTGTTATTTCACTTTCTTTCAGCACATCTATAATCGCTTGAATGGGAGTTGTGCTTATCCTGCATTCAGTCACGATTCCAGCATTTTTCAATTCCCCGCAAGATATCTCTGAGTCTACAATACCAACGGGGTTGGAACATGGAAAAAACAATGCAGACTGCAGCCCGTAATACACATTGGCAGCCGTTAAAAAGCGGAAACAACCATACGCATTGGTTCCGACGCATCCATTTCCTATCGTCAACAACACATCTAGCTTTTCGTCCTGCATCAGACCTCTTACTGCTTCAACCCTTCTTTTCTTTTCCCCATCGCTGAACATCTGGCCTACCCCTCCACACTTTTAATTATTTTTAGGCTCTTGCCGTCCTCTGTCAAGCATCGTCCTCCTTCTACAGTCACCAAATAGGTATCCCCCCAGCAAAAACCGCAGTCATTTCCATCTTTCAATATAATTGGGCTAAGTATTACCGTCATATCTTTGGTCAGTTTTGTCTCATTTTCTGCAGAAATCGGTTGTTCCCGTAGATCCACCCCGCAAATGTACCCTTGAATGCCCCCAATAGTGTATCCTGCTGTCCTAGCTTCTTCTTCGATTTTTTGGGCAACAGTGCTTACCTTGTTCCCAGGTATTAGGAGCTTAGCCGCTGCGCTTATCCACCCGGCCACTGCCTCATGCATCGCTACCGCCGTTTGGTTTTCTTTCCCTACACATAAAGTGCGCAGCATTTGAACCCAATATCCATTATATCGAGGTGTGATAGCTGCTGCTATGCAGTCACCATACTTTACTGCCTTTTGACAATTCGCAGCACTATGCAACAGGCCCATGCCGTTTGCATCGTTCAAAAAACCGCAGTTTAGAGTTGTAAGGGTTTCCTCTGCACCTTGCTTTTTCATGGCATAGTCCAACTCAGACACCAGTTTGCTTTCGGTTACATTATTCTGCACCGCTGCACATAGAGCTTCATATCCGCTTAGTGCCAACTCAGCACATTTCTCAACCAATCGGCATTCTTCACTACTGCGTTTCTTGCGGATTTCATAAAGATCCATCGTACAATCCACCCATTCAAGCTCTGGATATGCACTATGAATACAATCAAACCATGAAGCGGGAAGTGTTTCCGGGCAATAGCCAATTCGGCCATTGGTAATACCTCTACTACCTAAAATATCTACCAACCCCTCGGCCAATCTATCTCCTACCATCCTCACATCCCAAAAGCCTCTCTCATTCAATGCCTTCAAATGTGTTAGGCTACCGCAACATACCGTCGGGGTTTCATCGGCAACTATCACTAACGCTTGTCTATGGTAATAGACCCTGTTATCTACAAAGTATCTATAAAATCCGTACTCGTTAGTCGCCACAGATCCGTTACCTACAACCAAAATTGAATTTAGGTTCAACCTTTTCATTAGATTGTTCGCTTTTAGTAACCTGTTTTTTCGTTCCTCGCATGTAATCAAGATTCTATTCCTCCATAAATTTAAATTACAAATGGAAAGATGT